>Ga0209091_10000744_pt1 | contig 30664 bp, 27 predicted proteins | sample ArcticOcean_MG_C_6_FD_187438 | JGI IMG/M metagenome (GOLD analysis project Ga0209091, IMG submission 187438) | Marine microbial communities from western Arctic Ocean - ArcticOcean_MG_CB8_128 (SPAdes) (version 2) | ecosystem: Environmental > Aquatic > Marine > Oceanic | place: Arctic Ocean...
ACAGTGAATTAGATTCTCACTTTTCATACTATTTACCATTAAAAATATTGCGTTTTGTTACAGTTAACTAAGTAAATTAGGGGAGAGGAATCATTTCTATATATGAAGGAAAAAAAGTTCTAGTTACCGGAGCTTCTACAGGCATAGGGTTTGCATTATCTGAAGAATTAGCCAAAAGAGGATCAGAAGTAATAATTACTGCAAGAAGGAGAGACAGACTAGAAGCTCTGGCTCAAAAAATTAAAGATGCTGGAGGGAAAGCTTACATTTTTGTTGAAGATTTATCCCTGCCTGAATCGGGGGTCAAACTATATGATCAAATCAAATCCGCAGGACTAAACATTGATATTCTTATCAATAATGCCGGTTATGGGCGCTGGGGAGAACTGACAAGCCATGATAGAGATGATTATTCAAAAATGTTGCAACTTAATGTCACTACCCTTACTGATCTCTGTTATTTATACATTCCGGACATGGTGGCTCAAGGTGGTGGAGGTATCATTAATGTTGGATCGATGGCATCTCTATCGCCAATTCCATACGCAAGCGTCTATTCATCGTCAAAAGCATACGTTTTAATGTTTTCAGAGGCAATTCGTTACGAGTATCAAGATAAAAAAGTAAAAGTCATGGCTCTTTTGCCTGGAGGCACGGAATCAGAATTTGCCAGAGTTGCTACAGAAAAGTCGGAAAAACTTACTGAAAGATATCAAGAACGAGAAGGCTCTGCAGCTGGCACAGGTATGCAAACCTCTCAAGAAGTTGCCATTGAATGTTTAGAAGCTTTTGAGAAAAACAAACAATATATTCTTTGCGGTGGTAGAAACCGATTTTTACATATGCTGACAAGATTTATGTCTCGCCAGCGAGTTCTTGAGATGGCAGGTGGAATGTTTAAAAAAATAGCAGGCTAGTTTTGAAACAGATAATTATTTAAATTATTGTTCTCTGTTTTAAAACACTCGGTAAAGTTATAGTAATTCAAGAGCCAGTCAATGATCGTTACAAAACACTCACAACACACTTTATTAAAGTGCCTCGCAAATCCGTGTGCTATAAGGATTTATAAACCACCAACTATTGAGTGGGAATAGCGATATTTTTTAACAGTATTTTTCTCATAGAAACTTCTATTAAAATCAGAGAACTAGCTTCTTTTAAAACTTCGAATATCTAAATAAATTCCCAACAACATAATTTATTTTTTTGCAATTTATAATGCAAGAGCTGTAGAGGGAGAATAAATTTCGTTTTTTGTTGCATTGATGCTTTTTAATGAATCCTCTGTGCTCTCTGAAAGTTCTTGTTGAATTAAGCCGGCAGATTTTTTAAGCACTTCAAAAATTATTCATAATTTTACCCATTTCCGAATTCCCGATAATTATCAATTAAAAATAAAACTTGCAGGAAATCAAATGTAACATTAATTTTTAGCTTCTATTTACTAACAGCGGTGATATTAAATTTGTGAGAAAAATAGTCAAAATTATTTTAGAAGAAAAAGTCCACGATACACAGAGAAAGTGAGTTTTATAAATTTTTATATTTGTAAGTTTATGTTCTTAAAAACTGTAGGGGAAGGCCCTCTAAATTTGTTGCAGGCTACTCTGTAATTTCGAGCAAGGGAAAGGTGATTTTCTGACCAACCTGAATGCGATTAAAATCAAAATCCGGATTATATTGCCTTACAAGCCATAGTGGAGCAGAGTACGTATTTTTGGCTAGCCTATTTATATTGTCATTAAGTCCGATTTCATGTTCTTCACTGCCTTTTATTTGGTGAGTATCAAAAAAATCACGTTGTAAATTTGAATGAAAATTACGACGGATTATTTCAAAGTCAGCGATAGATATTCTATTGAAGTCCAGTAAAATTTTCTTTCCAATAAATATTTGGTCGCGATAATTCATATTGTTTAAGCGCCGAATGTCCCAGGCGCGTATGTCTAACCAGTTCGCAAGACGACCAATGGTTTCTGAGGCTTGAGCCTCTATATTTCCGTTTATATCTACAAAGTAATTCGCTGGATCCGTCTCAAGCATGCTTTCAACATCTATATTATTTGTAGCTGCAGTTATTTCATCCCCTAGATTTTTTGGTATACGATTTAGAGTAGATCTAGAAGCGGACTGTTCTTTTACTGACTGGAGTTGGTCATAGGTTGTAGTAACCAAAGAGTTTTCTGGAATAGGTTCAAGACTTGTAAATGAATTCTCTACTGAATTCCCCTTAGAAAGGATGGGCTCGTTGTTAATAATCTCTCTAGTAACTATTATCGAGTTCGATAATATATCTTCAGATAAGGCCTTCCCTGGAGGTTGATTGATAGGAGAGGGCGGTATACCTATGGGGTTAGAAGGAGGCGTGTCATTGTTTAGCGCTGACGGGCTAATAACCGCTATAGAAGCAATACTATTGCTGGATGCATTTAAATTAGGAGATCTTTCTAAAGGCAACATTAAACGCTGCCCTATCTGTATGCTATCTTGACTCCGAAGCTGATTCAAATTAGCGATCTCACTAATAGTCGTATTTAACTTATCTGCAATAATATTCAAATTATCCCCTCTTTCCACCTCATAATAATTGTCGGGTAATTGATCAGAATATTTATAATCATTATCTATTTTTGTCAATAGCTCGCTCCCGTTTGGAAATTCTTCTGCTCGAAGCTTAAGTCTAAAACCTCTAGGAATACGTTTTACTCCTTGCCACACAGCGTTGCGTAGCGATGGGTTGTCGACTCGGAGTTGATTTATGGTTGTGCCAACGGATGTGGCAAAATCGCGAGCCCCAATAAACGAATCAAGGCGCACTTCAGTAAAGTTTGGTGGAATAGCTAAACGGATGTCTTGGAAATATAGATCAACGTCTCTTTCTATTTCGTTCACAGCAAGAAATTGTGCATAAAAATTGCGGCCAGCGAAACCGAAAGCACGGCCTTTGTAATTAGTAACAATTTCATCTATAGCAGTTGTGTTATTTTCACGAACGGCTCGGGACATTCCTCCAACACCATGATTATAAGCTGTTAGTGCAAGTGGCCATGTGCCTAAGATACGATAGTTGTATTCTAGGAGACTCATAGCCGCATCTGCCGCAATATAAGGATCCATGCGCTCGTCAATAAAATGGTCTATGCGCATAAAACGCTGACCAGTTAACCGAGTGAATTGCCACATTCCAGCTGCATTCGCGTGGGAATAAGCTTCAGGATTAAAGGAAGATTCTACGTGTGGTAGAAGTGCCAATTCAGGAGGGAGGCCCCTATTTTGAAGGATTTCATCTATGTGGCTACGATAAGCCCCAGATCTCTGAAGCCCGTCTAAAAAAGAATTTGACTGACCTAACTGCCAGCGCACGTTGTTAGCAGCTTTTTTCAGCGTTTGATCACTTACTCCATCTGGCCAGAGGTTGAGTATATTTTCTTGGTTTGCAGTTAAATCAGTTCTTTTCCCTGAAGCAAGCATGAGAAGCGCATTCTTAACCTTTTGACGCTGAACGTCAATTTCCAAATTATCGAAATCCAATTCAGCGTAAATTATTGCTAAGTTCTCTGAATCATGTAAAAAGCCGCTGCTCGTGTCTACTTCTGTATAAACTCTTATCCAAAATTCGATAGCTGGCTCCAATTCAGCGGGCCTTGGGAAAAGCGAGGAATCTAGTTGTTGCGCATGTACCACAGTACCTAAAAGGCTATTTTGCAACACGAAAATGAAGATAAAGACATATCTCATTCTGTAAAGGGTCTTTACATGAAGAAGTTGTGTTCCAAGCTTGGTAATCGACAAATATTTAATATAAATAACCATATATTTCAACAATTTATTCTGAATCAAGAGAATTCAATTTACAGCGCTTTATTAGCTGCTCCCAATTATTTTAGTCAGCATTATTAGTATAATCGACCACTCGAATTACTTTTACAGTTAAAACGCCATAATCCCATAAATATTGTCTATGTTATTGGTATTACGCGAAATTCGAAAATAGCTACTAAATCATTTTACAAAAGTGACGATTGGAGAGTTAGTGATGCATGTGGAGAGGGTAAGCTGGGTGGTTAAGGGTATTTGATTTAAGTTATGGTTGCCTAAAAATCCTTATGCCCGATACTTAGTATTGCATAGTAAATATTAGGGTTACTTCAGTAAACACTTAACAGTTAAAGGAAGCGCAAGATGTCTGATGAAATCGATCGCTCGACAGAGCCGAAGTTTGGTGCAGAAGCCGAAATAGCCAAAAAACTGAGCCCAGGAGTGCGTATAAAATCTAGGGGAAAAGAAAATTCAGGTATTGAAGAGGGTGAAATTCCTGTTAAAAAGAAGGCTAGTAAGCGTAAAAAGCCAAAGAAAGCCCAAAAAATCGAATCGACCATTTCAAATCTTTCAGGTGATGGAGTAGCTAAACGTAACACTGATGGTAATGATGCCCCCAAAGATAGCAACCAGAAGAATAGAATAGATGCAGATCTAACTGTAAGCTCCCTTTCAGAAAACTTAGTTAGTACCGTCCTTGCTATGGAAGAAAATGGGTCCAAATTATATGAACAAGAAAGAAAATTTATTGAATCTTTGAGTGAGTTTCAAGAGGCTAAAGAAGCCCAGCAAAAAACGTCAACGATAGTTTTGGTATCATCTATCTCTGCCATGTTGGTTTCAATACTATTTCTGATTTTTGCTATTACTACTTTCTCCACAAAAAATGAAGTTTTTAACTCAGTTAGTTCAGCGCTCGGTACAAGAATTGTCGAAATGAACGGAAGTTTAACTACATTTGAAGAAGCTAGGTCTCAGCTTTCATTTTTGCAAGAACAGATTGAAGGATTAGAATTGAAAATTGAAGAAAGCCAAATAAGTTATATAAATACAAAGCAAGATATCCAGGGACAGCTCCTCAGTACAGAGCAGGACATTCAGGGACAGCTTTTTGTCTATACACAAGAAATTAATAAAGAGATTACAGACCAAACTGCAAATTTACGCGAGAATTTGGCAAGACTAGATGGCCGGTTCTCAGCTTTTAATGCTCAGATACTTGATTTTGGCGATGTGCTTGATCAGAGTGAGATTACGCTGGGCGAGATAGGGTCTGAGGCTCGATCGCTAAACGAAATGAAGGAAATAATGGAAGCATTATTGACACTAGAAAAAGAGCGATACTATGAGAAGATTAACGGTAATGTTAGCCAAAGTGGAATAGGTAATGATGGGTCTTTACCGGTGGATGAAGTGCCCACATTTAACCGCTATTATACCCAATAAATATACCTTTCTAATCAGCAGGGAATGCTTTAATTACATCTGATGCGATATCATCCCCATGACGTAGTTGTAATAATTTGCATAAATCACAAATTTCCAATTTAATTTCTTCGTGAATATTTTTTAATGCTATATCTTTGAATCCATTCTCTTTTTTTTCTGAGTTCCCGTTATTGAGATCAGCTACTTTCGCTCCCAAAACTCTTAGTTTTTCTACCCTGCTAGAGGGAAGCCAAATGCCTACTTGGCCCCGGCTTGTAAAAATAAGCTTCTCTAATTCAAAAAAAGTGTTCTCAGAAATCACATTATTCCCTACATTCATCCCATCTTGGATAAATTTAACTAATGATTTTATTAGTGCTATCCGATACCTAGGCCTTATTTCATCTAATTCAAGGGGTGTTGCTTGTGCAGTGTCTTCCCCTGTAAGACAATTCCAGAGCTCTTGGCTGGTTAGACCATAAAAATAAGGGTCCATTTGTATTTCTTGAAGCTTATCTTTCGCAGGCGTTATATCAATTTTAGTAAGGAGAGACGTTGTTGCTGACTCTAGCCAAGTTAATTTCCCAAGCACAAACAATAAAAGGCCAATCAGAATAATTCCGATTACTACAGTAACTGTTAGTAGTGCAGATAGCATAATAATTCCAGGTTTATTTATCCATTTTTAAAAAGCATAAATAGTAAGTTTTTAATCGATTAAATTAATAATATATTTATTTAGAAAGAAAAATGATTATGTATTTTTTGCAACTTCATCGCGTAGTTCTTTTACTATTGAGCTAAGAATTTGACTTATTCTGGATTCTTTTACACCAATTATAGCGCCTACTTCCTTTAAGTTGAGTTCTTCAACATAATAAAGATTTAGTATTAGTTTTTTTCGTTCATTCAATTCAGAAATTTTGTTAGTTATAACGCTTTTGATCTGCTCATCCTCAAGCAAGGCTAGAGGGTTTTCGTTAGATCCTGCTAAATCATCAAACGGATCGCCATCATCAGATTCCATTTTGTCAATTTTAAATCTATCGATATGGGTCCTTTGTTTTTCATACTCAGCAAGGGTGACGTTGAGCTTTCCTGCTATTTGAGAATTTGTAGGCGTGGTGCCCAATATATTTTCTAATTCGTGCTTCGCGCTACTGTGTTGTTGACTATTCTTTATTGCTAATCTTGATATGTCGCTCAGCTTTCGCACTTCATCAAGGATAGCCCCTTTAATACGACTTTTCGCATAGTCTTTGAATTCTACGCCAGTATTAGCATCAAATGTGTCGGCCGCTGAAAGTAGCCCTATCATACCTATTTGCACCATATCATCATATTCCATGAATTTTGGTACTCGTGCTTTCAAATATCCCGCTAACCTATTTACGAGAGAGATGTGCTGATTAACTAATGCGTGGGCATTGGATAATTGATTTTTTTTGTAATCGTTCACTTGATTTTAAGCGGCCTCTATTGGATTGGGTTAAAGAATTGTAATTCATTGTTTTTGTGATTAAATGGCATTTTATCAAATTCATGGGCAAGTAACGTAAAATCATGATGACAAGATGTTGATCGACTGAGAGATACAGCCGCCTTACCAGTATTCCAAGCTATTCCATAGTCAGGGCTTTCGGAAATTGATCCTATGAACTTAAGTGTTATACCAAGAAATTTTGCAGTGATTTTATTCATTTTGTCAAAAAGAAGCTTTCCCTCTTGAGGCGTCTTAACTCTGTTTGGGACAAAAATCATTTGCGACAATCCCATGGTCAGATTTATAAGTTTAATTAATGCATATGCATCAGCAACGGATGATGGTTCATTTGTGCCAAGTATCACTTGGTGATGACACGCAGACAAAAAGCGTAAAACGCTTTTATTTCCACCTGCGGAAATATCGACAATCATTATATCAAATTGGTTCTCTAAGGCTGAAAAAGCCTGAATAATAGTATTTGTTTTTTCGTCATCTAGAGCTAGAATTTCATCGAGTCCATTGCCCCCGCTAATAATGGAGATACCATCTTTTGATTCTACCAAGATCTCTTTGAGATCTTTATTACCTTCCAGAATATCTACTAGACTGCCATTTAGCTTGTTTCTAAGTGCGATGTGAATATTAGCGAAACCAATATCTGCATCAAATATAAGTACTTTTCTCCCCTTTAAGGCATGATAGGTAGCTAAATTAACAGCAAAGGTAGTTTTCCCTACGCCACCTTTTCCGCTAGCGATGCCAATCACCCGAGTTGGTTTGTTTACTTTCGTATTATTCATAAGTATTCCAAAGCGTGATGGTAACAGATCGTTTAGTGCAGGGCGCGAGCCTTCATTGATTGCTTATCAGAGGGTTTGCCTGCTAGATCACTGATATGGTCGTCTATATAATCAATTAGTTTTCGCGAAATATTACCTTTGGTAACTCTCACTAGGCCGGAGGCAATTTCGCTGCCAATGGATCCAATAGACAAAGGGATCTTAAATTTTGAGAGAGCTTCTATGGCAGCCCAGGGGACTAAAGCCGAGTCAAGTCTAGTCAATATTATAGAATCCCATTTGTCAAGCTCACAATTAGCCCAAAAGGCTGGAAGAGAGATATCTGTCGGCGATACTAAATGAAACTGAGCATCATTATATATATCTCTTATGAACGGGATTGCTTGAGAGGCAGAATCTAACTCCAAGTCAATAATATATATATTGTTACTTTGCTCTAAGTATAACAATTCTGCCAACTCATTGAGGTTTTTAACGCAAAAGCTGGGCACATCAATAGATTCGCTGAGCATCTTCAATTTTGCCTCATTTTCATGGACATTAACTCCAACGGAGATAATTCCAACATTATTTTTATTCGCCTTACAGAGTTGGGACGCAATTTTTAGTGCTATGGAGGTTTTTCCAGTTCCATGCCCTCCAGTTAAGACATGAATTTGGCTGTCAAGCCTGATCTCTTTAGTACCAGGTAAATTATTAATTAGCCCTAGCTCTATTTGAGAAAGTAATTCACTCTTACTACTTGGTTTATCAAGGTACCCAGATAAGAGTTTTTTCAGGTACCTCGATATTGGTGTGTCCTCGAGTAAATTGCGGAAATCTTCTTCGATAAATGCTTGTTTTTTATTATTGGTTAGTCTGGTACTCGCAGTACCATAGGCTTTAGATTGCTCATGAGGCTTATTATTAATAATTTCATCTTGGCCATTCAAAGAATCAGGGAGTTTTTTTAGTTCACTCTTTACCCGGGCTATCTCTTTTTTCTTATCATGAAAATCATTAATTGAAGATCTATTTCCTTTAAAAACAGGGGCATCGGACCCTAATTTTATCTGAAATTCTTCTGTAGTTTTTTCGTGTGCTATAAAAAGAATCTCCTGTCCGTCAGCCTCTATATTTCTAAGAATTAATGCTGAAGGTCCAAATCGATCGCTTATATCTTTTATATTGTTAGTAAGGCTATTCGATTTAATCATTTCAATTTTCATTACTTGTTCTCCTCTTGCGGTTCTTCAGCAATACCTATGCGTGCAAATACCTTAATTTTCTGATCCTCTGGAATTTCCGTATACGATAATACGGTAGTATCTGGGAACCTTTGTTTTATCATTCGGGCAAGCCAAGGTCTGATTGGCGGGGCAACTACAATAACGGCTGGGTGTCCTTTTTCCTCGGCGTCATTTCTCTGTTTTTTTACTGATTGAAGTATTCCCTCTATAAGGTTTGGCTCGATTACTATTTCACCCATTTTTGTACTTTGTGCGACGCTGCCAATAAGCATCTGTTCCAAGTTTGGGTCAAGCGTTATAACATTTAGAGCTTCTCCTAGGTCTACTACCTCTTGCAGCATAAGGTGGCCTAGGCGAGGCCTCACTAATTCGGTTAATTCATTGGGATTTTGAGTCTTTTCACTTTCTATAAGTAACGTACTTAGGATGGTATGTATGTCACGTATTGACACTGACTCAAATAATATATTTTTCAGGACTTGCATCACTGCCGTAACTGATAATTTATCTGGAACTAGATCTTCAATTAACTTAGGCGAGCGCGTTGAGACTTTAGCAAGTATTTCTCTTGTTTCATCATGACCTAATAGATCGCTTGCATTTGTTCTAAGCAGGGCGTTTAAATGTGTCGCAACGACTGTCGCATTATCAACAATGGTATATCCTAGCGTTTTAGCATGATCAGATTGAGTTTGATCGATCCAGTATGCATCTAAACCAAAAGCAGGTTCTTTAGTAGGCGTTCCTTCTAGCTCAGTAGTTACGTCTCCTGGATTTATGGCCAAATCCTGTCCTAATTGTAAGATTCCATTGCCACGTACAGCACCTTTTAACAATATGTTATAGCTCATAGGCTCAATATTTAAATTGTCTCTTATACGAATGGGTTGAATAAGGAAACCTAATTCGGCTGAGAGTTTTTTCCTTACTCCCCTTACGCGTGATAACAAGAGGCCACCATCTTGTTCGCTTACTAATGGAATTAGACCATAGCCTATTTCCAAACCAATCTGGTCTACATGCTCTATATCTTCCCAATCTAGCTCTATATCTTCATTTTTGGATTTAGACTGGGTGTTTGCCAGCTCTACATCAGATAATACTTGGGTCTTTCTATCGTTTAGAAATGCAAATACTCCAAGTGAGACACCTGAAAAGATAAACATAAAATGGGGCATGCCTGGTATTACACCAAGAATTAATAAAATTATGGAAGTTATCTTTAGTGCAGAGGGATCGGCAAGTTGCGAACCTGCTTGATTAGTAGTCGATTCTGAAGTTGTCACTCGAGTAACAATAATAGCGGTTGATAGTGATAGTAATAGCGATGGAACCTGTGCTACTAAGCCGTCTCCTATAGTCAGTAAAGTATAGATTTGAGCCGCCTCTTCAAAACCAAGATCATTTTGTGTAGTTCCAACAATTAGCCCTCCAATTATATTAATTGCCAGAATTAACAAGCCTGCAATCGCATCACCTCTGACAAATTTTGAGGCTCCATCCATTGATCCAAAAAAGTCTGATTCTTGAGAGACTTCCTCTCTACGGCGCAATGCGGTTTCCTGGTCTATTATTCCTGCATTTAGATCCGCGTCTATGGCCATTTGTTTACCAGGTAAGGCGTCAAGAGTAAATCTAGCAATAACCTCAGAGGTCCTTCCGGCACCCTTAGTTACTACGATAAAGTTAATAATCATCAATATAATGAAGATAATGAAACCAACCACGTAGTTACCCGCGATAACAAACTCACCAAAAGAGGCTATTACATTGCCAGCGGCATCGGGTCCTTCATGCCCTCTTAAAAGTACCACTCGTGTGGATGCAACATTTAAACTTAGCCGCAGCATTGTCGCTAGAAGTAAAACAAGGGGAAAAACAGAAAATTCAAGGGGTCTTCGGACATTGATAGATATCATCACTACCACTAGCCCGGCCATGATGTTAAATGTAAAGAGAACGTCAAGTGCAATTGATGGGAGCGGAACGACCAGCATCGCCATAATGGCTAAGATGACTAGCGGTATCGCAATACCTTTCGCATCCGTAAAAATTAGCGAATGTCGTAAATCTGACACTAATGTACTAGACATAATAACCTTTATAATCAATTACATAAGAAAATATTTTATGAATTTTGTTAAATTACCTTTTAAGTTAATCTTTGTTAAGCAATCTGCGTGCCAAAATATTGTTATTGGTTTAGAGAAAGCGATAAAGATCAGGAATAAGCTGTCGATTGGGCATTTGATACAGTCAAGAAAGGCTGCAAATACGCAGAAGGTTAAAAAGAGAGCTTAGATATGCTAAATAAAGGTGTTCGCTTAGTAGTATTTTCAAAGGCAGCGAGGTTCATGCTGTTAATGATATGTGTGATCAATTTAGTTGGCTGTAACTGGTATATCCCCTACTCGGATGAATACAGCGGCATTAACAGTCTTGCTCAGGGCGGATTAATCGAGGCCACCGGATATTCCGTTATTCAGTCTCATTCTGGCAGCGAACCTCAGCAGCGCTTAATGGCTATAAAAGCTGCCCGATTAGACGCGTTTCGGCAACTCGCTGAAGTCGTTTACGGTACTTACATCGATTCCAACACGACTATTTCAGATTTAACAATAGAGGATGATGTGTTTCGTGCTCGGGTTGAAGGGGTGATCTATGGAGCAGAGGTTATCAAGATAGAGCCAATATCTGATGACACTTACGCTGCTACTTTAGGCTTGCCACGCCCCATGGTGGAAGACTTACGTCTTCTTTACATGAGGTTGATTTCACGTAATTAAGAAATATAGGCGAATTTTAAATGAGACATATAATTGCTACATTTTTTCTTGCTTTATTTTTCTCGCATGCAGTATTTCCCGCTGATAGCCCTAATAGCGAATTACGAAATGTTAAGGAAGCTTTAATTGAAGCTGCAATGGAAAAAGGTGTTTCTGTCGTATCTAACGCATTTATTGATAGCAACGGGGAGCTTATTGAATCGTCATTTTACCGGAGTGGGGCGACTTTGCGGGGTATACGAATGCCTCAGTATTTCCTTAATGATGAGCCATACGACGCTAAGCTACTATTCTCAGATACGGCTCTCAATACAAGTCTAAGTTGTCAAGAGCTATCTCCGCATAGGTATCGCAAAGCAATCAGTATAGACACGTCCTCTGTATCTTCAGAGGGTGTCGCTGACCGACAGTTTGCGGCAATCATAGCTTCGCTAAAAACTGAAATTGATATGTCAGCGGCTTCAGCCATTGCCGAGAATGAAGGCTACTACATAATACCGATTTATTATGGGTCAAAAATAACTACATCTCAATATGAAGCAGCGTTGTTGCCTCGGACTAATTCGGCCGACTCAAGAAATACGAATTTCACTATTAAGGCTGAAATAACAAACGTAAATCCTGTTATCTACTCGGCTGGACGTATGTATGGAAAAGGATTAGCCCAAGCTCGGCGAGTAGGTAAATTAATATCAAACGAACTAGGGCTTAAAAGCGTTCTAACAGCCAATTCAGGGAATACTAGATCATCAGTGCTTTTAGCCGCTATTGACTTTGACCTAAAAATATCCTTTTCAAGTGATGGAGGTTTGAAAGAAAATACTGGAAAAATCATAGAGCTACGATTTGATAGAGGGGAAAATAGAATTAAACTACGAGAACCTTTGTTAAATCAATTAACTAACTTTGCAGCTAGACTTAATAATAAAAATATTTCATTTAACGAATCTTCTTCAAGTGCGCGAGATCTTGCTCATATAACCGCTAGTTTTAGGTCTGTTCTTGAGTCATCTACAGAGTTAATTAATTGTGAAGTTGAGGAGTTAAAAACTTATTGGGCAGACGGAGACGAAGCAGGCGCTGAGACAATTAAATTAAATCAAGGAATGATTGCAGGGATAAGTGTTGGAGACCGATTTATTCTAAGTGAATCTGATTTTTCGACTTCATTAAATCCAATTTCATCAGATCAATTAGAGAGCCTAGCAATAGCCGAAGTAATTCGAATAGCACAATACAGTGCAGACCTTAGAATAATAGAGGGCCCATCTCAAGACCTATATTCTCTTAGCGCTATCCCTTTTTGACTTCGGAGTTATTTTATGAAAAACATTTACAAATATATATTCATCTTTATATGTCTATCGATTTTTCCGGCTACCTCTCAGAGTGCCTCATTAGAAATAGATAGAGCGCTAGAGATATTGCTAGCAGATTACGATATAGATGACTATTTGAAAGTTCGTGATGAAGGCGCTCTGAGTGCGGGTTATTATCTGGTACAACCTGGAGATACCCTTGATGAAATAATTGTAAGACTCGTGGGTGATACTCCGATTAGAAAGGGGATATTACGAGAAGCATTTGTCCATGCTAATCCTAATAGCTTCAGGAATAGCAATCCAAATTATATGCTTGCCGGAATAAGGCTAAGAATTCCGGATGCTGACGACATTATTGATCTTCTATTTAATATGAACTCGCCAACAATGCGAAATATGAATCAATCTAGAGAGAGCTGGGTTCATTTTCCCTAAATATAATTTAACAGGTTACTTGATAGTGCAATAGTGAATGGCCCAGAGAACATAAGTAAATATTTAAGGGTGCCTATGCCAGATAGGCCTGTGCTTGGAATTCTACGTATATCTCCACCCAAAGCTAGAGAGTTAAACTTAGATCCTGATCAAGTCATTCGGGGAATAGTCGCAGAGGACGGGAAGTCAATTGAGTTTTTGCTAGGAAATGTTAGGCAAGAAATTCGTTCTAACCTTGAACAATGGAAAGGTAAGGCGGTTGAACTCAAGGTCATTATAGATAAAAATGAGTTGGGGTCTTCAAGGGAAAGTGCTGTAGTCAATCCAGAGGCGCCCCTATATCAATCGCTAAAGCCCTCTAAGCGCTACCTTCTAAATCCAAAATCTCTAATTACGTTGCTTTCTAATCCAAATTATTCCCGGCTGGAGTTTCTGAATAAAATTAAATTTAATTCTTTGATTGACTGGATGAAAAATTTATTTCCCTCATCTTCATCAACTGCAGTGTTATCACCTCTTTTTTATTCTGCAAAAAAAATAGATGCGCTGGAAATAAAAAAGCAGCTAAAAAATAATGGTTTTAAATTAATTTCAAAAAGCAAATCTATGCCCGAGATTGATAGCGTGATTACGATAAAGCACGCTATAGGTATTTTATTAAAAAACCTGGGAGAAAAAGTTGACTCAAGTGATAACGATTTCAAGGCAGATGATTTTAATGGTTTTATCGACTACCTAGATGCTAACGAAATAGAGTGTATTTTAAAGCAAGAACAGCGTGAGCTTGGTGTAAGGTTTATACTTCTATTTATCGATTTTCCAGTAACAGAAATACATATTGAAGGTAAAAAAACTAATCCTAAAATAAATGGCTCTTATAAGTATTCTGTAGAAATAAAGCTAACTTTTAAAGAAGGTAATAATGTTTGGAGCCGCATTGAGTTAGTCAAAGATAGGGCTTTGACTATAGATTTACTTATATCGGAGCCACAAACTGCTAAGTTAGCTAATGCTAATAAACAGCACCTTTTTGAGTTATTTCAATCGGCAGGCATAGAGCTAGTGCGATTTGATATTCGTGAAGGGAAGCATTTAGAAAAAAATCGGAAAGAAGTTTTAAAAGAAAGAGGAAACCTTGAGTTGTCAGCATGAAAAGTCGCGGAAAATATAATAGAAAAGCTGTGGCACTAACATATGGTGGTAAAGGGGCTCCTATTGTAATTGTAAAGGGAGAGGGCCATCTTGCTGATTTGATGATTGAATCTGGGAAGAAGGCTGAAATCCCTATTGTTGAAGGTGAGGCGTTGTCAAATTACCTTCAAGGTGTTTCGATCGGAGAAGAAATTCCAGAAATATTGTTTGAATCCGTTGCCATAGTTTTGTCTTGGGCGTATAAATTGAAGGGAAAGACTCCAGATTCCAAATAGTTAAAAACAAGGCAGTATTAACGTAATTCTTGATTATGACTAACGTGCTTTCTTGTTAAGGTGCTCATAGGTATCTTTACTAGTTAGTATATTTTGATGTCCAAGGCTAGAAAGAACTTCTTGAATTGACTGTAATTTCTGATTTATCAGGATTTCATTTCTTTTCTGCATGTTTTGGCATTCCATGAGTCGAGCAGATAGGTCCTGGTTATCACTAATTGCTTTTTTAGTGACTGCAGATTTGGGGTTAGACTCTTCGGAAATTTCATTTATGAGGAAGTTGAGTAGTTCTTGTTTTCGATTTTGGAGCTCTTCAAATGATTCGAAGTCTTGCTTTTTAAGGAAATTAAATTCTTGCTCTAATAGCATATGCAGAGCTTCTATTTCGAACGAGGGTAGTTCAGCTTCGTTCAATTAGGAATTCCTCGTAAAATAGATTAAGCACATCAGTATTACGCTCAGTTTATTTTTCATAAATTTGTGTTTGATAGTTATATTGGTAGACACGATAGTTAAATTATTAGAGTAATTTTTCGAGTGGTATGAAGTTTTCAGCAATTTTCTTATTATCTAATGGATAGTTTCCTTGCTCAATAGATTGTTTGATCTGATCGACTTTTTTGCTATCAAAATTTACTGCAGCAAGATCATTCTCTAATTTGGAAGATAATACGACTGAGCTATCGTCAACTTTTACCCTCGAAGGTGCAGCGACTTCAGAAGAATCACTTTTTTGCTTATTATCTGCATTGACAGCTTGCTTTGCCATAACGCTTGCAGCTCTTTGGCTTTCGCCTGATATGGTGTCTGTCATAATTTTTGCCTACTATATATAGTATTAATAGCTTTCTGATTGAATTAAATTGATGTTATAGGTCACTAATCGACACAAGCTTTATAAACTTTACTCGAATTATTATTATATTTCTTAAGAATAACCTGTCAGATGAGCTGATTTAATAAACTTTAGAGGATTATCTGTAACTATTTGATTAGAGGCAATAAAATGAGTGTTTTCAATGGCTATACGAGCGTTATATCCGAGCATTTTTACTGGATAATCTCTACGAGTCCAACATCAATAACCGTTGCATATATAACCTCTCCAGACTCTTGATTTCTGACTCTAATCCGATCGCCAATATAACCATCTTCTATAGCCAGCACTTCTATGGTTAAAGTGAATTGAGGTTTTTTTAGTTGGAGAGTAGTAGATGTGTCTGCTAGAACATGAGGTTGTATCGTTATATCTGAAAAACGGATAATGGCCCCTGGCGTCAAGCGCCTTTTTGCTATGGCTCTATCCAATTGCGAGGGAGTAGTAATAGCATCGCTAGGTAATTTCACAAGTACGGATTCTTCCCGCGAATTTGAAGGGTCGAACCTACTGCCACGCTCAAGCGGGTCAGTTACTACCATTGCTTGCGCTGAAATAGTAAAGTCATTTTTGGTCAGTGTTGTACCTGCTATAAGGTCTTCGGTAATCACTGAGTTTAAGGTTGCCGAAAAGTCAAACCGCTGATTAAAAGATGTTTCGGCAGCTGGTGTAATGACGGAATCAACCATTGAGGCCGTCAGCGCTTGCCCTTTTTTAAGGTCTCTATTCGTCACGAATAGGGTTAATGCCTCATCAAATTGATTAAAGCGTACTATTTGACCTCTACTTACGTTTACCTTTAGCAGTCTTCCCTCTGCTTCTGCCTTGCTAGTTAGCGTGTTACTCCCTAAAACAGAGCCTTCCTTGCTTAACTCGAAATCTTGTGATGATAAGACTTCACCCTGCATTAGTGGGCGGGCATAGATTAAAACTTCGCTCTCCGCGCGTATTTGTATACGCAGTACCGCTGTCCAATCTTGATCTTCGCACTTTACTTGGACGTTCGATTTTGAGCCAAACGCAAAATTTACTTCAAAGTCTTTGATACAATCAGGGACTATAAATCTCCTATCGTTCGCCTGGACTTCAACATAGCTAGTATCAACTCTTTCTTGAGAGGCGACCCAATTCTTAACATTTTCGACTAGCTTAGTTTTAGAATCTGTATTGATGTTTTGCGCATAACTCGAGGGCGTACTAATGACGATAGTCGCAATGAGGAATATCACTGACTTTATAAATGCCCGAATCCAAAGAATATTTTTGAAGATCATAAATCTAGTTTAAAGAAAAGTTATTAGTAAAGCTATTAAGGTGCCGCTTGCCGCTTGCCGCTTGCCGCTTTGTTGCCGCTTTCAGTAGTGCATTCAACGAGTCCCAAATTGTCATGCCTGAGAAGAAGGGAATTCTAAATCCGTAACTAGCTGTTTTAAATGAGTAAATTCTAGTTAATCATCATGTAATTCTAGTTCTGGCATGGTTCGTGCTTTACAACATACTAACAGTAACAGTGCCCGTTGGCAGAACGACTTAATTTAGAACCATTATATACAGAAAGAAAATGAGCTATGGCCAAACCACTAGATAACTATTTCGCCTTTAATCATGCAGCCATGACAGTTAAGAGTCAAAGGCTTGAGCTGATCTCAGGGAATATCGCGAATGCATCTACGCCAGGGTTTAAAGCGAAAGATTTAGATTTCTCTAGCCTTTTGCATAGATCATTCGGCAAATCTGGAAATGGGCCTGAGATATCTTTAGGAGTAACAGATTCGAAACATATGGGACACTTTGACGGGCCCGGCTGGACCGATACGAAGTCTGCTGTCACATATCATGTGCCACTGGCGCCAAGTTTGGACAACAATACTGTAGAGATAGGAATCGAACAGGCCAGGTATGGACGAGCTATAGCCGATTATCAGGCGTCATTGCAATTTATGGAAGGTAAGATAGCCGGCTTGCGAAAAGCATTTAGAGGAGATTAGAACATGTCATTTGAAAAAATTATGGCAATAGGTGGTACCGGCCTTAATGCACAGTTAGTCCGGATGAATGCCACCGCCAGTAACTTAGCTAATGTAGGTGTTGTATCCGGGACTGAGGCAACCGCTTTCCGCGCTCAGCGTCCTGTTTTTTCAGCTCTATTAGATGGAGAAACAGCAGGAGGCTATGAAGATTTGGCAGGTGGTGTGCGTATAGAAAGAATCGTTAGTGATACTAAGCCTATTGAGCAGATCTATGAGCCAGGCAACGCTATGGCCAATGAAGATGGATACGTCTTTAGCTCTAATGTCAGCGAAATTGAAGAGCTCGTAGATATGCTGGATGCCTCGCGCGCCTATCAAAACAATATCGAAGTGATTAGCAGCGCCAAAGATTTAATGATCAAGACATTAGGATTAATCAAAGTATAACTGGCTTCAGAAGCTAGATTGAAATTTAGGAGCAGAAAATGGGTGCCGAATTAACAGCCGCGCTACCGTCTAACATACTCACGACGAGGCAGTATGAAGATCAACAAGCGAAGTTACGGGTTCAAGAAGAAGATCTAGATAGGAATGCATTTCTAAAGCTGTTTACGACGCAGCTAAAAAATCAAAACCCTCTTGATCCGATGAATAACGAGGCCTTCGTTTCTCAGCTGGCCCAATTCTCTTCTCTTGAAGCGATGACTGGCGTGAGAACTTCCGTCGATGCGATGGCTGCTGATTCGAAATCAGGAAAATTTTTATTAGGGTCAAGCCTATTAGGTAAAAAGATCGAGCGAGTAGGAAGCTTAGCTACTATAAGTGTTGGGGGGGAAGTCACCTCAAATGCTAATTTACCAAAATCAGCAGATTCAGGAATTTTTAGGATTTATGATGCTTCGACTGACGAGCTAGTTTATACGGAAAATCTTAAGAATCTTCCGGAAGGTGGCGTAGACCTTACTTGGAATGGGCAAAACCAAGAAGGTGAAGAGATGCCAGCAGGTCAATACAAATTTGAGTTCATCGTAGATCGTGGCGGAGTTTCAACCACGGTGCCTCTTATAAATAAGCAATTAATTACAGCAGTGAGTTGGGATCAAACACTCGAAGAATTGAAAGTTGAAATTGAAGACGGAAGCGTGCTCAGCATGGCAGAAGTTGGACGTATACAAATTTAATCTAGGAGACAAAAAGAATGTCATTTTATACTTCATTAACAGGACTGCAAGCGGCAACTACCGAGTTGTCTGTTACATCAAATAATATCGCGAACGCTGGTACTTCAGGTTTCAAGCGCGCTGACGCAAATTTCGGTGACATCTATGCCAGCACGCCGCTTCAAAAAGCGGGCTCAATAGCGGGCTCTGGTGTTGCCTTAAAAGGAATTGTTCAGCAGCATACCCAAGGCAATATCGAGTTTTCGACTAATGCGCTAGATTTGGCCATCACAGGCGATGGTTACTTCAAGCTCAAGACTTCAGATGGCGCTGAGCTATTTACTCGTAATGGCGGCTTTATGTTAAATGATCAAAACCAGTTAGTTAATTCGGCTGGCCAGTCACTACAGGTGCTCCCGGTTGACTCTATAAATAACGCGAATTTTGAAGCTTCAACTAAGGGCATTACTGTTCAGCGTGCCACAGTTGGTGAATTTAAGGCGACGACTGAGATTAATTTAGGGCTGAATTTACCTTCAACTGCTACACCTATAACCACGGCGTTTAATGCTAATAAGCCAGATACTTACCACAAGACAACTGCCTTTACGACGTATGGGTCGAATGGGAAAGCTCAGCTTGCATCAATCTATTACGTAAAAACTGCAAATCCGACTGACGCTTCTCCCTATAGTAAATGGCAGACATACGTCACCATAGACGGTGCAGAAGTTAAATCTGCATTAACACAATCTGCATCAGCGGGAGACGATAAACAATTTATTAACAAATATGGTGAAATTAAAACTCAAAAAGAACTTGATGCCTATGCCAAGCTAACCAAAGATCCGGTGAGCGGTGAAGCAATTAATCAGGCTGAGTATCTTATTACTGCGGGTACTAATTACCGTAAATTCTCTTTGGATAATCTAAAGCCTCCTACTGACTCAGCAAGTGCAGCAGCAACGACTTCTCTAGTTGCAGGTTCGGGTTATTTAAATGGCCTTAACCTCACCAATGGTAGCGTAGGAGTAGACTTTACGGGAGCTACCTTTAACAATGCTAAACTAGATAGAATGTTGCAGGTCAAGGTAGATGGCTCTATATGGCGAGACATAAGCCTTCCAAGGTTAATGACAAAGAGTCATCTTGCTGTGGGTGCGGGAGCTGCTGCAGGATCACAAATCTTGTCTGGCAAACAGATTGCACAGGAATTAACTAACGAGTTGAATAAAGCATTTGGTGATGAGCCGCTTTTCGATTTTAGCACGTTAGCTTCCACAAATTTTAATCTCAAGCGCTACGCGTCACCTGCTCCGGCTGTCGTCGCAGCTGGCAATTTTGTGACATTTAACATTGAAACCATAATTGAAAATAATGTTCCAGCGGGTGCAACTGGTGCGCAAATGTTTACCGGTGGAGCTGCGGCAGGTGCCCGGACGGCTACAGGCTGGCAAGTAGCTCAAGCAATGACTAGTCATCTACATGGTCTGGGTGCAACCTGGAACGATGTAACTGTTGAGTTTGATGAGAAAAATCAAGGCTTTAAATTTCATCAGACTAAAGATACTCCAGATACTATAAGTTTTGGTGTCACAGCAGGTGGTGGTGCGGCTGCAACTTCTACTCTATTCGGTGCCGCTGTTACAAACGTAAATAATAATACGATAGACGGAACGGTCCTCACAGCCAAGACAATTAACGGGTCGCAGCAACTATTGCAGGATGTAAGGGGTAACGGCGCGGCTCTGACCGCCAGTAGCCGCAGAGCGGGCCTGGAAGTTACATATGCTGGTGGCAAGTTTACTTTCAGTAGTGGGACAAGTGGTGACTCTTCCAGCATCGAAATCAGGGCTACAGAAACCGCCGCGAGTGCCGCGGGAACAGGTGCGGCGGGAGCAGTTGTCTACACCACCGGTGGTGATATGGCCAGAGATTTATTTGGTTTGACCGCTGATAATACTAAGTCCAGAGCGGTGAATAATAAAGATCAGATAACAGCGGCTGTCGAGTCGCTGGTAGAAAATATCCCTACGGTTAGGGGCCAAAAATCAACAGCAGCTTTTTTGACCGGCAATGCAATGGGTGTTGATACAGAACAAGCGTTTAATGTTACTGCCGCAAATCAGAGCGTCACTGCGGTTGTCGATGGCATTACAAATACTTTTAACTTAAAACTTGGTCAATACAATATTGATACATTCGTAACTCAGCTGCAGACCCAGCTCAATCGTATGGCTGATGCAAATGGCAAGACGGTTAGTAACCTTGTTGTTGGTGTTGATTCAGATAAAGGGGCACTCACGATAAAAGGTGCTACAACAACGACAAAGTCATTTATTCAAATATTGGGAAGTCAAGACTTCGGCCTGACAGACGTCCCAGTAGCCTTTGGTAAATCTTCCCAATGGTCAAAAATCGATTCAGATGTATTGGCTGGCAGCAAAATGTATGTGACTCAAAATGCCGCTACAGGACAATGGGTTGAAGGCGTCGACAAAAATGATTTTGATGCCGGTAACATTCCCTACTGGACTCCAATATTTCTTGATCGCGGTGAGATTACTTTTGACACATCAGGTGCGCTTGTCTCTCCTCAGAGCAAGTACGAACTCGAAAGCAAAATAGCGACAGGGAGTACGATACAGTTGGGATATACCGGCAGTACGCAGTACAACTCGGCGTTTGCAGCAATCTCTCAGTCACAAAATGGTAAGCCTGAGGGAGATCTTAATGGCATTAGTATTGCTGAGGATGGTCTTGTAGTAGCTAGCTACTCCAATGGATCACAAAAATCTCTTGGCAAGATTGTTGTTGCCAGCTTTAATTCAAACTCGGGTCTAAAGCAGCTTGGAGACTCATCTTGGACAGCGACTGCAGATTCGGGTGCAGCTAGACTCGGTGAGGCCGGTGCTGCTGGTTTTGGAACAATCCGGGCAGGTTCTAAAGAGCGTTCAAACGTGGATTTGACAAATGAGCTAGTTGACTTAATCGCGGCGCAACGTAACTTTCAGGCTAATGCTAAGGCGATTGAGACTAATAGCGCGATGACTAGCGCGATTATCAATATTCGTGGCTAGGCATAAGTTTTTTTAGGAGAATGGATCAGTGGATAAGCTAGTATTTACAGCGTTGAGCGGAGCCAAGACCGGTACGGTTCAGCGGACTATGCTGACCAATGATCTCGCTAATATTTCTACTGCTGGGTTTAAGCGAGCATCATTTCAGCGAGCTATTCCGACGCAGCTAGATGGGCCAGGTTTTCCCGTACGTTATCAGCCGTTAGTGGAAAATAATACTGATCTAATAAATCTGGCTCCGGGTACTAGAATGGATACTGGTAACCCGCTAGATGTAGCTTTCAATGGTCAAACGGTCCTCGGGGTCTTGGGTGAGCAGGGAGAAATAGCTTTCACTCGGCGTGGGGACCTTCGCGTGTCGGAGCTGGGATTTATCGAAACAGCGAATGGGAAATTAGTTGCTACAGAAGACGGGGGGCCATTAACTGTGCCTGCCGGAGGTAGCGTAAATATCACTCCTGATGGCACAGTATTTTTCAATGTAACGGTAGCGGAAGCGGGCGGAGTAGTGGCGCCAGTAGAAATAGGTCAGCTTCTAATGAGAGATGCATCCGGAACAACACTACAAAGACGGCTAGATGGTTTGTTTGAAGAGATTGGAGCTAACGGAGCTGGTGGTGATATCACGCCTGGGCCAGAAGCAGCCTCATTAACTTCTGGATCTCTTGAGGGTAGTAACGTGAACCCGGTCGAGGTTTTGGTAAGCCTTATGGATTATTATCGGTCGTTTGAGACCCAGATGAAAATTATTAAAAGTGCTGAAGAGTTAGATCAGACTGGAGCTCGACTCATGCAGTCGAGCTAACTAACAAAGTAGATTTAAAGGAAAAAAAATGGACGCTTCAATGTGGGTTGCAAAGACTGGTTTGACTGCTCAGTCAACTAGAATGACAGTGATTGCGAATAATTTAGCTAACGTAAATACCATTGGCTTTAAGAAAGACCGTGCGAATTTTGAAGACCTGTTGTATCAAAGAATTTCGCAGCCAGGTGCTCAAGCGGATGTTCAAGCAGATGCTCCTACAGGCTTAATGCTTGGAACGGGAACGCGCGTGGTGTCAACTGAGAAAATACACCGACAAGGAAATATGATTTCAACGGAAAACTCTCTTGATTTGGCTATTGCGGGTGATGGTTTCTTTCCTATCCAGCAGGCTGATGGGACTATTTCCTATACTAGAGATGGTTCTTTCAAGCTCTCTAGTCTGGGCGCTATAGTCACCGCGTCTGGAGAAGCAACTATTCCAGCAATAAATATCCCTCAAGATGCTACAAGTATAGCAGTGGGTAGAGATGGCACGGTGACAGTTGAGCTTGCTGGCGGAGGCGGTGCCGTTCAGGTCGGTCAATTTCAGATTTCAAGATTTGTAAATAATGCGGGGCTAATGGCGCAGGGCCGTAATCTGTATGCAGAAACGAATGCAAGTGGGCCGGCTATTGTCGGCGTCCCAGGAGACCAAGGAGCGGGGATGATTTCGCAAGGCACCTTGGAAGCCTCTAATGTAAATGTCGTAGAAGAAATGGTTAACATGATTGAGACTCAGAGGGCTTACGAAATTAATTCAAAAGCCATCTCTGCGGCTGACGGCATGCTTAGATTCTTAAATCAAAATCTCTAGTATTAATATAGGATTAGTTAAGTTATGAAATCTTTTGCTTTAGTGATTAGTCTGGTTAGCCTGATTTCAGTTGGGTGTTCTTCGGCGCAATTTGTTCCGACGAATGGGCTGGATGAGTTTGAGATAACATACCCTGAGCCCGTTTCGTTGTCTTCACAAAGAACCGGTTCTATTTTAGATAATGGATCAAATCTATATCCAGCGGGTCGTGCCTATTCGGCGGGTGCTGTTAGAGTAGGAGATATAGTCACAATTTTGCTGGCTGAGTCTGCACAAGCTTCTCGCGTTAATGGTTTATCGACTGAAAGGGTATCAACCAATTCGATTACGCCTGGCGTTTTCCCTGGACAAACTCTCTTTGATGAATATGCGAATCTTGCAGATTTGGGTTCTACCATTAGTAGTGAAGGCAATGGAACCGCTGGGCAATCTGCCTCATTGACTGGGAGTATTTCCGCGGTCGTAGTTGAGGTAATGAGTAACGGTAACTTAGTTGTATTTGGTGAGAAGCAACTAGAATTGAATGAGGGAAGTGAATATATCCGTGTTCGCGGAGTAGTGAGGCAGGAAGATATTCAACCGAATAATACTGTATTGTCGCGTCGACTCGCGAACGCTCAATTTTCTTATAGCGGTGCAGGAGCATTAGCTCGTTCAACCAAAACACCACCAATAACAAATATTTTATTTAGTCTATGGCCGTTTTGAGTGCCAAGGAAATTATAACCATGCATTCTCGTTTTACTAAAATAGTATGCTCGCTTCTAGCCATGATATTGGCTTCTAGCACGAGCCACGCAGACAGAATCAAAGACATTGTTGATGTCGCTGGTGTGCGTAGCAATCAACTGCTCGGATATGGCCTCGTCGGGGGACTATCAGGGACTGGAGATGGCAGAGACTTGAGGGTAACCGGCCAAAGCTTAACATCCCTTTTATCGGGGCTTGGGGTAAGTGTTGACGGGCCAGTTTCAGAGTATGACTTGGGCGATAATATTGTAAGACTCGCTGAGCAACAAGCACAGCAGCCTCTTCAAACGGATAACCTTGCAGCTGTCTTGGTTACAGCGGAAATTCCTCCTTTCGCAAAGCCGGGCCAAAGAATTGATGTAAATATATCCACCGTAGGCTCTGCTGAAAGTCTACGTGGTGGTAATTTAATTTTAACCGAACTACGCGGAATTGATGGACAGGTATACGCGTTAGCCCAGGGGCCGCTTACCGTGACCGGAGTTTCAGTAGATGCTGCCGGCAGCAGCATTCAAATAGGGGTTCCAACTTCGGGAAGGATACCTAATGGAGCTATTGTGGAGAAGTTGATACCTTCGTCCTTTGAAACCACAGAGAACATCATACTGAACTTGCGTGATTCTGATTTCAGTACATCTAATGCGATAGCCAACGCCATTAACGATGTCTATGGAGCTGGTACGGCAACCTCTTTAGATGCTGTATCAGTTGTTGTAAGGGGGCCACAGGATATGTCTCAGAAAGTCGCATTTTTGAGTGATATTGAATTAATGGAAGTTGATGCAGGAGACCCTGTTGCCCGAGTTGTAATTAATTCTCGTACTGGGACGGCGGTTATTAACCGGGCCGTTAGAGTCGGAGCAGCTGCTGTTTCTCATGGCACATTAATGGTTCGGGTCGACGCGTTTAACGAGGTAGTTCAGCCAAATGCTTTTGGTGATGGTGATACGGCTGCTGTTCAAAATGCTGACATAACTGTAACGGAAGGAGATAACAATATGTTTCTCTTTGAGCCTGGCATTGAACTACAAGAAATTGTTGATGCGGTAAATCAGGTTGGCGCATCACCGTCGGCGCTCATAGCGATATTAGAAGCGCTAAAGCGAGCGGGAAGTCTAAAAGCTGAATTAGTGGTGATCTAAATGGCAGGAATAGAAAATTTTGTAGCGAGTAGATATGACTTTCAGGGGCTGGCAAGCCTTAAGTCTAACGACTCGAATGACCTTGAAAAGGCTAAAGAAATCAATGCAAAGGTTGCCGCTGAATTTGAGTCAATGTTTTTAAAGCAATTAACAGACTCGATGCGTGCTTCATTAAAGCCCTTTAAGAGTGATTTAATAAATAATGATTCTATGGAGCTCTTTGAAGGCATGTTCTATGACGAAGTGTCCTATAAAATAGCCCAGTCACAAGGGCTTGGGCTAGTGGATTGGCTGAATGATATTTCAGAAAAGCAAGAGCCTAAGTCAGGATTAATTCCGGTCTCTGCAAAGGCTTTAAAATAGTTTAAAAAATCCTTAACCTGATATACAAAGGATATAAAAAATAAGTAATTAGTTAGAAATTTTCACTGTAAAGAGTTTATTTTTTAAAAAATATTATTAATATATTCGAAATAACTGTAACTAAATAAACTTATTTGAGAATAGATAGATTGGAAGCAACGATTTAAGTGAAAGCTGCTTAATAAAAGTTTAATATTTTGAAGGTGATAAACAACTACAATGGGTGACTTACTTAACATAGGAGCAGCAGCTACAGAGCTATATAGGCAGGCGCTTTCTACAGTGAGTAATAATATTGCTAACTTGAATTCAGATGGATATTCGAGGCAGGAAGTTAGAGCCGAAGAAAGTATACCCACATTAAATGGTGTTAGTTATTTAGGCTCGGGGGTTAACTCAAAGGGAGTGTTTCGTTCATTTGATGAGTTTGCCACTTCTAATGTCCGAGTAGCTACCAGCAGGGTCAATGAGCAAGAGCCGATAATGCGCTATACAGATAGGTTGATTGATCTTTTAGGCTCAGAGGAGGGCAGCCTGAGCAGTGGAATTAGTCGTTTCTTTTCTGCGACATCTAGCTTATCGGGAAACCCTGCGGAAGAGGCCTTTCGGCAAGAATTTTTAATGGCAGCGAATTTTTTGACGGGTCGCTCTAAGGCGATTGGCGCGGAACTAGCGAGCCTAGAGAAAGAAATAACTAGTGAACTTAAAGCTCAATTTGCTGAGCTTAATCAAACAGCGGCAAGCTTAGCATTAGTTAATAAAGAATTAAGCAAAACCCCCTTGGTTGGAAAGCAGCCACCAATGCTCCTAGATCAGAGAGACTTTCTGCTAAAGGAAATGTCAAACTATGCTAGCCTAGATATTGAAATAGATGGTGGTGGCAGAGCACTTGTTAAGCTGGCTGGCAGTAGTAAGACAATGAGATTTGTAGATGAAAATAAATCTTACTTATTGGATCCAAAATTTTCTGATGTCTCAGGTGGGCCGATCGCCATTATGTTCGACTCTTATGGGAAGAATCTTAATGTGGGAGGCATAGAGAGTGGTTCTGTGGGAGGCACCCTTAAGTTTCGGAATACGATCTTCGAGCCGTTAAGAGATAATTTAGATATCCTTGTCACAACAATCGGCACTTCGATTAATAATATTCACAAGCAAGGCCTTAATAAAAATGGTTTAGTTGGACTTGAATTATTTGACCTTACTCGCGCATATGCAGCGACAAATGCGGGTGACAAAACATTATCGAGCGCTATTTCAGTTTCAGCACTAGCTGACACGCCAAAAATCAATATCAAGGCTACCTGGGAGGCCAATAAGGGCAGGTGGTTGGTAACTGAACTAGAAGCGAATACGAGTTCTTATGTGTCGCGTAATTCAGTGAGTGACAATGGATTTACTTTTAATAAAGTAAATATATCGGCGAATGCTACATTGCAAAATGGGCAATCATTTTTGATAAGGCCGGACCTGCGTGCTATTGATAACTTTCAGGTGTCTGTCTTAAATACAGCACAGATCGCAACAGCCGATAGGTTGCAAATAGAAGGTGCTATTGCTAATTCAAAGGAGACTGAGCCTTCTTTGGAATATGACAAGCGAGCGCTAGCTCTAAATGGGAATGCTTCACTTGATACAGGAACTATTCTAGGTGTAAGGCAGACCAAGACCTTTAGCACTAACACTGTAGAGCCAGCGCTATTTATTCCACGTGATGTTAGTGGTTTTACTGCAAGTATTCAGCCGTTATTTACTGATGATCATCAAATTCAGCTTTTTACCTCAGAACATAATCACGTGGTAGGGTCAAACACCCTGGCAGCTGGTTTTAAAGCAGGCGTTGCGACGGCGAATTCCATAGAAACTGGAACAGCGTTTGTAAATGATTATGTAAATAAACAGGGGGTGACTGGCTATAAAGACACTACGATAACTCTTGGAAGTTATGCCAACAACAAGAGACTTTCTTTTCCAGTTCCGATTCAAATAAATGGCACTGGGGCTCCTGTAGCTGCCATTGCCGCTAATAATCTTACGCTGAATGGTGTTGATTTATCGGTCCTTAATATTCCAGCGAGTTCTACACTCTCAGCGGCTAATGTGGCGGCATGGGTCAATGACGGTGCGGGGGCCGCTGGATCGGTAACAGGGACAACGGGTGTTACCGCTGTAGCAGATAACACGCTTAGGTATAAATACAGTGACTTAGATTTAACGAGAAAGCTGTCGATCAATAACGTGACTGTCGTGAATCTTGGGGTACCAGCGAGCCTTACTGCGTTTGCTGCCCTAGTAAATGGCGCAACATACCCGGCGGGAAGCGAGGTGGAGGCCGTGGTGCACCCAAATGGAGAGATTCTTATTCGCCCTACTCCCGCGAATGCAGGAAAGAATATCCTTTTGGGCAATCCTACTGTAGGGCAACCCACTAATTTTTTGAGTGAAAATAATGGAACCTTTGTTGGTAGTGTGGAGTACACAAATACCGGTGCTGTTGCGGCAAAAGGTACCAACATCAATTTTGGGTTCAAGAACCATGGTGCCGGGGTGGGAAAGGCGACCGACCTAAGTCGACTTGGACTAGCGACAACTATAACATCAAGTACACGCTTGGATGATGACTTTCTTGTCTATGTCACGGGCGCGGCCAATGATGTTGATATCCGATATGATATCCAGGTTAAGCCAGTGCTTCCCGAGGTATCGATAGAGCCTCCTTTTTCATTGACTTTCCTATCTCCAACTCAGGTGCAAATTACTGATACAACCTCTGGCACAATTACGGCTAAGAAAAATTATACCTGGCCAAGTGGTGTCTTGGTAAATGATGTGAAAGTTGTGTTTGAGGAAGCCCCTACGACAGGTGACGTATTTACTATAAAGCCCAATGAGGGAGCTATTGGAGATAATGGCAATATAAAACGTATGCTTGCTGTCAAAGATACCGGAATTAATGGGGATCAGATTCCTATACAGAAATATATTTCTTTAGTTTCCGATATTGGCAATAAGCATCATCTTGCTCAGATGTCCTCTGAGGCATTACAGGTGGTCAAGGATGATGCGCAAGCGCTCTTGGATAATACCGTTGGAGTCACGCTGGATACAGAAGCCGCCGATTTAATTCGCTACCAACAATCTTACCAAGCGGCAGCACAAATCCTTAAAGTATCACAAGATATATTTGACACTTTGTTAGCAGCTTCTAGATAGTTATTTTAACTTAACGAATTTAAGAATATGAAAATATCAACTAGCCAATATTTTACTACGATGAATAATCTTATGACTGAACAGCATAGTAAGATAGCTAAGCTGCAGTCACAACTTTCTGTTGGGAAAAAAAATGTAACCCCGAGCACTGACGTAAAGGCTACTACCGCATCATTAAAATTGTCGGAAGTAATATCGAAACAGAAAGATGATATTGCTAACCTAAAGAATGTGAATGCAGGTTATAAGCAAGAAGAGTCCATCATGATGTCAATGTCAGACATGATGATACGCATGGAAGATATTTCCGTAGCCGCCAGGTCGGACACATATGCCAGTAGTGACTTGGATATATTTGCGATCGAAGTAGAAGGATACATGGATGATATTAGGGGGTTGGCTAATTCTAGAGACTCTAACGGTCACTTTATGTTCGCTGGAACAAAAGTTACTACGCTTCCATTTACTAAAAATGCTGCAGGCGCCGTTCTATATAATGGAAATCAGACAGAACCAAAGCTCGAATTAGATGCTGGATATAAACTGCCTTTAAGCATCTCTGGTCATAAATTAGCGGGCGTTATAGAAAGGAAAAATAGTTTGGGTGTGGTTACGTCGCGTGTCGATATGTTTACGGTAATGCAGGACTTTGTGACAGCGCTAAAAGCAGATAATAAGGTGGGAGTTGGTTTGGCTCTCGATGAGCTTCAAGTCGTATCAAGTAATCTTAACAAAAATCTAGTGGATAATGGCTTGCGACAAAATCTTGTTGATCAGAGGCGAGACATAGGTGAGGGTAAAATCTTAATCTATAAGGGCCTGCTTTCTGATGCGCAGGATGTAGATTACGCCTCGGCCATCACTCAACTCTCATCTGATATGCTCGCTCTAGAGGCTGCGCAAAGTACTTTTGCGAAGATTTCTCAGCTATCTCTATTCAGCTTTCTGAGGTAATGCATAATGGCTGAAATAAGTACGACAGATAATATAGGCAGTAAAATAACGATGGCTTTGAAGGCTGGCTCCGGTGTTGATATTAATGAGCTAGCGACCAGTCTTTCAGAGGCTGAGTCGATGCCTACAATAAATGCTGTCACCGCGAAAAAAGCTTCTGCTACGGTATCTATATCGGGTTATGGCGTGCTTAAAACGGGTGTTTCGTCTTTAAAAGCTAAGCTCGATGCATTGCAGGATAGAGACACCTTGCTATCGAAATCGGTGTCTACTTCTCATTCAAACTCTACAGATGCCGAAATTTCTTCGCAGTCCTTAGCTAAAGCTGGAACTACTCGGATCATTATTCATACACTAGCACGACCAGAAGTGACTGAAGTACTGACTGCCGGCGGCGCAGATTTTTCGTCAGCGGCGGCTTCTATTGCAGGTTTAACTACTGTTACACTTACATCGGATAGCCAATCATCGGCAATAGCAATTTCAGACACAACGCCCAGGGGAATAGTAGCCGCAATTAACGCTGCAAATCTTAACGGAATTACGGCCCGTACCCTCAATAAAAATTCATCTGGGACAGCTGTTTCCATTTTGGTTGAAGGGACAACAGGGGCAAACAATTCATTCACTATTACTACAAATTTAAGCGGGGGGGCAGAGCTAACGCGTACAGAGAAGCAGGCAGCTCAGGACCTCAAGCTTAAGGTTAATAACTTGGAATGGGTATATCGTGATACGAACTCACCTACTGATGTTATCGAAGGTGTGCAGCTCAGATTCAAGGCTGCTAATACAACAGCC
>Ga0209091_10000747_pt1 | contig 30586 bp, 9 predicted proteins | sample ArcticOcean_MG_C_6_FD_187438 | JGI IMG/M metagenome (GOLD analysis project Ga0209091, IMG submission 187438) | Marine microbial communities from western Arctic Ocean - ArcticOcean_MG_CB8_128 (SPAdes) (version 2) | ecosystem: Environmental > Aquatic > Marine > Oceanic | place: Arctic Ocean...
GCGAGCGATGCAACTGAAAAGAGAAGAGAGAGAGAGGAAAGAGAAGGAGGAAATGGAACGGCGTCCAGAACCGCCCGCGGGAGCGGCGGAGAGTTTGAGAGAGGCGAACGAACGAATCGCAGAGGCCGACGCGAAGTTTCAATCCGCGGTGGATTCAACCAGGGAGATTAAAAAGATGAAGAGAGAGAGCGCGGAGTGGGATCCGCAAATCGGGTACGGTAAGTTTCGAGAGGTTTCCGAACAGATGAAGGAAATGAACGGACTCAGGGTGCGAACGTACGAGACGAGATTGGAACGCGCTGTTTTTTTGATCGAGCTCGCCAAAGGCTTGGGGAATGCAAGTAACAGTAGTAGTAGTAGTAGTAGTAGTAACAGCAGCAGTAGTAGTACCACAGGGGGCGGTGACGACGAGGATAGTGATTATGTTGGGGGTATTGACGATGATGCAGTAGTTGCAAACGATGTTGGAGCGGTCGGTAAAACCTTAGATGCTTTTGATTGGGTGTATGGAAAAGAATTCGTTGACGAATCAAACGCGAGAACTGTAGAGTTTATGCTTCGAGCGTCGCAGAAGAAGTCGCAAAACGACGGCTTGAAGCCGGAGATTTCGTTTGAAATATTAAACGTCGCTGTAGCGGCCGAAGCTTTGGGATGCATCAATAACAAAGACAACGTCATTCAGAAACACGTGAAACGCGTACAGAAAGGAATCGACGGAGGACTGATTTCTCCAAACGACGACGCGGCCAATGCGTTGCTGGAAAAGATTGATGCTTTTCTCCAAGAACAAGAGCGACAAAAGCAATAAACCAAGTAATATCTAGCGAAACGTAGATAGAAAGTACAGTAGACAAAACCAGTTTATATATGTAATTATGTGGTATATTCCAAATGTTACAATGTGTGTTTGTGTTTGTGTGTGTGTTCGTATTATAATTTTTAATATCTTGGGGGAAGGAACGTGCCAGCCGATCCATCGTTCGACGACGATGCTTCCTCAGCCGCTACAGTTGCCCCTAACGCCCACATATTTTGCTCTACTGACCAATTTCCTCCCTCTCCACTCGACGACGAACTACTCGATGCTTTTTGAATTCCATTCTCGTACACGTTGTGTTGTTCGTTGCCTCCTCTTTCTTGCAATACCCCGGCATCTTTCAACGCCTGCGTCTTTCTCCACGCCATCTCTTGACTGGACGCTAAATTCTTCGCAGCTAACCCGTAGTCATTCACCCCATCTCCGTTCGTATCGTTCGAATTCGCATCAATCCCATACGCGTCCTTCGCCTTATTCGGCAACGAAAATTCCGCCACCCGTCTTCGAATCGCGTGCAACGCCATCTCGCTTCTCAAAACTCTCTTCTCCAATCGCCTATTCTCCGCGCTCAGCGTCAACACCTCTTTCTCCAACGAAAAATCATCGACCATCAACTGCACTCGCTCCTTTTCCATCTCCGTGATTTTCCTCTCCAACTTCCTCGCGTACCTTCGACTCGGGAAGCCAAGAACGATATGCGCCACCGCCGTCCCGGTCGCCGCCGGTTTCACGAACGCTCGCGTCTGCGGACTCAAACCTAACCACGCCTCCCTCAACGGTCCAGTCACTGGTTTCGCGATTTCCACCGCGCGGTCCCAAGTCGGGCCGACAAAATCCACCGCCACTTCCATCTGCGGTTTAAACTGCTTGTTAAAGTCCGTTAACGCTTTGGAGAGCGAATTTGAACTCCCTTCCAAGTTTTTCGCGGACCAGGAGGACGCCGCGGTGGACCAACCGGAAAGTTTTTCTTTCCACCCGCCACCAGCGCCACCAGAAGTTGAAGATTCAGAAGAAGACGACGACGAAACGGAAGAAGAAGAGTTTGAGTTTGAATTCGAATTCGTCGGTTTATTGCCGTTGTTCGGTTGCCTCGAGGAATTCGAATCCGATTTGATGACTTCTCTCCGAGTCTCGTTGTTGCTCTTCCCTCCTCCGCGCTTGTTGCCGAAATGGTTCGCGTTCCTCCTCCTAAAACTGTTCTTATTCCGCCGGTTGTGGTGGTGAAATGGAAATTGGTTGTTCGAGGAGTTAAACCCAACACCGCCTATCGGATTCGGTGGTGGTAACATTTTCTTTTGTTCTTCCCGAGAGACAAAACGCGTTCAAGCAACTCTAGCAGTATTGTAGTGTGGCGGTATGAACTCCCCACCGAATAACTCTCGTGATAAATCGATTCTTGAATGGCGCGTTTCTCGCCGATGGTTTTCGAACACTCGGAGAAATCAAAAGACAGCGTTGTTATTCGTACGACTCGTTGTCTTTCGCGCTCGATAGATATTTATGAGTGAGCAATACAAGGGGAAAATTTCAAACCAATCAATGCCCAAAAAGAAGCCAAAATTTGACGACTGAATGAAGAACACTGCAAGAGAGAGATTGATCAGACACAAAAGGAATTGGAGGGAAAAAGCTCCGTTTGCTTGTCGACCTCTCTCTCTCTCTCGACATAAATATTCCTCAACTCGTTTCTCTCGATATACATTCATATTTATACACGCATCTATACATTTATACATACCGGTATATTATTTATCATTACCACAACGCAAAACGACGCATTAGTATGGTGTTAGAAGGCCAAATCGCGAAAGCGTTGAACCGCGCGCTCGGCGACCGCTTGCACGGTTTAGACAAGTCGAATTTGAAACTGTCTTTACTGAATGGAGAAGTCACGCTGAGAAACGTACGAGTGAAATCGACCGCACTGAAAGGGATATCGTCGATTAACTCGAACGTGAAATTGAAAGCGGGATACGTCGGGGAGTTAAGGATTAAGATTCCGTGGAGAGAGTTAGGGAGAAAACCGGTGGAGGTTATATTTGATCGGTTGCACGTTTTGTGCGAATTTCGAGGAGAAGGTGATGAAGACTCCGAGGACGACGACGAGAGCGGACAAAAGGAAATGTCTGAAAACGAACGAAATAAGATGAAACGAGCGTTAGAGGAGAAGAAAGAGAAGAAGAGGAAGCAGATGAACGCGAAGAAACGGAGAATTGCGGAGAGTTTGGAACGGAGTTGGTTGAGAGGAGATCCGACGCCAGGCGCGGAGGAGTTGAGACAAAAGTTTTGGGGCGATATCACAAAAGAAGAGAAAGAAGAGGAAGAAGAGGAAGAGGAAGATGATGACGACGATGACAACGACGACGTCTCGTCTGTTTCATCTTTTGATGAGAGCGAGGACGACGTGGAAGGAGGAGAAGAATCCGCGAACGCTTCGAAACGACGATTGTTCTCTTCGCCGGATACCAGACGACGCGAGGAAATGTTTGCGACGCCAGAATATCAACCTCCGTTGCAAACTCCAGAAAATGATACCGATGTGATGTCATCTACTAGGAAGAGAAAGGAAGGCAATCGAGGTAGTACTCGGAAAAAAAGCAAGAGTAAGAAGAAGAAACCGGTCGGTTTCGGAGCGCTCTTGGACGTAGTTCTCGCAAACGCCGTAGTCACTGTGAAAAATATACACTTTCGCTTCGAAGGAGAAGGAGACGAGAATATGCCGAAATTTGCCGTCGGAGCTTCGCTTGAAAGCATCGCTTTAGAAACGACCAATGTTCTCGGTGATTCGAGAGCATTTATCGTCGATGCGTTTAAGGAAACGCTGCGTAAAAAACTCGAAATTAACAACGCCGTGGTGTATTGCGATTTGAACTCTGTGCATCTTCTCGAGAAAGTCAAGAACCGAGATTTGAAACCGCACGAAGACCCGATCCGATTTTGCAAGATTATGGAAGCGTGCGCAAAGTCAAAGAATCGAAATCGTATCATCGAGCCATTCGTAGTAACTGCAAGGTACGAACGAGCTGGTATGGAAGCCATCGAATCCGGGACGGCTTCTGCGTTGCACGGATTAACTCTGAATATTCCAAAAACCAGCGCGAATGTTTCTGCTGGTGCCGTAAGTTTGGCATATTGGGCGACGCAAATATTGAGAAAAAGCGTGCACGATAGACGGTTTGAACACTTACGACCGGGCGTTCCAGTCTTCGATGGATCAGAAAAAGTAAAAGAGAAATCACCCGCGGGAACAAAAACGAGGAGAACGAATAAAAACGCTCAATCTTGGTGGCAATATGCGTGCGAAGCGGTCAAAGAGGAAAATCGAGAACGGAGAGAACGACTCGGATTGGGCTTTAGCCTCGACTCGAAAGCTCTTAAAACTCTGCACGAACAAAGGAAAGCGTATGTCAAAGTTTACATAGACGAGATTCTCCAAAAGTCTGCGCCGCCACCGCCGTCTTCGAAGCAAAACGTCAACTGGCCGATGAAGAAACCTTTTGGAAAGATACGTAAACTCGATGAGCTTGAAAGTGAGATTCCAAACGCTCGCATGATTGCTTTTTTTAGACAGCTCGCACACTTAGAGTGGAGGAAAAATGGAGGCTGCGAACGCGCGTTTCGCCGCGAAGCTGCCCGACGCGGCGGCGGGCCAATACCTATGAAGATTGTGAAGGGTGTTGCTGGCGTCGCAGGTAAAGGTTTACTTGTGGGAGTAAAAGTTATAAAGAATGTAGGGTTTAAACCTCTCGGCGCCGCGAAACGGTTCATTACGAACATCGGGAAGAACCAGCAGGAGAGAGATGAATTGGATGCGATCAAAAAGCGCGAAATCGAAGAAGCTCGAATTCGCGCAGAAGAAGACGAAGAGAATCTGAAGAGACAAATCAGGCAAATTCGAAAGAAGAACGCTGCGACGCCGGTCAAATATCTCTTCGCAACACCGAGTCGTCCGCCGAGAAACGCTCCGAACGAGTTCGATAATCGCGATGCTGCTATTTCAGACGATGAGTCGCAAATCGACTGGGATGAAGTTGGAGATACTTTTGATATTAAAAAGAGACAAGAATATGCAGAGATCCAGAAGCGCGAGATGCAAAGTGTTGAGAAGAAGAGTAAGATTCCAATGTTTGCTACGTGCATCGCTTTTGAAGAAATTTCGATGAAAATTCTCGACGCTTCTTCGAACGAGCGCAATGACCACGACGATGCTTTCTCGGATAGCTTAGCACCGTCTTCGTCTACTTCTTTTTCGTCTTTTGCTGAAATACCAATCAAAGAATCTGAATTATTCAGCGTGTCGATCAATAATTTCGTGATAGGAGCGAAAATGATGGGGATATCTTTCGTGAAAGATGCGATAGACGTTCGGTCGACTATAGATACTATTCGTTTCTCTGCGCCGGAGGGCGATTTACTGGCGCTCGGTGAAGATGAAACAGATTATTATTCATCGTATTCGACTCATGGCATCGGTATGTCGCTCCCAGTAATGCTCGCTAAATTATTTAACGCAGATTTGAACGATGCAGAAGATACTATCTCGAATGGTCGCCCAAGATGCTTTAGCGGGAGTCCTGTATCTAAAGCTGTATCTTTCGCGGCTTCGAAAAAACGCAAGATAACGAACAAAAATACCGAGCTATCCATCTCGCTGGAAACTGATAGTGCGACTATTGCTGGTTCTTCACTCGCCACCAAGAAATGCGACTCGAATACAGAAGTAGAAAAGGCAGTTGGTTACTGTGCTCTGATCTTATCACCTATGTTCATCACAATTCTTCGCGGACCAATTGACCGCATTGTCGACGTTTTCACGAGGCGCATGAAGGATAGTTGTATGCAATCTCGTTTCAATACTTCTGCGCAAATCACTCATGAACTGGACGTCATTCCACGCGGTTCTATCGAAGTGGGTTCTGGAGTTTCATCCCCTGGTGATTTGAGCTTACCAAAGATTGGATTAGCAGTATTCGTCGGAAAAGTTCATCTGGCGGTTCCATCCCAGCGTAAAAATAGGAAGAAGAAAGGAACAACCCTAATTGCAAGGTTTGGTCCTCTTACAGCGCGAACACTTAAAAGCGCCCAGAATGCACACGTTCAGGAACAAGATGCGAATGCGCGCAATAGTTGGCGCAAGAGAACGATTGAAGGTAAGCTTTTGGACTGTTCTATTGGGTTTGCGGACAATTTTGCGTGGACCTGTAACCAGTCGTGGCAGCTTCTCAGGGAAGCTGGAGAAAGTAATAGAGTCGAGACTCCTCTATTATCTCGCGTTCAGTGTACAATCCTCGCATCACATTACGTGATATCTCCTCGAGAGGCGTTGAAGTATTCCCCGGTCGTCGTTGACGTCAATCTGCCATCTATTCAATTATCTGTGTCGCCAGAAAGAATAAACATGGCCTTGCGCGTGGCCACACACTTCACGGAATCGGCTAAGAAAGTTGCAGATGAGGCAAAGAGAATCAAAGAACAGAAGAAACAACGCAACGACATCGCGTCTTCGCAATCTGATAAAATCTTAAAGAGTGGCGACGACGACGACGACGAGAAGAAAATTACCTTTTCTTCGAGTTTACCTTCTTCTTTTTCGTCAGGGCGCAAGGTTACCGATGATATTTTCGCTCGAGATATTGATGTTTTCAACTGCGAACGACTCGTGCCGGCTGATTTGTTTGGGGAATTACCATACTGGGAGTCGTGCGATGTCTTTGTTCGAGAGGGAACGTTGTCTGTCGTTGATAAACCAGCAGGTTCCGTTCATCACTTAGAACCGAGAGTCCTAAAATTGGCCGGAACGCGAGGAGCCGGAAACCCGTTGACGCGCACTCAAGAAAAAGTTGAAGTTTGTGTTCTCTCTATCGACGAAAAAAGGAAAACAATAAAAGTAAAATTACATGTATCAACCGATAGCGACGAGATTCTCAGGAAGATGAACGACAAAGACGATGCAAACAGAGAATACTCGGAATATGACCGTACTTTAATCGTTGGCGACGCTTTACTGGATCGTTCCATCGAGTCAAACTTTGAAAGGATGTGCGAACATCCAAATGGTTTTGTCTTCAGATTTTGGTCGAAAGATATCTGCGACGTTATAAAAAGTAGATTGAACATGGAAGCGAGGCTATTGTCGTTCCATGAAGAAGTCAGGCGAGTTCTAAAAGTTGACGAGCATAAAACGAAGAAAGCTTCCGTTACGTTCTCGATGGGTTTGTTTGGATTTCACCTAGCTGCTCCTTTGAGACATCACAATCATGAGACTGATTTATACGTCAATGACATGTCGAAAAGTTATTTTATTGATCAACTGGCTGATGATGAAAAGATTAAGTACGTCGTTGACTGCTTCCAAGAGCGACCGTTGGCGAACGTCAAAATTACTGGACTAACGTTGAGTTGTGAAGCCACAAAAGGTAGCGTGACATTGGGCGCCGGTCTCCGAAGAGTTGCAATTAAGGACTGCTGGACTATCGAAGGCATTGGCAAGGATCATGATGCGGTATTCATAGAAGAACCTCTAAGAGATGAACTTTCAACCAAGTATCTCAGGTACAAAACTGATGCTATGAAGAAGTCCTGCGTCGGTTTCAGCCTCGAGGCGTTTTTACCTCCGCATCCTGAATATGGAACACAGGCTGCTGATTTACGAATGGCTGTCAGTTCAATCGAAACACACATTGCTAGAGAACCAATTGCGGCGTTCACCAGCTTCCGGTTCCTTTTTAAAAGCCCTGTGTCAGTTGGAAAGGGGTGGCCCTCGAGATATGACGACTCCGTCTTTGCACCTTCCCGTGAAGAATGGGAAAGTATGAGACAAAAGCTGCAAAAAGTGAAGATCATGGATGCGAGTAAACTCGCACACAAGATTAAGCTCAATTTCACATTTCATGGTGATTCGTTGGTCGCTAAACTTTACGACGATCCGAAGAAATCGGTATTGGCTGCTGATACTCGACGACAACCAATATTAGAGGCGACGGTGTCTAATTTCCATTCTCGTCTGTATATTCGCGCTAAACCAGTTGGTAAGCAAGGATGGGGCGGAGGCAAACAAGGCACGAAAGATTTGGAAATTTCGTGCGATAATTTGACGCTATCTGACCCCACATTACCTGTTGGTCACGCTAATCGCGATCTGATCGCGAAGGACAACGCTGCAAGCGACTTCTTGACATTTTTCTTGGAGGAGGAGAAATCAGCGCGTAAGAAAATTCGTAACATTCCGTTTCTGTGGATACGCCGTCAAACATGGCTGCCTCATGAGCATGAGGATGACATCGATATTGAACTCGAGGCAAAAGTTGCTCCTCTTCGAGTGCTTGCAAATCAAAATTGCATCATTAACATTGCAAATTGCTTGTTGCCGATTTTCAAGACTTTATCGCCGCCACACTTTCTACCAAACTTGCCACCATTCGTTTTCCCGCGTCCTGGCTTCGTGACGAAGAAAGTTAAGATTACGGCTAATGTAATGGGTTCTCGCGTGGTTTTACCGGGTAGTGTTCGAGATGAGTTTGCGCCATCACTTTCTCTCTGCGTCGGTGTTGTTGATAAAAATGCGAGCGAGTCGTTCAAAGGAATTGATGTCTCTACATCATTCACGATTGATGCGAATCGAGCGCATTGGGCCAAGTTCGACATCTTTATACACGGATTATCGGTTGCGTGTAAAGGAGATTCGACGCTCAAAGCAAAGAAGAACCGTTCATCTGCATTACTTCGTGCCTCCGGTCCACACATCAAAAGGTCCGACACCCCGGTGGCTTTAAAAGCAACTTGCTGGAATCGATTAGATGCTCGAAGACAATTATCAAACGCTCCGAGCGTAGACATAAATGTTCAGTTGCCGGCAAATGATGTTCTCACAGTTGAGATTTCGGCTTCTGATGTGGAAACTTTGAATTCAGTTATCAAAGGATACACGCAGACATCGACGATGACCTATACGCAATCCCCATTTGCTTACTGCTATTTGACTCCAGCTAAGTATCCATTGGCACCGCCTCTACCGAAGAAGGATTTTTTGATACATCAATGTTTCCAGGCGCGAATTGACCACATTCAACTTGGCATCTTTGCCGGGAAGGGAAGAGCCTCACAGGTTGTTGAGGCTGGAATTCGAGGCATTTCGGTTGCAAACGTGTCAAATCCACGAAATGAATTACGAAGTGAATTGGCAGTTGGAGTAGAGGGTTTATACGCGAGAGATTGCAGATTTAAGGGCTATAAGATTGATCTGATACGAGCAGGGTTTTGTGACGAGGCTGTTGTGAACACGCAAGACAAGAACTCTTCGAATGAAGTAAAAGCCTCTGCGGAAGGCGTTGAGGAACTTCAAATCGTTGAAGAGCAGGAAGATGAGTATTTACAGTCTATGTTCTTGAGCCTGGAACAAGTCACAACAAACGATATATCTGAGGTCAGCTGTCAGTGTGGTCGCGTAGCAGTGACAGCATCCGTGGATTCCTTACTGGAAGCTGCGCGAATCTTTCAGCCAAAACTCGGCGCTGGCGAAAATATACTCCCACAAGATATATTGTTTACGGAAGAAAGGAAAACGTTCAAATTAAGAGAAAATATGACATTAAGTCGCACCAGGAGAGTTTTAGCGGACTTTCCAACTTCTAGTAGTGGTGCACAGGAATATGTTCTGGATGGTTGCGAACAAACCATTAATCTTGATTATTCCGATACAATTTACTTGGAACACAATCTGTCGAAAAAAGATAAAACGAAGAAAGAGGGCGACAGTGGGAAAAACTCTAAATCTGGCGATCGAGCTGTGCATTTAGCTGAAAGAGAGCTTCAATTCGCGCCTCGCATCATAATTGGTCCGAATCATAGACTGGTAATTAAAAATTGTCGCATCGTGTGTCCCGACAAGGAAACGTTTGACTTGTGTATTCGCATGGCGTCAGGAGGTTCATATTTCGTTGATCCCGAATCAGTTCAGTTCTTAAGCCGTCAAGAGATGATGCTCGAGAAAAAGAAAATAGTTCGCAGACAACGTACTCTCGGAAATGGGGATGGGGATTCATTTTCAGAGCAAGGCGTCGAAGAATTCCGCGATTCTCGTTTAACTGAAATAGAGATGAAGTACTTGATGGATTCCTGGCGTGGAAGGGTTAAAACCGTCGTTGCGGTGCTCCGAGAATTACGAAATAAGCCGGGTTACTCCATCTCTGCAAACAAACGCATCGAAGGAGCTAGAGCAGTGATTGGGCTCAAAGGCAAGGATAAACTAGGCGATGCTCTTTTAGAAGTGCAGAAAGAAGCTATTTTAAAAGTTGTTGATAAACAGAGAAAGAAATCTGCTTTGAAATGCGTTCTGAAGTTGCACTCGATCGATGTGGCAGTTTTCCCTTCCCGTGACCCAGATGAAGGGTTGTGCGCATCTTTCAGCGTGCACTCAAAAATTAACATTATTGGGAGCAGCGTAGAAAGCTCGTTTGAACTTGAGCACATGTGTGTCTCGTTCCCGGACAGTGCGAGGTTGAATCCATTAGTTGAACCTTGCAAAATCACGGCAACATTAGACAGTGATGAGTGCTATAATGAGACTGAGGGGAGCGACAACTCGCTTGAACCTTCCGCGCCAAGAAGAGAAACATCCATTGATGTCATGATATCGCCCATTGGGGTCGAGGTTTCCCCAGCCGCAGCAGGTCGAGTGATTCGACTGGCGCAACGCGTTTCTTCCATCGTAGCAACGCAGCCGTTGTTACCATGTAATCATTTTGCACTTGTCTATTCGTCGTTCGAGGGTTCGGGATACGATGCCGACTTTGGAGCGTCGGCAGCTGATTTCTTCAGTACTGGTGAATTAATCCCACAAGAGAATGCTCTAGTTGTTGCAGCGACGGGCACGAGGAGCACATCATTTTCCTTCTGGCGTCCGCGGCCAGTTATGGGATACTGCTCACTGGGAGATGTTCCAAACTTTGGCCCCGATTCGCCTACACGATCGGCAACATCTATTCGCGACTCGATGACCTACTGTTCACCGCCAAGTGGATTCAAGCGTATAAACCCGTCCAAAAAGTCTGATGCATCTTCTAGCTCTAATTTGGTGCTCTGGCAACCGGTTCCTAGAAAAGGTTACAGAGCGCTTGGTTTAATTGCGGCTTATCAAGAAGACGGAGAGCCAGATCCAAGCTGCGTGCGTTGCGTCAGAGAAAGTTTGCTGTGTGAATCTACGGGATCTCTTTCAAGATTGTTTTCCATGTCTGACGAAGAGAGTAATAAACATGATGACCGCAGGAGTGAAGTACATAATGCGCAGCGTCGTGGCCAGAGTAAAGTTTTGAATGTAGATGATGATAAATCTGTGCATAAGCGCGATAATCGAGGTAACTCAAGGAGTGGCAATCTGGTCCACGTTTGGGCTGTGGACTCCCCGACTGGGATACACATGGTGAGTTCAGCAGGCAAATCATCAGCATCGAACGCACTGGTAGACCCACCTATATCTTTTGTTGATATTCGCACGCCACTCGGGCTCGCTATTGAAACCTTGGAAAACATTCAAGCCCGAAAACTTGAAAACAAACGCCGTCGCCGTCTCTTAAAGAAAGAAATTGCCCACGATAACGCAATAATTCTAGAAGATGAAGATTACGAAGGCAACATCGCGGATATCAAACTATGCGTAGTTACAGCGGTAGAATTTGAAAAGGTGTGGAACGCTGGGGAGATGTTGACAGGGTTCAGACCGCTGCCTCCGCCTGGTTTTGCATCGCTTGGAGATGTTGTAGTCGATGGCGTGGCGCATCCATCCATGACGCGTTGTGTGGAGGACCTCGAATATGTTTGTGTGAAACCAATTGATTTCGAACTGGTTTTCCAGAGTTCGAAAAAGCAGCTTCAAGCTGCGTTTTGGCGACCAGTTTCTCCATCAGAAGACTACGTCAGTTGCGGATTAGTGAGTACTTCATCAGCTAATGTAAAACCATCTCTGGATTCGGTCCGGTGTCTGAGTAGAACCCATTGCGGAGCGGTAGCACCTATGGATGTCACGTTATTAACGAAAGAATCTTCACTTCTTATCATTCATGGTGGTAAGTCTAGTACGAGCGAAATGTGCATGTGGCGTGTACCTGGTGGTTTTGGTACTTTCTGTATATCCAAAGCCGACATGCCGAATGATATTTACAAAGGTCCCACGCTTTTTGTACTACCGTCGATCTCATCTTTAGATTTTTCCGACGAAGGATCCAGGATTACTTCTTTTTCGTACGAAAAACCAAAGCCAATTGTCAAGATTTCGGCGTCGGTAGGTCTCGTAACCGTAACCGTTGCTGCGCCGCAGAGGACTGTCGCGAATGATGCAGATGCAAAGGAGGATACACCGATGGACGTCGGAGACGATTCTTCGTACAGAGAGAACGCTGGTATTATGCATCAAAATGTTCCAGTGTTTGCAATATCACTCATGAGAACCGAAATCGTGACTAACGTTGTAGTCGGCGACGTTGCTTCTGTTGGTATTGATGCATCGTTAGGCGCTGCGCACTTAAATTGGCGCAAGTACGCGTGGGAACCACTCGTATCTCCGCAATGGGTATTTGGTGCAAATCTTGTTCCAATCAAACACGGAGAACGTTGCTTCAGTACTGGAAACTATGCTTCGATACAAGCTACAAAATTATGTATTACTTTGACCACAGATTTTGCTCTTGACATGGTTTCAATCGCACTGGAGACGAAGAAAGAGATCATGAGGAAGAGAGATAATTTTGATACGGACGCTGAAGGGGAGATTCAACTCGATCACCAATCGTCCATTGCCTACCCCGATAACGATGGAATTTCTCCAGCTACTTCTCGTGTAGTGAGCGAACTCGAAGTAGCGACGAAAGAGCTTTTTCCAGATCGAAGTTCTGCGCTTTCTGAATCTTGGAAAGAGAAGCGGATGTTAATCAAACATATGCAAAAACGCAGTAAATCCAGGGACTCTGTTCTTCGCTGCTTCTCTAATACGGGCTTGACTACGCACGCAACTTTGTCTTCGGTTAATGAAGATGTTGAAAACGAAGTCATCCGTATGAAAAACGATACTGGGCGTACGTTATATACAGTGTCTCGAAAGAGTTTGCAACGTGGGAAGGACGAAGATGTTCGAGTCGTTCCTCCACATGGCAACTTTGATGTCAACTTTTGTATAACGAAAGAAACAAGCCAGGCGAGGCAAAGAGTGGTGGATACGAATACTGCGGACGTCCAAGTTGCCCCCCCTCTAGAATCCCTGACGGCAAAGATGATGGTTGAAATCATTGATGTCGATGATCCCATGGAATCAATGAGAAACGATGTGAACCGTTCCTCCGGTGTTCCGGACACGTACTCGAGGATTTCATGCGTCCTGAAATCAAACTCAAGTATCACTCATCTACGATCTTTGGCCATTTCGAATAAAAATTATTCTTTTCAAAACAAGGTACGCATGCGATTAGCTAACAACGGCGATGAATCGCGCGTATCTCTCCCCTTGAACGCTAAATCGGGCTATATTACTATGGACGTACCTCATCCGGTTTCGAGATCGCGCGATTTTCAGAATTCTAGCCTGAGAGTGGATCTAGAACGACCGTGTTCAACGCACGATTTTGTAGAGGATGCCAACGCTCGCTTTTCTGCAGAAGGGTTTGTCGCGCCGAATTTGGCGCTTTTGGTTGGTGAAGAGAAACCTGTTTGGATTGATCTCCACGATGAAAACGGGATTCCCACGAAGGTTCGTATTTTGCTCCGAGCATCCATATTCCACAATATTAGTGTGAAGGTTCCGATACACATCAATAGGCATGGTCGCATCGACTCAGCGAAGAATGCAGGAGCATGCAATATAATATTCAAACGCATGCTATCGTCATCGTCTGCGTTGAGTGCCTTTAGGGATTACGACGATAGCGACAGTGACAGATCAGATGCAAGTAGCAGCTGTGAAGGAACGGTTGCAGAGTTTGACGACGACGAATTTGAAGAATTGAAGAATTTTACTCAAGAAGATAACGTAGACTCGCGACGCAATAGAGACCAACATGAACGTTTGATTGAAGACTCGGAAAGTATACCAGTAAGACTAAAGAGTGACAATTTATTGTTTTCTGACAATTACTGCAATATCACAAAAACATACGAGTTCAAGCTTTTGTGGTGGTCGAAAGGCACGGGAGCGAAGTATGAATGTTCGGCGTGGATTCCTGTGGCCAAAATGGACTCTAGTGAAAGAAGTATAGATGGTCCTACTGAAGACGAAAGCATCGTTGAGATTCCATTTGGATGCATAGTTGTTCCTGGATTTAGTGCACCAAATACAGGCGGATATCTTGCACGTATGGTGATCGATGATCACGTTAAGAAGAAAATGCCTCGCGCTGGAGCACCGTTCGCGCATCCTATTGGATACGAACTACTTTGGAAGGATGAAAAGAAGAGTTCAGTAAGTTTCTTGGCGCCTATTCCTCCAGAAGGTTACGTCGCGTTAGGGCGTGTCGTTACGGCAGATAACGGTAAATCAAAGGAGCAAAAGCAACCCTCGAAAAAGAGCTTTTGTTGCGTGAGAGAAGATTTTGCGCGAGAGTTGAGTACTATTGGTCCTGGCGCGATTTGGAAACCTCAAGGGACGAAGAAGACGTACGCTAGCAAAGGTGATTCAAAAGCACAGGTTCCGACCATATATAATGCCGGTTCTGTTGCATCCGGTGGTTGGACCATTCGTCATACCTCGAAACGAGCGCCTTCTGGCGAACCGTTAGAAGTTCAAACAAAAGAAGCTACCAAATTCCAGGCATTGACGAAGAACTTCGAGTTAAATTTTCTTTCAGGACGAATGCGGGTGAAACATACCGATATCTCGCCTAATTTGAAAATATCAAGGCTATCCGCGAATGATATTAGCGCATTGAAGAACAAAGAAACCGAGGAGGTTGATCCAGAGGATACACTTATTGCCTTTTCGAAGAATGGGCCGTATGCGGCGATAAAAGCTAGCGGTACAGATTTCTTCGAGCGGAAAGATCAAGACGTTGGAGAAGACAAAGTTACGGTTGATCCGAGGTTGGGTGTATTAATGTCTCAGGCAGCTTTTGTAAACGAAACTTCGGAACGTTTATCACTGACGCTGGTTAAACTAAAGAATAATGCAGGGAATTCCAAAGTCTACGCACGAAAGCCTGGGTTGCGCAGTCCAAAAGATCTTACCTCGGCTTCGGAAGAGAAAAACGATTTGAATGGTTTTTTTGAAGAAGAATATGATCCAAACGACCCGATGTATCGATACGTGTGGGAATCTGAGCGCCATTTTCCACCATTTGGTTGGAAATCGCCGCGTGATATTCTTGACGCATGCTTTACTGCTCGGTATTCGCTCAATATTGACGGTTCAAACTCCACAAATCATTTCCCCGAAGGTGAAAGTGTGTTACTTCCAGACGGTTACCATTGGATGAGTGATTGGGAAATCGACAGGCCCCCTGGAAACTGCACCGTGAGTAACACGGGTGGATGGGCCTACGATGCTTATTGGGTGACCTCGTGGCCACCAAATGAGTTCAAAAATGCAAAAAATTGGAAGCGGAGATTTGCGAGTACGCGACGCAGACGATGGAGACGCAAAATTGCTCCCATCGAAGAATTCGATGAGACAAACGTCTTTCCTAGTAGCTCTTTGAGCGAAGGAGGTGCTTCAAGTGCGAGAGAAAGCGGAGAAAAGCGAGATGAGGACAACTCGCAAACGAATCTGTTCTTTACTCCGAGTATGAACCGCAAAAGAAACACGAATGAACGCCGAGCAACGATGGAGGATACTAAAGCGGGAAAAGGGAGTTCATGGTCTATTGAAGTATCACAAAGTGGTGGAACTGTGTGCTTTCCAGTAGGTTTCGAGAACAAGGAGCAGTGTGCGATTCGATTTGTACCCGTAAGTACAGAGAAACAAGGAGTTCAAAACGTAACGCATTATGAAAACGATGAAATTTGCTCAGAGAGTATGGAAACGTGTGATATTTTGTGTGAATCGCTCCGCGAACGCTGGGAGTCGGTCATTGCAAGAGACAATAACGATGAACATAGTGACCCCGACGTGATATGCACAGTTGATAATAAATTCTATCTCGTATATCTTGAGAGACAAAAACGCGGAGACAAGAACAACAAGAGAGCGCTTTCTCGGAATATCCATGTTGTTCTTCGGGTCCCGCTCGTTTTGCGGAACTCGCTCCCTTGCGAGGCGAAGTATGTCGTCTACTGCGACAAGAGGGCTTCCGTTTATGGCATCATGAAGCCAGGAGAAGAAGTATTTATTTCGGAAAGCGTTGATCCGAGGCAGGAAATCAGCTGCGCATACGGTTTGAGAGAGAGTAGTGCTCAAAAGCAAAGCGAACGATGGAATATGAGTGAGCCGATGCCAATTACAGCATTTGCAGATGGAGTCACCCGTGGTTTTGTGGTATTGAAAAATGCAGGCGAAAAGATAGGCGCGCAAGGGCGCAGATTAGAAGCAAAACTACTCGTAACTGCGTCGAAATACTCCGGCGTTTTGAAGAAAGATGGAAATGTCGTCTCAAGAGACACTGACAATAGACCTGTGTCGAGCATTGCTGACGATGTCGCGAAAAATGTAAAACACGCGGTAGGTTACGTCCAAGAGGAATCCTCACCATCAAACATCAGCGCAATGTTTGTCGATATTCGCGCTGATGTAATTGTTCATAACGCTTGTCCTTTCCCGGTCTCATTATGCACTGAACCAGAAGATGAAACAAATCTCATACAACAGGTGGTGGATACCACGGTAGGAAAATTCATAGTCAAAAAACCAACCGGCGAGTTATTCGAAGTGAATCCCGGAAATATTAACGTATCTTTGAGAGCGGAACAGAAGCTGAACGTAGATGCTGCCGTACGAGCTACAGTGGGTGTCGTGGATGGAGTGTTAAAGAATATTCAGAAAGCATTCATTCCAGAAGCATTCATTCATTCCAGTCACGTGCATACTTTATTCCTCGCCGAGGACGTAGACGAGCTCGAAAATGTTGATGCAAATAAACGCGTGCATTGTATTGTGCATAGAGGAGTCAAACCAGGTGAAGCTCCATGTTTGGTAACTTTGCGGACGAAATCATACGGTGAAGTCAGAATTAAAATCGTGGCTGAACATTTTCATCCTGTTCTATCGCAAAGTCAGAATTGGTGGTCTTACGAAATGATGAGCCGAACGGTTAGAATATCAGTCGTTCCTGAAATTATTTTGGTCAATATCTCACACATACCGTTAGTCATGCACATAAAGAATGATGACGACCTTAAGGATGAACGGAAAATGCATTACGATAACTCTGCAATGACCATTCCGATTGGAGCGGCGCCGGTGTTACCTGGGTCAAGCTCACCCGAACGTGCACGCTTAATATTTCGTGATGCTTCTGGAACTAGGGACGAAAACACATACTCATATGAATCCTTCTCTGCAGAGATTCGCATGGATCTTTTGCAAGAATCTGGAGAACAACTTTTTGCGGTTCCTCGATCTGTGACAAAAGATGGTGATTCTAAAGTGTCATCGTCACTAATTCGTGTAAGACTGCAAACGGCTCAGATTGCTGGATCCACGCAAATCATCATAGGTTCAGCCGCTAAGAGCGATCGATCTGCAGAGAGTGGCATTAGAATTGAAAATCACACTCGTGTGCGGGCAGATTTCTCAAGAATTCTTCTGAGAGGGGAGTCGAATGTGCAAAAGCGATACAATTTTGCGGATAAACAAACGGCACCCGCGATGGCGTCGACGAGGACACCGAAGAAATTGGGGAATATTACGTCTATGCGCACAAATAAGAGCGTTACTAGAACTGCTTCATCGTCGTTATATGATGAATCCAACTTTGGAGAAGGTGTGAGGGTCCCTCCGCGCAGTGCTTCACATTGGCTCGGCCCACGTTTTTTCAATGGTCGCTCGGAGGGACCCACTGGGAAGAGAAGCCAGAAGTCGTCGGATGAATCCTTACTTCCCAAAGTTGGGGAATCTGTTCGGGTCGTGCGACTCTCGTGCAGCAACGATGAAAACGTCGAAGAATCTTATTTTGAACTTCCGGAGCTTGGTGATTTTCGCGACGCCAGTATCGGAAATTCTAGAACATCAGGTGGGGGTTCTTCTTCTGGCGGTGGCGAAGAAGAATTTGGCGCTCTCGGAAGTATTACTTTGGCAGAAGGATTCATATGCGATGATCCATCTGGAAAGTATGAGATTTGTTACCGATTGTCTTGCATTTTCTTTGACGGTGCTGAAACTGGCGCAGAAGAGTGCATATCTCTTCGATTAACGGAGTTCAAAGTAGAAATAGATCCAGATGTCCAAGATCGGAACAGCGATGGATCGCCACGTTTTGCAAAGCAACCTACTGTTTTAGACAGAGAATCTAGAGATGCTGTTCTTAGTGTAAACGATGCTGATGCCGCCGCGGCAATCATTAAGGGACACTTCATGTCAAGGCTCGCCAATCGTAATAAACGAAAGGGAAAAGGAAGAATGAACGATTTCGAAGCAGATTTGAAGGCTTTCCAGCGCATTCAGAATATCACAAAAACGTCCCGAGAAATTCACATCGGCGCCATCTTTGATGGCATCCAGATATCACTCGTAGATTCACGGCGAGAACTTTGTCTATTCACGGTAAAAGGTATTGAAGCCTCGTTTGGGAACCAATGCAATAATGGAAGAGGTCTGTACGCTAAATTTGCCATCGTCTCTGCGCAACTGGATAACATGTTGGAGAACGCGTTGTATCCAGTCACAATGTTCAACGATGCGGCGTCAGGCTGCTTATTCGCGGCTTCATTTTCAATGAGAGAAAGTAGAGATATTAATCGCTTTCCGGAAGTTCGAATGGTGTGGGCACCGAGTGGTTTAAATGTTCTCATTCACGAGCCTTTGTTGTGGGCGTTGAAAGAGTATGTCGAGGAAATCGGTATTGAAAGACTTTTCGCGGAAGACGGCGGAGACGCTTCTGAAATGTCCTCGTCGAAAGATTCTAGGATGAAGAAGGATGGTGGGAAAAAAGTTAATTTCAAAGCCAAGAAGCAAAAGACTGTATCGGCAAATATTGACCATCTCATTTCAGTCGGAACGTTTTCATCGGATGGAATACGAGCCTTCGTAACGCTCACGTCTGCACCGTCATCTCGTCCGAAGAACGCGCCAATGATGATGTGCGCGACGCTCAATCTTTTACGATTAGACCGATTACCTATTGCGATTGCTCCTTTCAATTTACCTACAAATGCAACGCTCAAACTCTCTGATTTGAGGAGGAAAATGAAATCGCACGTTATCAAACAGTTTACGATACAGTCTGGAAGGATTTTGGCGTCTGTTGATAACGCGGGTAACGTATCGGTAGGTTTGCGCAGAGCACAGGACAAGCTGGCTGAGCTTTCTGGAGATACGTCGAAAAATATTGTCGCTTCTCGAGAAAGGGGTGCGACGACATCAATTTCCGCGGGTGTTAAGAACATTGGTCAAACATATGTCGATGGTACCGTAAACTTCGTCGGTGGTGCATTATCCGGAGTTGCTGGAGTGTTTTACAAACCAGTCCAAGGGTTTCGCCAAGAAGGATTGCGAGGAGCGGCGCTTGGCGGCATCAAAGGTATTACTGGTCTCGTGACTTCAACGTTAGGAGGTGCGGTCGGTTTAGTCGAAACGGCATTCAGTGGACTTTCTCAAGCTATGTCTGTAGGTGGTATACTTTCGAAATCTACGGGATCTCTGGAAGCTACTCGAGCTCGAAAACCTCTCGCTTTGCGTGGCGATGGCATCGTTCGAACGTACGACGAAGAGCAATCAGCAGGTGCTGATTTGCTGATAGTTGCCGCAAAAAAGATTGCGTACGTCGAAGAAATACAAGCAAGTAAAGTTGACCAAGATAAGATGAAGAAGAAAGGGACGAGAAAGGAGAGGAAGACTATGAAAAATGCAAACAAGAAGACTAAAAAGTCGTTCACCACGGTGACTGCTGTAAACGACAGAACGCAGTTCACGTTTGGCCGGTTTGAACTTTTTTATCCCCTCGCGCATGTTTCAGATGCCATCGTATGTCTAACCGACACGCACTTGATTTGGATCGAGCGTTACGAAACAGATCCAACAGCAACCCGCTTTCTCCGATGGCACGAAGTCGCCTCTCTTTACATCTCTTCTTCTCTGGACAAAAAGACTGTCTGCGTCCAAGTCGGCGTATGCGATTCTCTCCGCGAAGAAAATAAAGTCACGACGCCCGACTTTGGATTCACCTCTTCCTTGTTAACCGTCGTAAAAGAAGGAGCGAAAAGCAAAAATAAAAGTATAACATTTGTGAACCACAACGATTTTCGTAGCTCAACCGTTTTGTGCCCGTTTCAATCCTCCGAGGATGCGAATCGAATTTTAGCGCAGATGCGTGCGCTATGGGAACAAGCCGTCACCGATAGAAGACAACGATTTGGCTTTCAAGCCTCGCCGCTTCTTCAGAACTAAAAGTGATACATGAATATATTTATAAATTTAAAGCCTAACAACATTAACTCTACATCTACTCGGCACCACCACCACCACCACTCATCCCTTTGCTATTGCTCTCGTGAGTATGCTTCCTCCCGTGCTTCTTCCCGTGTTCGCGCAGCAAATTCTTCGCTCTCTCCTCCAAAACCTCCAACCTTCGCACGGTATCCATCTCGTCCTCCACCCCGTCTTTGTGTTCTTCCAGCAATGCCCTTCTTTCTTCCTCTATTCTTCTATACCTCGCGTGAAACGTGCTCTCCTCTTTATTCCCATTGTTGTTGTTGTGTCTGTTGTTCGCATTGCGTTTCGATGATGCATGTCCTCCTCCCACGTTCACCAATCCGTGACGCTCGGCGCGTTTCGTCAAGTGGTCCTTCACCACCTCAATTAAAGTCGCATCCCCATCTTCCCCAAATTTGTCTATATACGGCCCGTATATCGGCCGCATGAACGCGAGCAGGAATAAAAACAGCGTGCATACAACTAAAGCGACTCTCGCTCGTCTCGTGTTTCGATCGAATCGGACTTTTTCTTCCTTCGTGGCGAACCGGATGGGGTCTCCAATTCCGTGCATAAATGATGCATTCCCCGCGTTGGATGGATTGAAAAATTGGTGCGACTCTTTGTCGTAGTCATTATCGACGCTTTTACTTTTACTCGCATCACCACCACCACCGATTTTGGACGAAAACGGGACGTTGGTGCGAGCGTACGCGCTTTTGCGCATTTCTATTCCCGTGCGCGTGTTCTCTTCTTAAAGGAGTATGAGTAGTAAGCGGAAGAAAGAATGAGGCGACGACAAAGACGTTATTTTACCTAAAATTAAGAGTCTGGCGTCTATGAATGCGCTTTCCCGGGACGGCTGAGAGTACCATGAATAACTAAATTCTAACGCTTCTATCGCACAAATTCTTCTAAAAATGAACCACTACAAAACATCACGCATTAACGCGCTGCTGCTTTTGTTTACGACGCTTCTTTAAACGAGCTCGTCGCAGGTATTCCCGCCTTTAACGCCACAAATTTGGATTCTCGTGTTACTCTCTCTCTCTAAACCAGTCAACGCTTCGGCTTCGATATCGAAATCGTGCGCGGCAGTGCCGACGTTGAGGACGCCCTGCGCGTCGAATTCTTCGAAATATTGGTACGGGTAATCGATACCGGCGGTGGATTTTCCACTATTAGAGGAGAATTTTTTAGCAGCGTCGAAACCGAAGAGGCGTAATCGAGGGCAGATTTTGGATAAAGCCATGACGGCAGCGAAACCGGCCGAAGGTGCTGGAGCCGTGTCGTGAACTTTTATCTTCCCGGTGTCGCGCATTTCTTTACACGCGCGGATTTGCGCCAACGCGATGCGCGAAATGTCGACGAATCGAGCGTTGAACACGCGCGCTCTTTTCTCGCCGACAATTTTGGCGAATTTTTTCGCCACTTCCACGTCTCGCGTTCGAACCGCGTACGCCGCGTCGTTGCTACTTTGTCTCGATCGATAACGTGTGGCAGCGATATCGCTCGATAAAATGTTCGAATGTTTCTCCGCGAACGCGTCGAATTCTCGCGCCCATTTATGGTTTATCAATCGTACCGACGTCTTTTTCCCGACCAATTTGGTAAACTCGCCGTCGGTAGGGGCAATGTTCATGCGCAAGACAAACCCGTGCGCGTCGATAAACGGCCCTAATGGTTTCTTATTATGCCCGAGTGGTTTTAACAAAATCCCAGAATTCCCGACGACAGCGCACCCTCGATTGAAATCCAACGGTTTCGGATACCCGTTCAATCGATTGGACAATCGGGAACTCCCGTCGCCTCTCGCGTTGGTCACCTTACCAAAAATACTCTTCTTTAACTGCCCGGGCGATATCGGTAACAGCGTCTGCGCGTCCGCTCTGCTCATAGTCGCCGTCAACAATTGCCACGCGGACGGAATCTCGCTCTTCTTCGCTTCGGATTTTTGACACTGTAAAACGTACTTGGTTCCGTTCAACGCTCTCGCTAACATCTTCGCGAACCGATCGTTCGATTGTTGATTCGTCGCCGCGTAGAACGTGTGATCTGCTAACATCGCTCTATCGTCCGCTCTTTCCGGTTCTTTCGGCCTGGCCAGTCTGTTATTGCTCGTTTGCCTCCTCTCTCTCTCTTCTCCTTCTCCGTCGTCGTCTTCCCCTACGCCTCCTCGAGCCGCCGCCGCCGCCGTCCCTTTCCCGACCGGTTTCGTCTTCCCACTCTCGCTCCTCCCGAACGCGACGACGGAGTTCTTCAAAGACGAAGGCCAAAACTTCTTCTCCACGTGTGGGTGCGCGATGACATCTCGCGGTTTCTTCTCAATCTTTAATTTTTCGATGTCCTCTCGAAACTTCTTCGGTCCCGGAGTGGTTTCTTGCGCAGAAAACGTCTTCCTTTCCGAGTCCCAAATCCCTCGCGTTTTCACGCCGTTCGGGTTGTAATTCCTGTTCAATCGGTGCCTCCCTTCGCCAGGTGTCGTGGCAAAACTGTTCTGAGCTCGAGTGATGATTCCAGATCGAGGTTCGTACTGTAAACTCGGGTTCGCGTTCGAGTTGTATCCGCTGTAGAGTTTGGGGGTGTTTGCTGATGATGTCGACGAAGATAAGAACGACATGAACAGAAAGAAGAAAACGGGCGAAAACCGCATGAGAGAAAGAGATGACACGGTGTGTTCTTCTTTCTTTCTCCCTGTATCGAGCAAAAGCTGCTTTTGTTGCGTCTCTTCTCTGTTTCTTTTCTTACGTCTGATGGTCTGTCTGATGAGGAGAATTCAAGCTTTTGGTACGATTTTATGCGCGTTGTTGTTAAAGTTACTGTTGTTGTTACAAAGAAGAATTCTTTTGCGTTTGTGCAAAAGCAGCGTCCTTTTCTCAACTGCAAGACTGCTCTCTTTGCGCTATTAAGTTTTCCTGGCTTTTTTCCCTCGAAAGATCCCGTTGTCTTTGCTCGATTTGACGACGCCGGATAACGTGTCTCTCGCCTCGCCGCGTTTGGAGTTGCGTCGATTGAGCAGCTTGGCGTCCAAAGGCCAGTACGCGTACGGTTGGAACTTTTCGCCTTTTCTGCGAACGTCGCCACCTCTTTTGGCTTTGTATCGGTCGCCGGTGTGCGTGGCGGAAGTTTTGGTGGTTTTGTTCGTTTTGGTGGACTTGTTGGTATTCGTCGTGCGCTTGGTTTTGCCGGATTTGCGAGTGCCAAAGGTGCGTCGCGTGGCGCCGTCTTCATCTTCCTCATCGTCGTCGCGCGCGCGCTTGCGGTCGTTTTCTTCGACGATTTTAAGTTTACCGGTGGATCTGTCGGTTCTGTATTTTGTGCCGTCGTCGTCGGCATCGCCAAACTCGTTTCGTCTGTATTGCGCGGTTTTCGCCCCTTGCGCGAGTAGGTGTTTGCGCATTTTCGAGTCATCGAGTAAATCGAATTCAGCACCGACGGGGAGCCGGGCGCCGGCGCTCGCTCTCGAAGCGTGCGCATCGCGCGCGTTGCGAAATGCACCTTCAGAACCGCCGCTGTTCCCGCGGTGGGATTTAGGACCGAATCCACCAAACTCGGAACGTTGGTTGTTGTTGTCGTCGTTTTCGTCGCCAAAGATTTCCTCCTCGTTCCAGCGACTTTTGCGACCGGTTTTACCACTCGCCCGACTCGCCGTTTCTTCCGCTCGAGCCTTTTCCTTCTTCATTTCTATCTTGGTTTCCTCTTTTTTCATGTGTGACGCCAAAGCTAAGTGCTCTTTCGGTATGGCGTCTTCCACCGCGCGCCATCCGCACCGCTTCGCGCATCGTTCGACGATCACTTTAGTTTTCAATTTGAACCTGTTCTTAGAATCTGAGGACCATTTCAAAACAGCTGGAAGGAGTTCTGGTAAGTGCGAAGCGAGCTCGTTTTGCGGCAAACGCACGGCGACGACTTTTATAAAACCTAACGAGGCTTTCACGACTTCTCTGTTGCGACCTTTGAGCAATTTGTAAATCGCCGGGAGAAGTTCGGGAACGATTTCAACAAGTTTCGCGGAGAATTCGTAAAGCAAACGCGCCAAGGCGACGACTGAGGCAGATTGCATTTGTGGCGTCGCGCCGACGACACCGGCGAGCACGGTGAGAAAGAATCCTCGAATGGCGAGAGATTCGTCGATAAGATCTGGCACCGGCTCCAAGTTTTCAATCGCCATGTTGTCGTTATCGTCGTTGTCCTTATCATCTTCGTCATCATTGTCGTCGTCGCTGAGAATCACATCGCGGTCGTCGTCGTCGTCTGACATGTCGTCATTGCTTCCGTTTTTATTTTTGTTCTTTTTCTTCTTGCCTTTATCCCCCTCGTCGCTTTGCGCGAGCCACGCGGCGACGCCGGCGCGGTTACCAACTTGTCCATCCGCGATAGCGCCCTGTCGTTCGCTCGCTTCCTTTTCCATGCGTCTTGGAATGTCAACTAAGAGTTGATACGCCAACAAACGCGTCTTTGCGTTTTGTTCTTTCGTCGCGAGGATGAGTTCTGCGAGTAAAGTCTTCATGGCGTCGTCGTTATCATCTTCATCGCCTTCGTCGTTTCCGTTTCCGGCGTGGCTTTGTAAGTGCGGCAGTACGAACCCGATAACCTCTAACCGGCGTCGTCTCGCCGCCGTCGCGCACGTGTCACCGGCGTCCATCAAGCACATTTCCACGTCTTTGCTCATCTTTGCCAGCCACGCGCCTTTCTTTGCCGCACAAATTGCCGAGAGCAGTTTATACGCTCGCTTTTGACTCGCCGCTTCTTTCTCGTTTGCCGCAGAGGAGGCGATTTTGAACGCCGCATCTAACGCGTCCATATCTAATCCAGGTACTAAAGCGTGCGCGAGATCGATGAAACTGCACTTTTTCAACACTTTTGCCTCCTCTTTTTCTTTCGAGGACGATTTTGAGGTCGTTTTCTTTTTCTTCTTTTTGTGAGCACCTTCTCCTTCCTCCTCCTCCTCCTCTTCCTCAATCAACGAAGACGAAGCCGCTTCGACCAACTTTTTCAACACTTGCTTAAAGAACGTGTTTACGGTTTCCTTACTTGCAATTTTCGCGAACCCACCGATGGTGGATGAAATCTCTCCTCGCGCGTGCGGTTCCGAAGTCACGAATAAATTGAACAGAATTGGCATGTAATTCTTAGAAAATTTCGAGATTGTTTCCAACTGCGCCTCGGCGATGTGCACGGTAAAATGAGCGGGGACTTTTTCTTTACCTTCTTCCCCTTCGCTCTCGTTATCCTCTTTCTCCGTGTCGAGATCGGATACATTCAAATCGGAATTTATGTCGTCGTCGTTGTCGTCGTTGTTATCGTCCCCACCAGTGGCTGCCAGTGCTTGTCGACACAATCTTCTCAAACATTCACAAATTGGCGCTCGTAAATCATCTCTCGCGCTCAACGCGTGACCTAAATCTTTCGCAAACGTCGGAAAACTCTCTCCAGCGTCGATGGGAAAATTAGCAAAGCCTGGTAAGAGTGACCATAACGCTAATTCTGCAGCGCGACACCTTTGCGCTTCGAAGAGTCTGTTTTCGCTTTGCGCCTTGGCGGCTCGTCCGCCTAATCGACGCGCTTCTGGTAACACAAACTCGCCGAAGAAAGACATTCTCGCACCAGTAAGAGATCGACGCAACAACGGCACGAGCCATAGCCGAGAACCATCGGATTCGTCGTCGATGTCCATATCTTCTTCGTCTTGGACGTCGTCGTCGTCGCCTCTTCGTTCTAAAGATTTATCGATGGACTCTTCCAATCGTAATGGGAGTTGTTCGAGCAACGCTTCGGCACCGATATATTCCGCCGCGGTAGAAATGCACGTTTCTATTTGACTTTTACACCGTAACCCGTCGGCATTCGCGCCCATTTCTCCGAGCGCGGCTAAGGAACCACTCAATAAAGCGCCGCCGGCAATGCCGAGTCTTTGGAAACACTGCGTGGCGACCGGTATGGTAAAAGGCCAGGCCGCTCGGTAACGCATGCCTAACGCAGACTCTATCGATTTTGCGACGCCTATCATCGGAGGCGGTTTTAAGCTGCTATTCTTTTTACTCGTTTTTTGTTGCACTCGTAACGTCGCGACGTATTTCACCCCTTCTCTCGCCATTTCGCTATCAACGGTTTCTCGAATCAACGTCTTCATCGCCTCGCACGTCTCAATCGCGACGCCTTCGTGAGGCGCATTTAATAACTTCAACAAACTTTCAAACGTAAACGGTAACGCTTTTCTCGCTTCCTCGAGATCTTTTCTATACATTTGGGTGGCAATGTTTGCGATTAACCGCGCTAACGTGACGCATTTTGTCGGTTGCGTATGCGACGCTTCTCTCGCCAATCTCGCGGCGGGTTCGAGAATTTTCATAAATGTCTTCGCGTCGCACCCTGGGTTCGGAGACATCGACAACGCCAACAAAGTTTCCGTCGCATGCGTCTCCAGCAACGGTTCACCCAACGACGTAATCTCAATCGTCGCATCGACAATCTTCGAAGCCGTTGGCTCCTCTACGCTCGCCAACGAGCCTTTCAGAGCGCCTAAAACGTGTAAAGCCTCCGTTGCGGTCGCAATCGCGACATCCTTCTCTTTCTTCGCGCCTTTCGCGCCTTTTATGTTTGCCGCTTTCTCCGCCGCATCCCTGGGCGCTTTCAGTTTTTGCACTGCGAACGCGCCAAACGTCTTTTGAAAAAATACCTTCCCGACTCTGGCGCCTTTCGTCGTGGAGAGCACTTCCTGCACCGCTTCGTGCGCCGATTTTCTCACTTTCGGCCTCGAGTCCACACAAAAGTGACACAGCGCCGAAAAAGCTTTCCCTAACTGATTGTTGGTGTTCGTGTTCTCGTTTCCTTCTTTTTCTTCTCCTCCTCCTCCTCCTTGTTTCCCAAACATCTTCTCCCACTCTTCCTTCCCGATTTTCGCCGTCGCCGTCGCTCTCAACGCGAAGCCGAGACATTTAATCACCGCCCTCAACGCCGCGGAGTGCTCCTGGTTATCTCTCCCAACTTTCACCAACACGTCGACAGTTTCCATCAGTTTACTCTTAATCGCCGCGGGACTGCAATGTTCCAACGCGACCGCCAATATCGTCAACATCGCGTGCACCGTTTGCCTCTCGCCTTCGCCCGAGTGTACAGCAGAGCCGCCACCAGCAGCAGCAGAATTATCATCGACGACGCTCGTCAACGACGCCATCGTCGCCGCGTACACGCTCACCGGAGACGGCTGCATGTTCTTCTCGGTAATCACTGAACATATCGCCAGAAAGGCGGAAATAACTCTCTTGCTTTCCGGTTGTTGCGAGCGACTGTGCTTGTCGTACAGAACGCGCATCGGGTCGTCCAAGGCGAAATGAGCGGACAACAACAACGGATTTTGCGTCGTCTGAATCGTTTTTCTCTCCCTCGCCGACATTTTCTCTCTCTCTCTCTCTCTCGGATGAATCGGAAAAAGGATGTCTTTTGCGCCGCCGCCGCCGCTTTGACACCAAAGTGCTTCCGCTTTTCACGAACGCAGAGAAGGCGTGCTTTTAGAGAGAAAACGAAAAGAGAAGAGACTCTGACGCTCCCCTTCTGCTACTTCTTCGTCTTCGTCTTCTTCTGTTACACGTGTTTCGAAAAGTACAGGAGCAGTGTAAAGCGTAAAAATGTAATGAGGAAAAGGTCCGTCTTTTGTGAGTAAAACGAGAGAAAACTACTTTAAATACTCCACGTTTACGCGCGTACGCATAGAGCTCTGAAAATCTACCACTTCGCTTTTCTACGCTCTCCTTATTCTTGTTTGTCTCTTTTGCCTCTTTTTCTTTCTCACCAGACACCGATTTTGTTGTGTTCTCGATGATGTTCGCGATCCTCGCTCGTCAAGTTCCGGCGGTACAAACGCGTTCGTTGAATCCTAAAGCCAATCATCAATCTTTGCGCTCTTTCGAGACGTCCATTTTCGCTCGGAACCGAGTTTAGCGAGCGAAATAGCAACGCAACTTTTAAAGCCGCCGTCGTTAAAGTCGTTCACGTCGTTATTAAAGCGTGGTTTTATACTGCGTTTATTCTTTATTCAGAAATGCATTGATATCATCGACGCAGTATCAGAGCGCAGTAGAGTTGTAAAGCTGCTCTCTGTCTCTCATCAGTCCTCTCAGTCATACCTCTTCCTCCGCATCATCCGCTAAACTCTTCCTGGCGATTTCTAAATCTCTCTTGAATTCGTAAAACTGCGGTAACGTGAGTTCCATTTTGATCTCTCTTTGTTTCCTCTCACGTCGTTGTTCTTCTTCTTCTTCATCATCTTCGAACACCAATCTCAGATTGACTCTCGAGCGGATGTCATCGTTCGCCGTCGTTTCCTCGTCAAAGTCTTTTGTGAGTAAAGAGGGAGAGGGAGAAGAGGAAGCAGCGCTGGTGACGACGAACGACCAGTCCACGCGGACGAGCTTGTTGAAGGAGGACGTAACGGTGGTGGACATCGCGCGTGTTGTTGTTATGTTTATGCGCGTTTAGCGCACATTAGATATGAAGTAAGTCTCGGGATTTCCCCGCATAAATATCTACTACCTACGCGTAGAGTCACAGACGCATCATCATCATCATCATGTCGACCGCACTCTCTGCCCGGAGCAGCTTCAAACGATTAAGTTATTCTTCTGTTTCTGCGTCTAAAAGAAAAAGAACGGAGGCTTTGAGACGGCGATATTGCGCGACGAAGACATCGTCACATCTGGAAAGAAATCAAGTCGTCGGCGACACGGACATCCATATCGCAGACGTCACGCTCGGAACGATGACCTTTGGGAAACAAAACACGGAAAAAGACGCGCACGCGCAGCTCAATTTCGCGGTGAAAGAGTTCGGGGTGAACTCGATAGATACGGCGGAAATGTACGCCGTTCCTGCGGACGCAAAAACGCAAGGGAAAACGGACGAATACATCGGTTCGTGGTTGCGAAAAGACGTAAAACGAGAGGAGATTATTTTGATGACGAAAGTTGCCGGGAGGAGTCAAATGCAATTGAGAGGACGGAATCCCGGGGAGGAGAACAGATTAACGGCGAAACAGATGGAATTGAGCGTGGAGTGTTCGTTAGAACGACTTCAAACGGATTACGTCGACGTGCTTCAACTGCACTGGCCGGATCGATACGTTTCGTTGTTCGGAGGCGTTCCTTACGAAAGAACGAGCGAACGCGAGGACGATGTTTCGTTCGAAGAACAAGCTGAATGCATGTATAGACTAATTAAAAGCGGGAAGGTGCGATACTTTGGAACGTCGAATGAAACGACGTTTGGCGTTTGCGAGTTTGGCGCGTTGGCGAAATATAAGAAAGAAGGGTCCCCGAAGATGCAAACGATACAAAACGGGTACAATTTACTCCAACGAATCGCGTTTGAAACCGATTTAAACGAAGCGTGTTCGCCGAAGAATCACAACGTCAGCTTCTTGGCGTATTCTCCATTAGCCGGCGGCGCCTTAACCGGTAAATATTTAAAAGCAACCGAACCGCCAAAGAACAGTCGATTCACGCTCTTCCCCGGATATATGGCTCGATTCAACGAACCGCGATTGAAAAACTGCTTGACGGAATACCAAACCTTAGCCGAGGAAAGCGGCACGACGCTGACCGATTTATCCTTACGTTTCGTACGAGACCGCAATTTTGTCTGTTCGAGCATCATCGGCGCGACGACCATGCCCCAGTTGGAGGAAAATTTGAAAGCGTACGCTCAACCGCCTCTCGGAAAAGACGTCGACGAAGAAATCGAGAGAATTTATAGAAAGTATAGAGACCCCGCGCAAAGCACCACAAAAACCGCGTGAACTAGAGATAAGATTGTAACAACATCAACGCCAGAAAGAAACCACGGCAAAAAGCAAAAACCGAGATCTCCGAGAGGAAAGAGAAAGAGATCTTCGTATTGATGAAAATGTGCGAAAAATATCACACGCGACGAAAGAGACGTCTGCACCACAAAAACGAACGCTTTTTCTCTCTCGCGCACATACGCCAGCGCAAACGCATAAATCGACAACTAAAAACGCTACCCCCGCACATATATTCTATTTTGTACAACATCACGCATTTTCATCGCGACACAGAGAATGTCGCGCGATACGACCGACGACGAAGAGATTGATGAGATTGAGATGCAACACCAACACGAACGACGGGGAGTTCGTAACAATAACAACCCGTTCGCCGGGGCACAAGAAGAAGGAGACGAAGAAGAAGAAGAAGACTTTTCGGTTTTACGACGAG
>Ga0209091_10000749_pt1 | contig 30562 bp, 24 predicted proteins | sample ArcticOcean_MG_C_6_FD_187438 | JGI IMG/M metagenome (GOLD analysis project Ga0209091, IMG submission 187438) | Marine microbial communities from western Arctic Ocean - ArcticOcean_MG_CB8_128 (SPAdes) (version 2) | ecosystem: Environmental > Aquatic > Marine > Oceanic | place: Arctic Ocean...
GGACTATATGCCGGTGAGGCCGGACTACATGTAGAGGCCGGTTCAGTTGGTGCGTAATCCGGCGACACTGGTGCGTAATCTGGTGACACCGGTGCCTGTGGTTGTTGCCAAGCCGGTGCCTGTGGTTGTTGCCAAGCCGGTGCCTGTGGTGCCTGTGGTTGTTGCCAAGCCGGTACCTGTGGTGCCTGTGGTTGTTGCCAAGCCGGTACCTGTGGTGCCTGTGGTTGTTGCCAAGCCGGTACCTGTGGTGCCTGTGGTTGTTGCCAAGTCGGTGCCTGTGGTTGTTTATATAACGGTGCCTGTGGTTGTTTATATAACGGTGCCTCTGGCTGTGATGCAAACGTGGTATGTGATGCCCATCCATTTGTTGGGACCCATTCGTCCATAATAATATCATCGTCGATTTCAATTTTTTGTGGTTGCCAATCTTCACTTTTCCATTTTTTTTCATATTCTGGTTCTGTATAAACCTTGCCAAACCCTGAACCACACTTGGGTTCTTTTCCCATAAGAATTTGTTCAGAAATACCACATAATTCATCTGATAAATTTTTATAGGCAGCATTGTGGAATATTTCAACAGGTTGTTCAAATGTTGCTCTTTTTAAGGGCGTTGTACTTTCCATCATTTTTTTAACACCATGTCTTGTGAGTGCAATAATTTTCCCAGACCACGTCATCCAATCGACAATAACCATGTGGTGTCTAATATTCACATAAATACCATATAGTCCAAGAACATTATGAATTTCTCTAAGAATCGCGGTTCTGGCGGCTTCAATTCCATATGTTTTATGTATTGCAAAGACGTCATTGCATTTTGTTTCTTTTTGGTTGATATTTTTAATTTGCAATAAAAATTCCAAGTCTGAACCTTCTGCATCAATTGTAAATTTTTTGCCGTCATGTTTTGCTTCAACATTTTTAAATATATGACTACCTTTAACAATTGTATTAAGGACTGTTTTCATATGTGAATAAAATGTTTCTTCCTGTATATTTTGTTTTCTGCTTCTTACGTATAAAACGGGCGTATTTTGAACATATGCAAATGCAACATGTTTACTAATGGACATATTTCTTAATGTATTGATTATTTCACAAAGTGTGATATTTCGTTGAACAAGTTGTTTTTTATCGAGTTCGCATTTCATGACCAAAGATGTTTTTTTATTTGACCATCTTTGATTATCTGGCAATTCTAAATATTCTCCAAGTTCGGATGTTAAGTCTTTTCTGGTATAGGTGTGTTTTTGGAGAATATCGCGCACACTTGTTCCCTTAATATTATTTATTATTTCCCAAATTTTTCTTTTATCGGTTGTTTCTGTAAAGATAGAACAGACCGGTGTTTTAATTTTCGCGGCAGCATTGATTAATTCTTCAAATCTAGGAACTCCTAATGTGACATTTTTTGCAGAATTGCCCGCTGAATGAAATGTATTCAGCGTCATCTGAGTTGTAGGTTCACCTATCGATTGGGCAGCTACAGTGCCTACCATTTCTCCTGGTGTTACGGGGGATTTTGTCCATTTTTGTATAAGAATATCTACTATTTTGAGTAGTGCGGTTTCTGAACATTGTTGGCATATTCTTTTGGATGCTAATATTGATAGAACATATGCCTTTGTCAAAAGGTTTGTTTGTATGATATCAAGCAGTTTTTTTACAATTTTTCTTGCTTGTGAAATTAAAATGATACCATTGTCTTTGAATTTTTCAAAGATACGTTGTGCGGGTACAACAATAGCCCATTTACTATTTTTCTCAAATTTATTTTTAGCTGCAAATTTCCACAAATGATAGGCATCTTGAATTTCGCCCCATTCCTCACTTAATGTTTCGTATTCCTCAGATAGTTCTTCATTTGTCTTGATATCATCAAATGGAGAAATGACCATTTCATGATACATACTGTCAAGGCCGTCTTCTCCGTATTGAAATTGTATGATTCTTTTTTGTGAATCTCTGACTGTTTTATCGTTTGCAACATGCAATGATTCTAAAGATTTTACAAGGCGGCGTTGGATATACCCCGTGGTACTCGTCTTGACAGCAGTATCAATTAACCCCTCGCGACCACCAACTGTATGGTGCCAATATTCATCAGGCGTTAGTCCGTCTATGTAAGAATGGCGTACAAACCCTCTAGAACGTACAGACCGGTCACCAGAACGAAACATTGGTAAAGTACGCCCACTTATTGTAGATATCATTCGTTTACCTTGACAATTTTGTTGGCCCACACATGCGGTAATTTGCATAATATTAACTTTCGAACCCTTTGACCCTGATTTAACCATTAATCCTAAAGAATTGTCTTTTGACATATCGTTTTGCGCTATAAGGCCCATTGAATCTCTCGTTTCATTTAACATTTGATTAATTTTTGCTTCTGGGTTTTTGTATTTGGCGTATAAGTCTTCTACGTCGGTATCAATGGAGGCACATTCATTGTGTACACTTTCAGCTGTTGATTTGGAGATACGCATATCTCCAATACCAATGGAAAATCCTTGTGTGGAAAACCATATATGGTTTATCCTTTGTAATTCATTGATAAATTGTACGGTTCTTTCTGGCCCATAGTCATTATATAAAATATGGATAATGGACCCATGACTTCTGCCCAAATGTTTTTTCCCCAATTGTCCAGATAATAATTGGCCGTTTACGATGTTCGTATTTTTATTTTCCCAATGAAAATCTTTCGGAAACAACAATGACATACATTGGCGTCCGGACCATAATTCTTTCGGTCTTGTCACACAAGGTGTTGGTAGTTCTGCTCCTTCGATCCACATACAAATATCACACATTTCTGCTTTGTCCAGATAAACGCCATCTGCTGTCATCATATACGCTGATAACAACGAATCTTGAACAATGCCCATGACAGGTTGATTTGCTTGAGGCGAAACAATATTTTTAGCCACAGACATAAGCTCTAAAGCATCAGCACGGGCAGCATAGGTCTGTAAAACGTGCAGGTTCATTTCATCCCCGTCGAAATCGGCGTTATATGGCGTGGTACATGTTAAATTGAGTCTAAACGTCTTACCTTCCATTACTTTGACTCTATGACACATAATTGACATTTTATGGAGACTCGGTTGTCTGTTAAACAATACAAGGTCTCCATCTTTAAGTTGGCGTTCTACAGACCACCCTACTTTAATATCGGATTGTCCGCGAACTGTTTTCTGGTCAAAACGCACTCCTTCTTTGTCAATAACATATCGAATACGAGGATCTTGGGAAGAGACCATCTCACGTATTCGATCATAATTAAGTCGATTTACATGTTCGACAATTGTTAATGTCTCCGCAATTTGTCTAGGAACACCGACATCGCGCATATCCATCATCGCGTCTCCAGTAATCACTGTTCGAGCAGTAAAATTACAACGTTTTCCCATAAGTGAACCTCTTAAACGCCCCGTTTTACTTCTTAAACGTTCAGCAATGGATTTTTGTCTAGAATTTTTCCCATTTTTATATTTTGAAGGCATTCGCGTTTGGTCTAAATACATGTGTATGGCATCTTGTATTCTTTGATAGGCATGTTCTTTTACAATTGTAATTTCTTTGTCTTTAATTACTTGAGAACATGATTTCGCAACTCTTAAAATATAAATAAGCCGGCGTGTAATGTCATCTTCCCCTCTGACTTCTTCGCCATCTCGTGTTGGCGAAGGTCGAACAGCATTCGGTGGTATTGGCAATACTGTTAAGACTAACCAAGATGGGTGAAAGGGTCTACCTGATTTATTAAGAACCAACACATCTTCGTCAGAAATTTTAGAAAACCATTCATACACTTCATAGGCCATTATAACACGAATAGGCTTATTTTCTTCTAGAATTCGTATTGTCGTTGTATCCAATTTAGAACATTTCGGATGCATCTTTGAACAGTAAGTACACTTTTTTTTTATGGGAGATGGGGATACTCTGGCACAATGATAACAAGTACGTCGCATCCACCACAAAACTTCTATCATCCACCCAATATGATAACACGGAATTGGAAGTTCGAAATGGCCGAAATGACCACTACAACCAGACCACATCAAATTACAAGCTGTACACCGCCCATGGCGCGAATTTACGCCAAAACGAGGGTCGCGTAGTCCGTTTTCACACGGGTTGTTGTCTTTGTACAATTCAGAGGTGGTCACCTCCACTAAAGAAATAGTACGAATAGTGGCAGGACTAAGAACACCGAAATCGATGCGCTTAAATTCTTTCTCCATTATTCGTCACTGTTGTTTTAATTATTAATATAGATCTATTTTGGAATCCCCATATGCGTAGCATTTTCATACGGAATTTTCGGGGATTTGATTCTCTTCCACAGGCGTGGTTGTATGCTTCAAATACTCACGTATGCTTCTATTTAATTCTACACATATGCAAATAAAACTCATCAGTGGCATAAATCCACCCATAAGCGCGACTGCGCCCGTATCTTTATTTATAGCCAATGTTATAAATCCTATCACATTCCAAAAAAATAATCCTAAACACAACAATCGCAACGGATGCATTCCATAATTATAATTATGGTGTTTTTATAAACACTACCATCTTTTAAAAAAAATCCCTATAAACACACATTCACAAAAAATATCTATGTTTCGTCATTTCATTTCTACCGAACCACAAAAACGCAAACCAACAGACCCACCGTCCAAAGATGCAGGAGTACCAACACCTGCAAAACAACAAAAAACAGAAGGCGAAGCAATAACAGAAGAGGAACAAACAAATTGGGATAATATACAACAAATATGGCAAGGTCTTGCCAATCAAGACCAAGCAACAAGAATGGTATTTCTTGAAGGATACATATTTAAGGAAGACGGCCCTTTTTACGATGCTTGGGCTAATTATTGCAGTTTTAAATCTCAGTTTTCTGACGCATTTCATACCCTTTTAACAGATATGGGCGACGACGCCGAACACATGAGACCTTATTTACATACACTTTTTTATGATGCAGTCACGTATAATTCTGAAGCATTCGGAGTTACAGTTGAATATTTAAGTGGTAATTTGCCAGACCTAAGTGGAGATAGACTTGTTTTAATAAACGCAATGACAGAAAACAACGAAAGACCCGGTCAATCCTCTATAGATATGATTCAATACGCATCTAAAGAAATAAAGAACGATATTGATTTTATGTGTGAACATGTATTACAATATGACGGTGAATGGATTGGAGTAATAGATCAAGAGAATCTTACACCAGATGCTGTTGATTGTGCTTTGAGAGGAGGCGAATACGACAGAAGAGACATTTTAGAACATATTTGGCCTGTTATAATGAACGACTCACATATTGCACGCGAAGCTTTGGATTGGTACGAAAATTTATTTCAAAGTGACGACTTTAGGGATCGGTATGGAAATAATAAACATTTCATGATTAGTATTATTGCTAAAGATTATCATTATTGTCAATACGCGGCGTTTTTATCTGATGGGGAGTTTGTTAGCACAGTAATGTCTTTAAATCCTAATGTTTTTCAATATTTGCAGGCACGAGATAGAAATAAAGAAAGTTTTATAGAACAGGCTGTTCAGACAGACTGGAGAAACTTTCAATATGCATTCGAATATAGACGCGGGGTTTTATTAGAGGACGATGACAGAAGCGATGACAGAAGCGAAGAAAGCGTTCAAAAAGTAGGCCGTGCAATGGTCATGCATTTATTAAACATTGTACCCAGATGTGGCCAATTGGTAATATATACGCCATTTAGAGACGAAGAAGACGTGATGCGGACGGCCATTCAAAATCGTCCAAAGGCTATACTTTCTTTAGGACTAAATCTGAGGAATAATCCTGTTTTTTTGTATGAAATGTTGCAACGTGTTAATGATGTCAATTATCCTACTGTTCAAAATAGTTTGTTCGCGAATGGGTTTGGTTTTGTTGCACCACAAATTCCTGGAGAACGGCAAATTCCTAGCGAAATAATATCCCAATTAAACCAGGCGCAAAGCATTGAACAATTTAGAGTTCGTTATCAAATATGGTTAGAAAATAAAGAAATAATGGTGGCACACATGGTTGCAAATATTATGCGTTTTCGATATCTTTAAAAAAAAAGTCAGTGTTTTGCAAAACTTTTTTGAAAAGTTTGTTTTAGAAAAAGTTGCTATAAAAGTAGTATTGTTCTTTTAACAATGACTCGACTTCAACGTGAACATTTTTTATTTTCAGAAGGGAAACTTCTCAAAGCAGAAACAACACCTAAAAAATGTTGTTGGATGGATGTAACTCATGAAAATCTTAAAAAGTTGAATATTGCTGCTTTTGTATTTCATTTGGTATTTGCCATACTATCTTTGTCTGTTGGAATTGCTAAAAAAGACCCATTTAACCTCGTTGTCACGCGTTCGTTGCCGGTAGCGCCAACGCCAGTTCCGGTACCTTTTAACAATGCCACATGCGGCGGTACTAAATATGACGATGTATATAAATGGTTTGATTGCATTTCCGAAAAGAATGATTATAAAGTAGATTTGGTCGAACAAAATGGTTATACAGTGGTTACAGGCAATGCCCAAGCGCCAGATGCTGTCATGCCTCCTTTTGATACAACCTTTTTACTCCCGTACGAAAATGATAAAGGGGAATTGACTGGGTTTTTACCTTTGTGGACATTGATTACTGCATTTTGCGTATTGACGGCTCTTTTTCATGCATTATTGGCTTGGCCTTTAAACAAAGAATATCGCTCTTGGTTAGATAGGTATCGCCAGCCGTTACGTTACGTAGAATATTCCATTACGGCGTCTATTATGTTTGTGATTGTATTGGCTTTATCGCGTGTAACGGATGTTTATTTATTGATTGCGAATGCATTATTAATGATGTGTGTCAATACATTTGGAGGTATTATCGAATGGATTGAGCCTTTTGATTACAAAATGTATGATTCAAAAGTGGGCGTTTCTTTTTATCCACAATTGGCAGTTCGTTTGTGGGGATGGATTGTCTCGTTTTTAGTGTTTGTATTTCAATTTTGGCAGTTGTGGAATATTTTCGAATATACGGTCCAGCCCTGGCTTGTTGATACAAATCCAACAGCAGAATTATTTGGACAATTGTTTAACTTTGTTCGTGTCTTAAATTGGTCCATTTTATTGAGTTTTTGTGTGTTTCCTATTATAAACGCCGTTCAGGTGGCGTATTACGTGATATGGGCAAATGACGCGGAAAAACTTAAAGAATATTCCATCAAGTTTGAGACAGCATATGTACTGGCTTCGTTTTTGTCCAAAGGATTGTTGGTCTGTATTGTTTTTGCTGGAGCAGTTATGCGTGATTAAAATAAAAAATAATAAAGTACAAAAAAATCCTATTTAAGTTGAACGTGGAGAAATATGAATGGATATTCTCCCGCCTTTAGATTTAGAAGCTGTTGGTGTAGCGGATAATAATACAATGATGGATGAAGACGACCCTGGGGAGTTTGTTCCTTGTCATTTTAGTGACGATGAAGAAGAAGAACATACTGAGGGATGTAAATGTGCGTTGTGTCAGTATGGCGACGGTGGAAGTGGTGAGGCACACGCGGTGATTTCACGCATGTTAGAGATTGATAATCAGATGGTCGGAAAAGTTCGCGACAAGGAGATTTACCAGTTGCAGGCAGATTTATATAAAAGTCATGTGAAAGAACCTTTGGAAAGACAAGGTATTGAAGCTCCAGATGTAACGGCAGCGACTTGTCGAGATCATTTTAGTAAGCATCGTCTAAATATGAAAAGAATGATAGGCGGTGAAATAAATTTTGTAAATACGATGCAAAAACACGTTCGTCGTGAGAATATATTATCTAGGAATAATGTGACGGGCCGGACACGCGTAGACAATGGTGCAATTAAACAATGGATTGCATTGTCAAAACATAAATTGGATTTAATCAAATATTATAAAGGTCCATTGTCGAAAGAATCTAGTTCAAAAACGGCATCGATCAAGCCATACTCCTTTTCATAAATATACAGTATAAATAGTCTATGATATTTTAAAAAATGACTAGTACTGCATTCTTGTCAAACCCTACTCCAGGCCGTGGTGATGTTTCATCAAACCCCCCCTTTTCGTTTGCTTCTTCTGTTGGAATTAAAAGAGACTATGGTTCTTTACCTACAGTAAATGCGTTGCAGAACCCATCTTTACATAATCGGGTACCTGACGTCATGGTCAATGGTACCGCACGTGCTCCTATTTTTGTTCGTCCATTTAACCGTGAATATGAAAAAAGATACAAGGAAGGAGATTTGTTATTTGTTCAGCGTGACGAACGTGTTGCGCATGGAAACCAAAACATTATTTTGAATTTACCAGTATTAAATTACATGTTGAGAACCCAAAAAGATGCGAATGGGGACTTAATCTATGAAGAAAGAGCTAACAACACAGGATTGCTTAACATTATTAAAGGTAGACAGGCCATTAACTTTTTCGGGATTTATAACAACGATATGGATACTGGAAGTAAGTGGCAGCGTCTTCTAAATGTAAATGTCCGTGGGCGCAGTCGTGTAGCGCGTTTGTGGAATCCATCTTTAAACAAAGGTTCGTTGAAACGTGGTGACATCTTATATATTGGATTTTTCCCTACAACAGTTGGAACCGGTTCCAAAAGATTTGAAGATCCGAATGGAAATGGATATGCTTTTGACGAGTCAAAAAGAGTGTATCAAGCTCGAGCTATATTAGAGTGTTGCGACGAGGGTGATTTCCCTTTTAGCGGTGCTGCTTATATTATCCCCATTGGTGTTGTTTCACAGGTATCTCTCAAAAAACCTAGTAAAACTCTTCTTAATAGAGCGCATCAAGTAAGCGATGCTTCTAATTTATTAGAACGTATCGAAGTACTCATGCGCATTTAATAACAAAATTGCCGTATATAAATCAAGTTCTTTTTATAAAATACATATGTCTTATTCATCTGCTAAACGTCGTAGAATTAAACCACTTGCCCGCCCAACCTCATTTGACATTAATGTTAGTTTTGACATTCGTCACTATCAAAATGTGAAATACGGCAATGTTATTAATCCTTATTTTAATGCCGTTGCCACAGGTGAAGCATTCCAGGTGATGGAAGGAGAGATTCTCATGAAATATAAAAAGGGCCAAGGTGTAACATACCGTGACCACCAATTGCATGCATTCTCGTTCGCTAATGGTTTAAAAGTACCAAATAGCGCACAGCGTCTCAATTCTTCGCTATATAACACTGCTAGCTCTAATGATACGGCTGGAGTCATTGATGGTGATAATATAAATGTTGGCCAAGCGACAAGACAGGCTGTACTTAGCCAATTGGATTTCGCGGGTATTGCAGTCACTGGATTTAAACCCGAAGTTGATGTTTTTGAACAAGGTTTTGTTTCAACGCTAGGTGGATTAAACACCATTTTTAATAATGGAAGGGATACAATTCACGCCGGTGACATTTTGGCGGTCGATTTGCCAGAAACAGTTGGTGCAAATCGTGCAAAAAGACGTGCTTTACAAACTGGAGTCCCAAGCGAAAAACTTCAGTTTGTTGTTCGACCATTTGAAAAAATGGTGTTTGATTATCAAGTTAGTGAAAGTGAACTTTCTCCCTATATTATTGGAACAGCATTATCTTATTCACGCGCGGGCCAGCCTGTGGATATTGTTCTTCACCGTTGTAATCGTTTTGGGTTTTCAAATGCACAAGTAGCGGCTGACGGCGGCGCCGGCGCCGACGTCGATGTCGATGACGATGGTATGGGCAACAAGCTACTTCCGTCCAAAAAAAAGTCGAAAAGAAAAAGTAAGAAAAATTCCGCGCCTACAACAACTGAAGCTACCGAGTAAATTAAAACAAATAATTTATATTATAAATATACGATTTTTTAAACTAAATGCACTGTTCTATTTGTGAAAAAGAATGTGGTATTAAAAATATCGCAATCTTAAATTGTAATCATACTTTTCATTTATCTTGTTTTCTAAAAAATGTTGAACAATATTCAGTGAATTGTCCGATGTGTAATCAGGATACGGGTATGTTGTGTGATTTAGGAGATGACCGTAATACAGCCATGAATGCAGAACTTGTTGCCAGATGTCGCAAACGCCAACTCCAACCAAGTAAGAATAAGACTATTTTTGCCCGTATTAATGATGTATTAAGTCCACTTACACCTAAAATCGATACCTTTTTAGACAATGTTATTCATAATAAGAAATTGAGTATCATTAAAATGAATGGGTTTTGTCCAGAAGATGCGATACGAGAACGTATTCAGTGGTCTATTTTATCAAAAACATATCCAACTGATGAGTTAATTAATTTTGGATTTACTTGGGACCACATGATAAAATTAGGCATTCGGCCTCCAGAAATATCGAAATTCACCTGGACACAACAAAGCCATATCTTAAAATTAAATGCGGCTAAAATGTTACAGATGCATATGACAATTTCTGAATTAGCATCTTTAAGATATACAACACATCAATTATTAGAATTAAAATTCGACTGGCAAACTTTAACAAATATGGGTGCAAATGTGGAGACATGGAATATGTTTAAATTTGAAATTAAAGATTTAAAAAGATATTGGAAACCGACAATGTCACAATGGGTTTCGGGTGGTTTTTATGATAAAGAACGTTTACAGCGATCAGGTTGGCCCATAGACGAAGCGCTTGAAACACTTCCAAACATGACTCAGCGGTGTAGTGGGCGTACATTGCGCTTGGCTTTTTAATGCGCTTGGCTTTTTAATATTGTTTATAATGTGTTTTACGTTTAAAAAAACTTATAAGGAGTGCAATACTACTTATTACACAGGTAAAAACAAGTATTGTTTCATAATTTAAAACCTGCACGTTTTCGAATGAAATAGTTGACGATACAAATGGTGTACTTGTTGGTTCTTCTATAATATCGACAGTAGACATTATTTATAATATAAACAATACTAAAATATTTAAATTACTTAATTTTTTGGATTTTATGTGTTTTTTGGTGTTTTGCTTTTTGTGATTTTAATAGTTTTTTGGTGTTTTGCTTTTTGTGATTTTAATAGTTTATAGGGAATTGGTTGTATAGATTGGCGTATCCATGGTTTATAACAGTTGTTACAAATAGGTATCGATTTCTCTTTTTTACGTTCATCAATTGTATCGACGGCAACCCAAGAATCTTTGCCTCTGTAAATTTCACAGATATAACAACATACGTGGGTGTATAGTGTACCTTCTTGTATACATTGTCCGCATGTAAACCCGTGTCTATCGTATTTATCTGGCTGAAACGATGTTGGATTACCACAAGAAGGACAAAACAGATATAATGTGTTATAAAACTGAAAAATACAACCGGTCATATTAAAGCTCATGCATTCTGTTGCTGCACAAAGATCATTTTGCATGGATTTTCGTTGTGTTTTCCATTCTTTTTTAATGCGTCTCTTTCTATTTTCATCGATTTCGACACCATCTACAAAGTCCTGAATAGCAATACGTTTGCGTTTTTTGGTATCTGATTTATCACAGCGGCGTCCACAATAGCATTTTAAGGTTTCATCGTCAATAATAATTTTGTGATGTCCATTTGCAAATAGATTTGAACATTTACCATCATTTTTAATTAAAAAGCCTTTGAATGTATTGCAGGACAAACACACGTATACCTTTCCAGCATGCTCCGGGAAGGGGTCATTTTCTGAAATACTATATCTGTGCCTTAATGCTACTATTTGTTTGTCATAGTAATGTTGTGGCATATTAAAAATGCGTATCGCGTGATGTGTTTGTTGAAAAGCAGCAAATAATTCACGTATGGCTTCAAAATCGTATCGAGACGAACTTTGTAATAATTTGCGTAAATCGGCGCGATAGGTATTTTGATGATAATGTTCTTGCATATTTATTAAACTATCGATGGACGATTGTTTTACATGGAAAAAACGCAACCATTCGATATAAACGCGGCCACATGGGACACGTTTGGCCATATGGCGCATGAGACTGCAATATTCTAACGGAAAAGAGACATGTGGATTTACTTGATGTTGTTGTTCGTCCATTCTTTCACACATGTGTAATACATTTTGAGTAAATGTTTGACGTTGTGGTCTATATAAATTTCCAAGTTGTTGTTTATTTACTTGAAGCAGCGTGGATTCAATTTGTGCTAACCACTCTTGGATTGATGAAGTGCGTTTCATATTATTTTCCACAGTTGCGCGGACAGAATCCATAGCTTGGTGAACCGTAGATTCAAATACGTGCCATTTATACGTTGTACATAATTCATCATACAATGCCGGTATCAAACGCATGGAAAACGTCAAAAACTCTTTAATGATGTAAAATAACAAATGTTGATACATGGTAAACAGCCATTCTTGCATCTGCATACGGTTTGGTTTTTCGTAAATAAAACGACGAATAAGTTGTTTGCGCGTGTCCCATGATAGGCGTTTCTTGGAATGTTTATACATGCCTAATAATGAACATAATAAAGCAGAACGCATAAACTCGTGGACAAGCGTGTTTTCGCGACAATAATTACTGATAATCTCGCGCAAATTTCGAATTTGACATCTTTGTGGCAGTGCTTTACACATCAAATGGACAATGGGCGACATTTTGGTTTTGTTTTCGTTCCAAAATGAACAGCGTAATTGCATATGTACAATATCAGGGAGTTCGCCTTCGTGCAAGGCCTTGGATGTTTGTGGTTTGTGTTTAAAAAAAAGGGGCCGTACAGAATGTTCTGCTTTCATATCTTCTAATGCACACATCAACGGTACGTGAGCATCATAATATAAATAAAGACAAAACATAATGTCATTGGGGGCCTTTTGTGATTCTAGCAATTCGATAATATGGTGAACAATATATGCAAAGGATTTGATAAGAGGCTTGTCTAAAAAGGCCGGTTTCCACAGTAATTTGATATTTTCATTGATTTCCACCAATTGTAAACGGTCCCAAAATGTTCCCATAAATAACCATTCATATTTTGTTCCTGTATAAAATGAACTGAGTGTTTTTTCAGGAAGAGTTCGAGTAATACCGTCTTCAAATTCAAATGGACAAATTCGCCCGAGATTTAACTCCCGGGCGCCTGGACTAAAAAATGACTCTGTTGACCGGGATATTTCATACGCCATTGCTCATAATAACGAACGCCATTTTGAACACGTAAACGATAAGCTGTTTTTACATGCAAAACAATAGGGTCCAAAATACCTTGATAAATCGTTGGAGATGTTAAAATACAATCCTCCAAACAATATTCACCATCGACATCGACCATGTTGCGATAATCTTGTAAAATGACATTGTTTTTAACACCCATGCCGTCGGCTCGGATATTTATAAATGCTCGTGCAATTTCAGACCTTTTACACATTAAACAAAGTCTCCCCTCTGTTGGCAACTTGCCAGTACGCTTATATTCTTCTTCTTCTGTTGGCAATAACAATTCACGTACAATAAATGCATTATCATTTACATGGGGCAAATGCATTCCTTGACATTGATCACCCATAATACACGGGCGTTCTTTTCCAACAGGTTCACGCAAATATTTTTCTTCATAAGCGCGCGTCATTACTTGTATACTTGAACGAACAATATCTTTATGCTTAATATCTTCCGGCGACAATGTATCACAAGGTTTTTGATGGACAAGAGCACGAACATACGGAAAATCATAAGGTCTCAAATGAGACAAATCAGAACGTTGCCAATAATCTTGGTTGCGCTGATTAAAAAATTCCGTCTCCGCTACCATCAGCGTTTTACTCTGAGTCGGTTGTTCCGAAGTTAACTGTAACAAATCAGGCGTATTCTCTTCTGGAACAGTCGATTCATCTTTAGGCAAAGATGAAAAAGTATAGGAAGTATCATTACGTCCTCGCTTTGAAACTGAAAAATCACAACTATTCCAATGACTCGTTGACATACTATTTAAGTTGTCCATTTTTACTTATATAGTCAAAATAGATCCCTTTTGAAATAATGGATTTGCATATTTAATGGTCTTTATTCTTGGCATATGCGATTTTTTTTCGCTATTTCAGCATGTACTTGGGCTTATATTGTTGGCAGATGTATAGCTTTTGGCGTACATTATAAAGCTATTACATGGAAAACACGTTTAACAACATCAACATGGTACAGACTCACTCCAATTTTATACAAAATGCCGCATTGGGTTGTCCCACATATACCCATCGTATTCACATTATGCAAAGCATATTCTTTAGCACTCGATGATAACACAATTCACATATTAGGCGTTATACTTCTGACATCTACACACGCCCTTTTTCCAATTTTTATTATACAAATTCATTCAAAATATCTTATTACTTATTGGATAGGTGTCAATATTATAGGAAATATTTTTTATGCTACATTACACAATGTTATTGAAGCGATACCCATTTATATAATTGTGGGAATACACTTATGGTTTTTGGCATTGGAATTACAACTATACAAAATACCCATTATAAGACACGTTCCACCATATGAACAACGACAACCAAGAATAATCTAAAAGAAACTTTTCAAAAAAGTTTTGCAAAACACTGACTTTTTCTAAAAGAAACTTTTCAAAAAAGTTTTGCAAAACACTGACTTTTTCTAAAAGAAACTTTTCAAAAAAGTTTTGCAAAACACTGACTTTTTCTAAAACTTTTGGCTAAAACTTTTAGAGAATACTTTGCAAAACACTGACTTTTTCTAAAACTTTTGGCTAAAACTTTTGGCTAAAACTTTTAGAGAATACTTTGCAAAACTTTTTTAAAAAGTTTGATTAAAAGGTTAAAGATTTGGGATAAGACACAAACTCGTATTTTCGAGGCCCTTGACGAATAGTATATTCATACTTAGGACGATAAAAACAACACCAACGAGGACAACGAGGACAACGAGGACACATAAAATAAGCCATACTTATTTTTTTAAATATAAAATTATGATTTATGATTTAGATTATTTTAATCATATTATAAAGAATATCGTTCTGTTGTCATATTATATAATTCCCAGACAGAATCTTTCAAAGACATTTTCCACGTAGGTAACGAATCCAAATGAGTAATAACCCATAAACACATCCACAAATATAACGTCGTTATTAATTTACACGACATAAAACATATTTGACGAATGTTTTTGAACATGACATGAACTACAATAAAAATAGATATAAATGCCAAAGTCATCATTATTGTATACGCGTCTAACATTGTGCTACTTCGTTAACAGAAGTATAAGTATGTGTTTTCGAACAACAAAAAAGTAATCCAATATCCAACAAAAAACTAAATGCGACGAATATCTCCACTCCAAGTATGTACATTAGCCAGGAATTTGTATCTTCGAGTCCAAATGTCAATAATCCAAACAACAATAACAACGACACTATTCCGGAACAAATAACCCACATTATATTACGAACACACCTTAGATTCGGAGCATTCGATGCGTAAATATCATATATGTAACGAATATGTAATATAATCACAAACGCTATATTGCCAATATATATCCGAGTTGAAATATGTTCTTTAACGCTTAAAGTAAGTGTCAATATACAAATAATGACAAGTATAGTCAAAGACCAAATATACCAATGCCAGGCAGCGTCTGTAACCCGTTCCACATGACTTAAAAAACACCAAGAAATGGATTGTAAAACGACAATACCAGTTAAAAATCCTGACAGCATTATATTATCTATTAATTCCAAGGTATGCAAAATTAACAACACACTTGAACAAATTGCAGCAAATGCCAACCAAATTGTTGTTTTTAATTGGTCTCTCTTATCAATTATCTGAATCAATAGATACAAAATAGAGATTAAAAACAACCCCAATGCCAATATACGCCACAATGATGATACGTCTTCTATTATTAAAACAGTATATACAATAACCAGCAACCAGCAAATAAATAAACGAATAGAAGCAAAATCTTTAAATTCTACATTATCAACACCTTCCATAATTTATATTTTATATTTCTAGTTAAATACTGACATTCGATTACAGGTACATATGAGGAGGGGCGCTCGATACTGTAAATACTTGCGAATGGCCTTTAAAGGTTTTAAACCCATCTTTAATGTCTTCAAGGGTTAAAATATTATCACATGCTTCTGGAAATTGACGGATGACAGCAGATTGTTTACTATGGAAAATAAGTTGTTGAGTACTACCACCACCATGACGCATTTGTTTCGAATGTTGGGTGAAAAATCCAATTAAATCTGATTTTGTTTCTTTAGAAACACGCCAGTGGACCGATTTCAATTGTTTGGTAAAAATATTCGTAAGCATAATCGCAGGAGGAGACTTAAAACGAAATACATAACCAAAACGGCGCTCCAAACCCGCATTATAACTAAACAACTGCTTCATATCGTTCTCATAACCCGCCATGATAAAAATTACTTGTTTGTCCGGATTTGACATAGCCTCCACGATCTCCGTCAACACTTCTTGACCATACATATCATCGCCATCTTTGGACGAAATTAACGAATAAGCTTCATCGATAAATATCACACCACCCTTTGCACTCTCAATCATTTTCTTCGCTTTGGCCACAGAATGACCCTGGTATTTACCCACCCAATCAGAACGCTTCGTTATCTTAAAACGACGCTTATCCACAATACCCAAAGCATCCCACACGTCCACCAAAATTGTTGCAAACGTCGTCTTACCAGAACCAGGGTTACCCAACAATAACGTATGGATAAAATGACCCTGCAATAAATCCAATTTTTCGCGACATTTTGCAACAAAAGCGGGTTCCTCCTCATACTCTTCCTCTTCGTCAGAATCTTCCAAACCCGCCTGTAAAGAATGCGTCAATAACGCAATCAATGCCATCTTTGCAACACCGTCTTCACCAGGAGTTTCACCAGGAACATATTCCTCATCCTCCTCGTCCTCTGATACAGAAAAAGTACGAGAACGTTTACGATTATTTTTATTAAGGGTCTTACGACGTCTCTTAGAACGACGCAAAGGTTTCAACTCGGCACATTGGGCAATAAAAAACAACACCATCTTGGAAACAGCTTCTTTAATTTCTTCATGACCTACAAACTCAGACAATGCTTTCAAAGCAGGCAATAACTTAGGAAAAGTAGATGTATTTTTTTTGATATATTTGTGCAATTTTTCAAATTGAGGTGATTTCTGCATGTGGTATGTCATGATTTGTCAACATATTTATATCTCGAATTTGTAGAGGTGATTATTCCATACATATTATTTTTATTACATATTATTTTATTGTAAATTTTATTCTTTTATTTTTATTATAAATTTAAGCATTATTTATCTATAGAGTTTATCGCGTCGCAAATTCAAGAACACAATTGACACGATTTTAAAGAATTCGCGACGCCGACTTCCTATTGTATTAAAGGAGGGCTTAGTGTGGATACCACTGCGTCGTCGCAGTTGACCTCGGTGGCACTGGGCTTCCACGTTTCCTTCCATTTTGTTGGGATATTGCCGTGATATCCAACACAGACGTCTCCCGCCTTTGCGTAGACAATCTCGCAGTTGAGGTTATTAGGATCACTACGGTCCTTTCTATTACAACTACCATCGCATGAAAGACGCCCAACACACTGCCCCTTATCATTTGCACAACCAGTCGTTTCGTCCGTTTCAAAGTGGTCATTGGGCCCGGAGTTTGTCGTTGCTCCAAAAGGTCGTTTACAGCGGCAACGGCCAGTAAAACCATCATTGTCGTCGATGAGGGTGGGCAAGTCGTTCCCTTCGACAATATGTTCGCCTTCTATAAGCTCGTTGGCGACATCGCATCTTGTTCGTGCTTCTTCCTTGTGTTCTTTATCTAAGTTAAATTTAATACGGATTTTTGTCAAGCTTTTTCCGTCGTTTTGGTCATTCAAAGTTGTTTTACGTCTCACGCAACGAGTACGATTTAACGCGTCAGAATAAAAGTTGTCTGTACAATATTCTACATTTTTTTTATCCTTGGAAAAGTATCCAGCGTCGGGTTCCAAGCAAACTGATGCACTGCTGCCACTATAGAACCCTTCTGCACAAGATTGACATTCACCAGCTCCTTCGTCGGAGAAAGTGCCTGCGGAACAAGGTTGACAATTAGCGATCCCTTCGGCACTAAATGTTCCATTAGTGCACTTAACAAGTGAATTGTTGCCGCTGTTGAATCTTTTGTAACCTTCTGGTATCAAGACACATTCCGTGGCGGAGGAATTGGCCGCTTGGTAATATGCCTTGCCATCGCCGTCTGGATTGTATTCAGCACACTTTTTGCATCCGTCCGAGCCTACGCCACTATTGAATACGAACCATCTCGTTGTCATTGAATCATCTTCACATACAAATTCCGTGTCAGAGGCTTGTTCTTTCTGGTATGTTCCTACAGCTACCTTTGTACATACATTTTTAAGGACAACTTGACCTGGATCACATCTTTCACATGGAACTGGACCGTCTGGAACGGAGATATGTCTCGGAGGACACATACTACATTCCGTCGCACCAGTCGCCGAATATTGATTGGTTGGACAGTTGTCACATTTGCCGGCCTGGTATGTAGGTGACGAGGCATTGGCAAATTTTCCGGCGATGCACTTACTACATTTTCCACCTAATAAGGCCACTTCGCCGGTGGCACAGTCCACCTCAGATCCTTTGTTGGCGGAGGGTTGTTTGTTAACTGCAGAATTTTTGCAGTTTGTCTCTGCAGCAGCAAACTTACCGTCCGCACATTCTGTAGTTCCGGTTTGGGTGTTGTTTGTTTCAAGCCCAACCCCACTTTGTATACAACCATTGCCAGTACCGTCGTTGTAAAAATTGGCGACCTCGGAGTAGGGACAAGCATCGGTTAAAAGTGTGCCATTGCATCTTTCTTTCTTGCGGCAATCCGCGAATTCATTGTCCGATGTAGCGGTCGCCGCCTTCTTAATATATTTCGTCGTAACCGTTAAAGTGGTTATGGATTTGCACATGTTTGCGCCGTACACATTCTGTTTATTTGCGGTGATCGCCGCATCTTTGCGGCCTGCCCCACAATTTGATTCTGATGTATCAAACCATGTAATTGTAGTATTACAAGGATTTGTACAGTTCGCGCAAACGTTGCACTCATTGTTTGGATATTTAGCTTTGTTCAATGGGTCGGTGCAATACATCCCATAATCTGTGCCGCTGCCGTCACAGGCAGCCACCCAATCACATTGTGCATCGTGATCTCTTCCGAGTGACTTAACTATATATCTTTCAAGGTCGCCACCATCACCGTTATTGCGTCCTTGGCAGCTTTGAACCGCCGTGGGTTTGGCTGTGAATCGGGTGGTAGATTCATCAACCCACTCGTTATCGTTTTTCGGCCAGCATTTAAATTCTAAAGGCTCGCCCGATGTGTCTACGGGATCCCAACCGAATAAATTGTTGGTACGAACGACTTGATCCATATCGGCCCAAATTAGCTTGCCGCTCCTGCATTCATCTGGACCGGTGTAGTCGGCCTTGGGGATGTTCAATTCGAAATTTGTTGTAGAATTTCCATCTGGGATTCCGAATTCAAAATATACACCTTGGGCTTGGTTGTTTTGAATAGGGTTGGGGTAATCGAAATAGAAATCTCTTCCATCAATTTGTGTGCCTACATCGATGGTTGTCCAATCTTGACTCCTGAGGGCATTGGAGAAATTAGCGTTACTGATATTTGTAAAAAAATTATCTAATGAGAATCTAAATTGTGCAGGCTGTGCACCATTAAAGGTAGCATGGGCAATGCCCTCGTAGTTTTCAGTACCAGCTGCTGCGCTAAGATATTGTTGTCTTAAATTTGAATATTTTGCTGAGGTCATGGTGGCCATGATGAACATAGTTGCTGTTGAAAGTAGTTTCATTTTTAAATATAAAGAATGCTTATATAGTGTCAAAAATTATTTCGTTTCGACGTACGACGTAAATCGAAAACATTATTTATGTCGTACGACGTAAATCGAAAACATTTTTTGACACTATATAAAGATGCATAAGTTTAAAAATGAACTTAATATTTATTTTGTTCGCAATGTGTGTTTCTTTCGTACATGGGGTAAAAAATGGAATACAGGTCATATTTAAACCCACCGATATTGAAACGTTTAGTGCCAAAATTGTTGATAGATTAAATAATGAGTTATGTTCTTTTTCATATTCGAATGATAAGACTGATGTATTTTCTGAAGAAAGTCCATGTTCTGGACCGTTTGTCACTCATTATGGCATTAAACCAATACATGTATTGAATAATAATTCTGGTATTACGCTGGATAAAAAATCGAACTTATTTCGCGTAATCGTTGGGATTCGAAATCCGAGTGTGAATAATAAATATTCTATTATTATAGATGATACAGCTCATGGCGTGTTGCAAAGTCCGGCGCATTACCAACACAGAGGTTATGCAGTTCACCATGGTGCCCATGGGCATCATCACACGACACCTCATTCTGGTTCTTCGGGTTCAACGCCACATCACATAAGAGACCCTTTTGGCGAGCCTAAATTTAATTTTTTGAGCCGTAAAGGTAATCCGCTCAAGGGCCACGAATTTAAATTAAAGAAGCGTCATATTCTGAGAGCGCATCATTTGGCGAAGTTCGATTGGGAATTGATAACAAACCCCGGTTGTCAATTCGTTGGTCCTCATTCAAATTGTTCCGAGTGTGAGGAACATGCTGTTCCTTTTGAAGGGCCATCGTCGGAACATCGTTTGTGCGTGTTAAGTAACGACGATATGGCCCGTTGGCACCGTGAAGATTTCTTAACAGTGTATGAAGTACGTCGTGAACAGTTTATAGACGCATACGCGCGTTATGAGGACCAGATAGAACACTATCATCGCATAAAGGCGACGTATGATGTTGTTAAGAAAGCAATTGTGAACCAGACAGATTATATTCGGGATGGTTATAAAAAGGTAGTGAATGAATACCATGATAAAGCTTGGGCAGTGTATAATCAGACAGTGTTAGAATATCAACTATTGCATCAATTGGAGTTTGCTATGGATACTGCGAAGGAAGTGTATACTGCTGCCTGCCAGGCGTTTATTAATGGTCTGTACGACAGTGGTACATCCGCGCCGGTGTTTTCGCACAAGCATCTTGCAACATTTAATAAGTTTAAATTGCGTAGTGCAAAACCGGTCATGGATGGAATTCACGAGATTATAAATTCGGGCGCCTGGAAACATAAAACGTTTTCGTTGATGAAAACAATAGATAATCAAATTAGACACTTACTAAAATAACAGTATAAATGTATCTTTTAATTTAAAAAAATGTGTTATACACAAGAGACTGCTATCATATCTTTAATTGTATCATTGGTAGCTGGTATTTATCTTATCATTGATTTTTCTTGTTGTCGAGGATGTCTTATGCCGCAAAAAAATTCTGAAAACGACAATCGTATCCTTGGGTTTGGATTTATTATCTTCGCTTTAAGTCGTATTCCCGAATGGTTTATCTATAGCCATGAGCCTAAAGATTGTTCAACAGAAGGTTCTCATTTAGGATTTTTAATATTAATGGCAGTGCAGCCTGCATTTATTATATTAATTTGCCAGCGTTTTGCCAAACGTTTTAAAATAGACGATACTTCTATTCAATTTCCTGATATTGTTTTAACGGCGTGGATTTTGGGCTATGGTATTTTTATAGTAATAATTGCTGCCACAAAAATGAAAGATATACACCATATGTATAAAAATATAGAAGTTTCTGCGTGGTGTGTAACTGAGGAAAGATGTACGGAACATCAATGTTATTGGCAAATGGATTGGAATCCCGTTGACCGTAAATTATATCCGTTATGGTGGATGGTGACCTATTTAACACTTACGTTGAGTTTGGAAAATTGGTTTATTTGGACAGTTTTTGCGCTTATTTTGCCATTGATGGTCTGGTTTGACAGTGACCATTTGATAGGTTCTTCTTATGCTTGTATATGGGGGCCTTCTGTCGCATTTCTTCTTGCAGCGTTGGGTATTCCTTCGTGGATATCGAGTCAGTTTTCGGATACATTTTATGAAGAGCGACAAAAGCGCCATCTTGTGCATGTTCCTTTATATTGAAGAAACAAACTTTTCAATGTTGCAAAACACTGACTTTTTTTTCTAAAAGTTTTAGCTAAAACTTTTAGAGAATTTGAGATTTTAGCTAAAACTTTTAAAGAATTTGAGATTTTGTTTTTTTCTAAAACTTTTAGCTAAAACTTTTAGAGAATTTGAGATTTTGTTTTTTTCTAAAAGTTTTAGCTAAAACTTTTAGAGAATTTGAGATTTTAGCTAAAACTTTTAAAGAATTTGAGATTTTGTTTTTTCTAAAACTTTTAGCTAAAACTTTTAGAGAATTTGAGATTTTGTTTTTTTCTAAAACTTTTAGCTAAAACTTTTAGAGAATTTGAGATTTTAGCTAAAACTTTTAGAGAATTTGAGATTTTGCAAAACTTTTTAAAAAAGTTTGTTTTGGATTTATTTTGGATTTAAAAAATGGTATAAATAGATTATCTTTCAAATAAATCATGTCTAGACGTGCCTGCACTGCTGGCACTGGTACAGAAGAAAATTCACCCATGATAGAAATGAAAGACCTTGAAAGTGGAAAAATGAAAACAGATTCTATTTATGAACTAATGAAATTGCGCGAACTTCAAACATTTGTAACAAAAATATATTGGATGGTCATTTTGTGTTTTTTTGCGGTTGGGATTATCTTGGCACTTGTCTTGTCGGACGGAACGTTTAAAGATGTATTTATGGCCGAAAACTTACTGTCTAGTATAGGCATTACGGTTTATATTGTCTTGGTGGCATTAATGGTCATGTGTAATTCCCACAATGAAATGAGAGTGATACTTTTACTCGCGGTATTATTTTTCGTGGGGTGTTTATCAGGGTTTATGTTGGCTTTGCATCTTTTAGACATTACTATAGTACTTAAATCGGCACCAGGGGCGTCCTAAGTACCGATTGTAAATGTATTCTACAAAATTCTCTCCATTCTTTATAACCACGTGTATTTCCTCTTTCTGTATAGACTTGTCCCATTTTGTGTATAATATATAAAACTGTTTCTTCGCGTGTTTTCACGTGTTCATAGGCATCGTTCCCTGTAAATTCAAACCCAAATTCAGTTTCGTCTTGTGTTAAACGTGGTATTAACAATTCGCTACTGTCTCCGTATTTTAAACTTTCGTCAAAGGGGGCTACTGTTAAACTTATTTTCAGCAAAGACAACCACACTTTTAATGTTTCTTTTATTGAAAGCAGTTGGTTATTGTTGATTTTATCATCTTCGTTCACACCGGGGTCTATTATTTTTATTAGGTGTTTTGCAGTTGGGTAGTTCCATTCTAGTATATAATCCTGAGAAATGCCCTGGTCACCATTTTTATTTAATTCTTCTTGGAGCGCTTGATAATTATATGCAAAATAACATATATTAGTTTCTTGGTCTTCGTTATTTTCATTTAAATATATTGGTTCGTGTTTTAAAAGTAGATATTCGATTATTTTTTCGGCCGTTTCCTCAGTTGGGAAATCAATATCGTTCCCAATAAAATTTTGATAGTCTTCCGAACTAATAAAGTCTTTTATTGTTAGAGACATTTTTTATAATTAAATACTATATATATGTCATTATCGTTTATAAATGTATGGTTAAATTAAATAGGAATATTCCTATATTATACGTATTATTGGGAACGTCATTGTCAACCAGTTTATTTTACTGGTATATGGAATCAATGTATTTTTGGCTTTTAAGTAATGCAATTTCTGTTTTTATTTATACCGTCATACACAATATAGAGATATTTTTCAGTCTTTTTTTTGAAACGGCTGATTATTATATGGGTAATAATAATCAATGTTGTTGTCGTGGAAGATGTATTACAGTCCAGGATTCAACCACCTGGACAGTCATTTTAAGATCAGTGGCCGGCACGGTTGCTTTTTTTAGCTTATTTTATACTATGTGGTGTATAGATAATATAAACCCCATAGTTACCAACTTACAAGTTTTGTGGACTATTTCGTCTTCATTTTGGTTGTTTTCTTGTATTCCAAATATAATTTGTTTAGTCCAATGTGCAGCTCATTTAAAAAACCATGAACCAAAAACAATTAGAGTGATTAAACACTTTCGAACAACATTAGCATTGCGCATCGTCCACGACGTATTATTGGGTGTTTTTTGGTTTTATTTAGCATTTCGTTTCGATACATTATTTGATTATGACCCTGACGACGATGAATCTATCCATGCAGAAGAATGGCGTACTATTTTTATGTCGATGATTTCTTGGCATCTTGTTATTGTCTTACTTCGTGAAATATATTTTTCGGAAAAAACTCGAATTTTTAAAGGTGGATGTTGTGATAGAAATAACACGTGGGTTTGGCTTAAATTGGCAAGAATCGGATGTTTAATACTAATTTATACAATTGTAATCTATAGGATAGACCAGGCGATATTATATACAATGGGGTGTAGTATATATGCATTAATAGGTGGCATTGTTGCTATTGTTTTAATTTGTGCCATTCGTGTGGAATTAGACAATGAAAACTTCTCTGAAACAGTTTTAACGTGGAGTTCGTCCATCGGTGTAAAAAATAGCCTGGGAACTCCGATTGGATATGAGGGTTATCATCGTCGTAATCTTGTTTTTTAATAAACTTTCATTTTAACAATTGACACTATATAAAGCATATTAATCTTTAAAATTATGTCGAAACTTTCATTTCGTTCAAATACAAATTCTCCAACAGATGTAAAAACAACGGAACCCGCCCCCACAACTCATCATCTATTATTGGAAGCAACCGTCAGGCCTATAGGAGTCAATGATTTTAATCAAGAACGTGCAAAAATACAAGCTAGTTCTTTGAAAGCATTCCGGAAAGAAGGAAAAGATATTTTTGAAATGAACGAAACAAGAAAAATTGCAAGTGCGGGCACTTTATTATACCAAACATCCGAAACATATGGTACGTCTATTTCTATCGAAAAAATGATTGAAACCATGGAACATTCGGATTTAACGATTCGTGCGAATTTTAAGCGTCCTGGCCTTCATTCGAATACTACGTGTATGGAATTGTCTAAAAATACTCTACGTTCTCTTCTTTCCTCTTCGCCAGATTCACATGGACACAAAACAGCCGAAGTTAGAATTCCAGCAGAGATCAACGCCAAAGTACCTAAACATGGCGCTATGTACGTGTCAGTGTCTAAAAAGGGTACATTACATTATTTAAGTCATATTGATTATAAAATCATGGCATCTTATGATGCTATGTTTCACGAATAAGTTAAATCATTTATATATTTGTTATCTTTATTCATCTTCATCTTCTAAAACATCTTCATCTTCTTCATCTTCTCCATCTTCTCCTTTATTTCCATCCTTATCTACTGGTTCGGACGGGATATTATGGGGGTCAAAAGGCAAAGAAGCATTTTTCGACGCACATTCCACATATGTTTCCCATGTAATAACTCCCCGTTGATAATGTAAATACAAGTCTGTATTGTCCATAAAGGGCGTCACCGGAAATGATATTTGAACTTGCAAACGCTTTTTTAAAGCATACATCTCTCCAATGCCCATTTCACGCTTACGTTTTTTTGTTTTCATTGATTTTAAGAGTTGTTGTTTGACATCTTCGGCATAAATAATATTGTATATTTCTTCACATGCATTTTGGAGGTTCTTTTTCCACCAAAGGATCGTTTTCATAAACGTTTGGTGTGTGCCTTCACTATCTGATTTATGGGGCGTATCTGACATAATTAAAGACCGCGGAACACCTAATACGCCACATACAGTATCTTGAAACATTTTATGTTGGGCTACAATATCGCTGCGGCCAGTATGATGTGGTGTATTTGTAATTTTTTGACCCATGGGCAATGTCACTACATTCTCCAATTTATTTCCACCTCTTGAGGGAGTTGATGCATTGCCAGAAAAAAAGGTATCGTACATTGCCTGTTGATTTGCAAGCTGTTGTACATTATTATGATTCCGACGAAATTGATTATCTTGGTCATTTGATTGCATATCACCATCTGCGTAGTAATCATATTGAATACCCTCTACGTTGTCAGATTTCGAATCTGCAATCTCAGCCATAAACATAGGATTTGCACGTTCTGACTCCATGCGAATAGAAGTTCCGCGTAGCATATTTATATATTGGATTTCAGGTATCAATGAAGACAATAAAGACATCAAACGCCCAGATAATGTTGGAGAAGAACCAAATTTGTTAATGACTAAAGAGTTGGGAATCACTTCGTTTTGGTCATTCAAAGCAGTCAATATACGAACCCCCTGGTTATCTACCACAGATATCCGACAAGCATTGGGTTCTAACACAACGGGTATACGAAGACCATCTTCTAACTGTACAATTCGCACAACTACAACTCCTAATATTAATATACTATCGATCATATTTTCACAGAAAGGCATCCAATGGTCTGTCATGATTTCTTGCATATGTGGGTCAGGCTTGACACGACCACGACGATGTGAAAATGTAATTCCATTTGAAAATAAATTATTTTTAAGGATATTTTTACACATAATCACAGACGTACAAGTACGAGCCACATTCGCCACCATGGCGATTTCTTTTCTATCAATCACGCGACCGTTTTGTTCCATTTTATTTTTAAATATACATTTAAATAGTAGAAAACCAACTTCCGTCTACTATTGAAATGGCATGTTGCCATAAACAAGTTTCTTTGGCATCACGAATAACGCGTGTTTTTGAAGTAAATGTCTGACTTGAGATGTATTTTAAAGAAAAGGGATAATAACGCCGTATTGTTTGTTCTTTCCCTGCATACATTTCTCTACATAAAACACTTTTTTTGGCGGCCGATGTTATTACGGCTCTTGCATTCAAAGCGGACCTTAGGAATAAATCCGAATTGCAAAAAAAGATATATTTCTCTTTCATTGCGGATTCATCTAATAAAATATTACGATTTGTTAACACCGTATAATTATTATTATGACAAACATAATCCAACATTGATGCCACATGCCGAACAGACACACGCCAATATACATCGTCCAACTTTGTTGCATCCACAGAATCAAATTTATCTCCATCTTCCAAACTTGGGGTGACAAAACGCACCGGCGTATTATCTCGCAAAGTCCAAAAAATTAAAAAAGACAATATACACAAACCAAAACAATAAATACAACACATTTGCCATCTAGGCCGTGGTTCGTCACGGCCAAAATGTGCACGCCGGTGTTTAGAAGTACAGTTTCTCATCCAGCTCAATGAACAAATAGACCGTATATATATACACTTCGTAACATATAGATCTCTGGATGCAAAGAATTGTTGTACCTCCAAAAAATATATTATCAGATGACCAATATAAGAAAGAAGTCGATGATAAACAAAAATATATTCAAGATATTGATGACGCCATTACAGAAGAACAAAATGTATTGAATACCAAATCGGATTCGTCATCCGATTCGGATGACGAACCATTGGGCGGACGTGCTCCTGGTCCAGGAACTGACGCAGAAGATGGAAACGTATTCGTACCATTCAATGTTAAATTCGTACACGAAGAAAATCTCAAACGTCTGAATGACCTCAAAGAAAGTTTAAATTATAACATCCCAATTATTCAAACTAAGGAACGCGTATTTAGAATACTCGCCATTGTTCAAAAAGGACCAGAAAGAAGACAAGTATGGTGCGACAGAGATGTTCCGTATGACAATGACGTTTTAAACTATCATTGGGAAATCCAAACCAACTCTCAACCTTGGGAACCTTTTTTTGACACAAATGGCGATATTATGCGCGGTCGTTTTTTAAATCCAAATACTGTACATGGCCGCGTGCGTTTGGTTTATTCAGACGGAACAAATACTGTGTTGTCAAATATTATCTCTTTAGACAATATTACTCGAAATCTAACTGCCGCTGCCAAACGCAAAACTTATAAATTCAACGATGGAGACGTTGAATTTCAAAAAATTGTATTAGATGTTTGGGAAAAAATATTGAAAGAAATAAACTACCCACAAGGTGTTAATTTGGCTCCTATTGTGCCAAGTAGACTCGAAGGTCCACTAAGTACTCGTGTATTTAGAGACAGAATATGGGGCAATAAATATACACCTAGTATTTTCAAAAGATTTAGTCAGACGAAGCAACAACTTATTGCTCTAGCAAATCGCGCCCAAATTATTGAAATTGTGCAATACATACACCCAACTATACGTCTAAATTTAAAAGCCAAACAACGAACACTTCGAGACATTCAATCTGGGCGCAGTTTAAGATTAGTTATACCGCCAATAACAGGTGGAGATAACAACTTTAATAATAGTATAACTAATAACCGAAATGGCGACAGAGCGGTGATTAGTAATGGCGGTTCTTTTGCCGACGCCGTACGCAGAAATGTAGTCGTCCAAACTACCGATAAATCGTCCAAACAAGGCGGAGCTGCGTCCAAACAAGGCGGAGCTGCGTCCAAACAAAGCGGAACTGCGTCCAAACAAAGCGGAGCTGCGTCCAAACAAAGCGTAACTGCGTCCAAACAAAGCGTAACTGCCAACCAAAATCTTGGCATGAAATCTAGTTATAAGTTATTAAGACGATTGACAGGTTTAGATAATCAAAATGGAAGAAATGCTGTACAAAGGGACACGAAAAGCAATCTTTTTTACAATTTTTCAAAAGGTGTTTTGTTTGAATTAACACCACAAAATTCCCGAAAAAATACAAGATATTTTGTAAGATATAAAGATGGTTTCCATGAAGTCATTGAAGTTCAAAGAAATGGAAACATCAAATTTGGCCCAGATATTGACATACCGTCTGAAGCAACATCTGCGGCCAGCAGAACAGCTATTCAAACAGCTTGCAATGGATATTATGTTAAGGATGCACCCTTTAGAACATGGGATAAGGACGATGAGATAGCGAAATATGACACTGACGGCAACCCTGACGAAGTTGCATCAGGAAACGCATTATCAGCATTGATTAATCAAAACCAGTCTTCGGGCTTACTTAGTAATGCCGCAAAGGTGGTTTCTAGTATGACTAATGCTGTTCAAGGATTTTTGGGTGGTGGCGCATCTAATGCGCCAAGTAGTCCTAAACGACGCTCTTCAAGAATAGTCGCACAATCAGCATCCACCGCGTCCAACCCGAAAGCGCCCAAACCGAAAGCGTCCAAACCGAAAGCGCCCAAACCGAAAGCGCCTAAACCGAAAGCGCCTAAACCGAAAGCACCGAAACCATCTTCGGGGGCATCTAAAATTACATTTAGAGGAAATAACGGTTTCATGGCTTGGGCTGAAAAACCGGCCCAAAGAGGGCCAAACGGAAACTTCACAACAGTTAAATACACATCAAACAAGGGCGACATCATACTCGTAGAACCACGCAAAAAGTTAGGCGAAATTTATGTTTATGTCAAGGGTATTGGGGTTATACAGTTTAAAAACCATGCTAAATTTAGAGGAAATAACGGACTTCAAAACGATGGCCCAACCGTGCAGAAAGTTGGCGAATTGCCAGCTGATTTTTGGAGTTCAAGAACTTGGACCGTTACTGGCAAAGGCGCCCTAGTCGATGGTGAGGTTGCACAAATCAAAGCCGAATTTTCAAACGTAGCAACAAATATACAAATACAAACAGGTGGCTTACCAGAATTATCCAAGGACGATATGTTTGAAACCACGGAAGCGGTCTATGATTCGAAAGACATCGCAGTACGTCCGGATAATGCCCACTTATCGACGTCTGAATCGGAAGAAGAAGCTGTACCAATGATGTCATCTTTGCAGCGTTCGAATGCCCATTTAACGACGTCTGAATCGGAAGAAGAAGCTGTACCAATGATGTCATCTTTGCAGCGTTCGAATGCCCATTTTTCAACGTCTGAATCAGAAGAAGACGATGTTCACCTGCCAACGGGCGATATAACAAAGATGATGTCAACGATGCCTGCCGAATGGTCTTCCACGGAAGATGAGCTTGATTTTGCGATGTCTTCTGCCGGTGAGGAAGAAGAGGAGGAAGAAAACATTATTTTGTCAGTAGAACATTCGTCTTCTGGTGTTGATTTCGCGGAATCGTCGGCGGCAGATACCCAATCTGAAACATCTGAAACTCCATTTTTTGCGGAATCGTCGGTCTCTGAGGTATCTGGGTTAGATTTTGCGGAATCGTCGGCCCTTGAGCATGCGTCACCTGGGTTAGATTTTGCGGAATCGTCGGTCTCTGAGGTATCTGGGTTAGATTTTGCGGAATCGTCGGCCCCTGAGGTATCTGGGTTAGATTTTGCGGAATCGTCGGCCCCTGAGGTATCTGGGTTAGATTTTGCGGAATCGTCGGCCCCTGAGGTATCTGGTGTTGATTTCGCGGAATCGTCGGCGGCAG
>Ga0209091_10000750_pt1 | contig 30504 bp, 21 predicted proteins | sample ArcticOcean_MG_C_6_FD_187438 | JGI IMG/M metagenome (GOLD analysis project Ga0209091, IMG submission 187438) | Marine microbial communities from western Arctic Ocean - ArcticOcean_MG_CB8_128 (SPAdes) (version 2) | ecosystem: Environmental > Aquatic > Marine > Oceanic | place: Arctic Ocean...
AACCGCAAGAGAAGGAATAGAACTCCACCTCTTTCTCTCCGGGCGGATATAACTTCATCGATCCGAATTTCTTTTTAAATTGCGATAATCCGTTTGCGCCGTACTGTTTGAAGAAACCGACGACGTCTGCTCTTTGCTGCACGGTTCCATTCGATGGTGCGTTCTCTTTGACGAAATTATACTCCAAAGCCAATTGTTGACATTTGAGCAAAGTCAACTCTCGAGCGCGAGCTTTATCTTCGCTCTCATCCAAAGTTATGATGGTCGGAGAAGAATTGTCAACGTGAGAGAATTGCACCATTTGATGAGAGCGGTGTTTGTGTTCGTGTTCCTGTGCTCGCGCGCGCGCTCGTGTGTGTGCGTGTGTGTGTGAAGAGTTTGTTTGTTTTTTATCTTTTTTTTTTTCGCAAAAGCAAAAAAATGCGTTACATCTAAAATCAAGTCTTTCGACTCAGCGTTCTTTGCTTCGTGGCAACTTTAACAACTTTCTCGTCCACTTTCAAACCTTTACGCTTACGAACCATATCCATCAAATCTCTGGCGACGTTGTCTGTTAACTCTTCTCCGTCCTCGCCGAGCTTTTGGTACGGATCGATATCCAACTCTTTCCAGTGCGAAAACACGAGCTGAGCGCTGGAAGCACCCGAAGTGAGTTTCCGAAGCTCGTCGGCGAAACCAAACGAAGTTGCCACAGGTAAGTACGCGTGAATAATGAATACACCAGTGCCTTCGCGTATGGATTCTGAAAGTATATCAGATCGTCGTCTTCCTAAAACGGCGTAGGTTCCATTCAATGCTTCCGAGGTGGTTGTTATGACCGCTAAATACATAGCCTCGATCAACCTTGGGTTTGATTTCATCACGGCTTGTCGAATCACGTCGCGGGTAAACGTAATCACTTGTCCAGAATTCAGCTGCTCGTCATCGTCGTTATTATTTACTTCGTCATTATCCTCAATAGGCGCATCTAAGAACTCAACAGTCACTTTAAGGTTATCGAGAGGCTCGTCGCATATCGGTCCTCTTTCGCATGCGAGTTGGAATCCCAGCCGAATGGATTCTTCAAAGTCGTCCAAGAAAGTGTCACGACTATTACTACTAATACTACTACTAATACTACTAAGTTCTATATTCAAAGCGTTATTGTTCTTTTTCTTTTTCTTCTCGTCCTTGGCTGTCGTCGCTTCTCTTTCGTCTACTTTCTCTTCCTCTTTTTCTTTGTCGCCAACAACAAGAAGTCTCTCCACCGACGCTCGCAACACTTTTTTACTAACTATTTTATAGTCCGCAAAACCAGCGGTCGTAATGCCTTCTTTGAAGTTTACCAAAGGTTTAGACACTCGAATAGGGACTCTGGCAAACCTTTCTCTCAAATCATTGATGCACCGTTCCAAGTGCACTTCACCGGCTGCGCTCAAAACGTGCTCTCCAGAATCCATAACTTCCATCTCGACGAACGCATCTGCTCGGTTTAACAAACGCAAACCTTCTAAAAGCAACGGCATGTCTTGCACATTTTCTGGTTCCACGGCAACCTTAACAATAGCGCTCGCCTGAAACATCATGGACCCGAATAATGGACACTCTAAAGATGAAGAAAGAGTCGAGGATTTCAAGACCACTTTGTCTAAACCTCCAATGGCGAGGAGATTTCCACTCGGCACTTCATCTACAGGGAACATCCCTTGACCCATCATCAAATATAACTCTGAAATTATAATCTCCGTAGGTTCGTCACCACCCAAGACGAATATTTTATCACCTTTTTTTATGATACCAGCGAAAACGCGTCCGAAACCGACAAACTTGCTGTCGCCGTGCGTCTCGGAACCTTCTCGCACACCTCCGTGAATCGAGCTCAAAGGAACAGCTACCATTTTCGAAATGAATACAACTGTTGTCGCATCACTGCTCTTGTTACACTTCAAAATATCGTCGTATGCGGCCATTTTACTATCTGACGGGTAGAGGAGCCGTTCTATTCGAAACGGCATTGCTTCAACCGGGTTAGGGAGCGAGTGGACGACCATTTCGAGTATCGCGGAACTCAAAGGCAGCCAGCTTCGCATGATTGCTAATAATGTCATTCGTTTATTGGATTGCGTCAACTCTTTTTCAGATATGCTTGTCAATTTGAGCGATTTCGCGAGCGTTGGTAAATCTTTATCACCTGAGTAATACTCGTCTGCGGCGTCGTACAGTTTCCAAATCGGGTCGAGAATGCACTGCACGAACAACGGTTTCAATTTTCCGTTCGGGTTGAGTTTCTTCCCGACTATTCGTTTCGATTTTGGATGATAGAACCAGTCGCCCCACAACCCTTTTTTCAAAGCTTTCTCCGAACATCCCAACTTTTCCGCGTATAATCTCGCAAACTGCTCCGGTCGAAATGCCCATCCGTCCATGGCTGAGGCGAACGCCACGTTACCTCGTTCCACGGAGAAGACGTCTTCGGCATCCGTCATGTCCAGATGATCATCTAAATATTCCGCTAAATCTTCCACATCTTCGTTATTATCACTGTTGATGTTTATGTTATTATTCCTTTTATCTTCCGCACTGAGAAACGTATCCGCTTGATTGATAAACTTTTCGGACTCGAACGCGCTCACGAGAGAATTCACCTCGTGCAAAAGCATTCGCAATCTTTCGTACGTCTCCAACGGGGAATACTTCAACTCCTCGATGAGCCGATCCATCTTGTTGAAAATTAAGCACGGTTTCAACTTTTCTTCCCACGCTTGTCGTAAAACCGCGTGAGTTTGGACGCAGACCCCTTCGCACACGTCCACGAGAACGAGCGCACCGTCCGAAAGTCTCGCCGCCGTGCTCACTTCGGAACAAAAGTCTACGTGACCGGGAGAATCAATGACGTTTATTAAAGTAGATTGCGAAGGAGAAGATGATGATGTTGATTGCGAGGTATATTGTAACGCAATCGAAGCGGATTTCATGGTAAATCCTCGTCTTTGTTCTTCTTCGAGGAAGTCCATCATTCGTAAACTTCCCGCTTGTTTCTGGTTGATGAAGCCATTGTGAGAAATCAGACAATCCGTCAGCGTGGTCTTGCCGTGATCCACGTGCGCTAAAACGCATATGTTTCGGACGTGTTCCGTGGATTTCTGCTTATCTGCGAGGATATCCACGGCTCTCTGCATACTTCTTTCCTTATCTCTCTCGTGTTTCTTTCTTGCCTTCTTCCAAAAGGAGGAAGAGAAGAGAAGCTTTTTGGCTTTTGGAATTGGTATTGTTCCCTCAACGAACTTTTCTTTTTTTTACTTTTTTATCTTCTTTGTCTTTAAAGATTTATTTAAAATACGATTCCTATATCCTGGCTTGCTATTATACACATTTAATTATATGAACAAATTTAAATATAATTATCGTACATGAATCTAATTTTGGTATAGGAAAACCGAGATAAAACATTGCATTACAAAAATATTTCAGGAGAATAAAATAAACTATTTTACCAGCCTGCGAATTTTCCCCATTTATACTTATTTTGTCACATACAATTATACATTCATGCGCAAAAATAATTATTCTATTTATACTTGATAAATAAATCGGGACAAATAATCTGAAAAGTCAGAAAAGAATTGAGTTGTTTTATTTTTCCAAATAAAATAATAAAATAATAAAATTTAAAGGTTTAAATTACTGATATAATTGTAATAATCCGTCGGAATAGAGCACTCTTAATTAATTTGCCAACTATATTGTTCAGGATTCTCACATATACTTCATCTATGCTTTCCAGCGACAAAGTACCTACTTAAAATTTTCCGTCTTCGTTCTTTCTTCTTCACATAGAATGGGGTGTGTTCCTTCCAAGTCGACGCTTCTGAAGAGAACAGATGAAAAGGAAAATCTGAAGCAGGAACCCGCGGATGTCTTCAGTGTCAAGTCGATGGCGAGAAGAAGAAGTAGAAGTGAGAGAGGTGCAACGACGACGACGACGACAACAACAACAACAACAACTTCCATTTGTTCAACGACTTACGACTTTCTCCTAGCGTATCCGAACAAGGTAACTCGGAAGGTATCCCTGATAAAAGAATCCAAAGATGTGAAAACAATCAATGAAAAATACAGAAAAGTGAAGCGATTAGGCGAAGGTTCGTTCGGGAAAGTCATGCATTATCGTTACAGGGGTAACGGTGATGAGAAGGAAACGGATTGCGCCATCAAAATTTACAACAAGAAACGATTGCAAAGAATACGCTCGTCCAACAACGAACGCACCGCTCTGGACGACGCGTTTAACGAAGCGCAAATATTAGTTCAACTCGACCACGAAAACGTGACGAAACTCATCGAGTTTCTCTGGGACGAAGAGAGCCCGAAACTGTACTTTGTGTTGGAATATTGCGCTCTCGGTCCGATACTAGACGAGGAACGAGAAACGTTAGAGAAGGTCGACTGGAAGACGTGCCTTCGGTACGCTCGAGATGTGTTTTCCGGAGTTGCATACATACACGAGGTCTTATGCATAGCTCATTTAGATATCAAACCGCAAAATATGTTTGTACATGCGAGCGGAACCGTAAAACTTGGCGACTTTGGCACCGCGGTTATCCTCTCGAAAGATACCCGGACGGTGCTGAAAACGCCGGGTACGCCCGCATTCACGGCTCCTGAATGTTGCGAAGGTAAACCGTACGATGGCTTTAAGGCGGATAGTTGGAGCGTAGGCATGTCTTTTCACGCGATGAGGACGGGAGGTTATCATTACAAGACAGGGAATTCGTACGATACGTATCAGAGAATATTACGCGAGGAGGAGGCGGATGAGGCGAAGAATCCGTTGTCCTTCTCCAATACGGAGGGCGGTCCAGGATACGACGCGCAGTTCGCGACGGTCTTGTCTTCTCTGTTAGTCAGAAATCCAAAAAGAAGACGTGGGATGGCAGAGGCAAAAGAAGAGATTGATCGTTTTTGAATGTAGAGAATATAGATAGAGAGGGTGTGTAGTTTACTTAGTTAGCAGTTTGTTCAGACGACAGAAGATAAAAGTGTTTTTTCACCACTCCTCCTCCTCGTTTTCTTTTCCTCCAAAAACGAAAACACAGCAGAGCAGGAGGGAATTACGCAAAGGTCTTCTCTCGAAAAGAAAATTATTATTCTTCACACAAGAAACTCATTCAACTCAATAAGAGAAGAGAAGGAAATCAACTAGAGAGAGTGAAAGAGGGTGAAAGAAGGAGGAGCGCTGCTCTCAGTTGGTGTTAGATCTCTTAAGATATAAATAAATACATAGGAATATAAGAAGAAAAGAGGAAGAGACAAGAGGGTAGAATTGGGAGGCGGAGGTGAAATTTGAATTTCGAAAAACCTGACCTCTTGCAGAAGAGAAAGAGAAGGTTTTGATACGGACGATCAAACGCTTTTAAAGCAGAAGCAGAAGCAAATCGAGAGAAATGATTCCACCTGTGGAGGGTGGTTTGCCGTTGAATAACGCCAACATTCAAACCGATCGTAAGACGTGCAACTGCAGAAACTCTCGGTGTCTGAAATTATACTGCGAGTGTTTCGCCTCTGGGCAGTACTGTTTGCAAAACTGCAACTGCGTAGAATGTAAAAATAACGTGGAAAACTCGGTGCAAAGACAAGAAGCCGTAGAGGCGACTTTAGAGAGGAACCCAAACGCGTTCAGACCGAAAGTATTGCCGACTCTTAATGGCGGAGAAGGCGACGAGAAGCACAATAAAGGGTGTCACTGTAAAAAATCTGGCTGCTTGAAGAAGTATTGCGAGTGTTTTCAAGCGTCTATTTTCTGTTCGGACATGTGCAGATGCTTGGACTGTAAGAACTTTGAAGGGTCGGACGCGCACAAAGCGATCGCGAGTCAGCAAGAATTCATGCCAGCCGGGTCGGATGCGAGTTTACTAGTCGCGCCCGGGTTGCAGATGGACGTCAATAAAACAAACGGAGGCGTGATGAAACAAGAGGCGTATGTACCGCAGAAATCTCCGATGGGTTTCGCCGCGAAAGGAGGCGCGAGCCCTCACTTTTTAAAGACAAAGAAACCGATTTTGCACGGCTTGATAAAGCCAAACGCGGTGGACCAGTTAGGGGAAGCTTTGCTCAGCGCGGCAGAAGTCGCGAGAAAGCGAGCACACGACCAGGTGGCGTACGACGCTTTGAAGAGGAGAACGCCGCAGCCACCGCCACTCTCGACGAATAGTGGGAAGATTACCGCGAAAAAGTCACCAACAAAGTCACCGTCGAAATCGAATAACAATAAAATAGCCAAAATAGCGGAAGAAGAATCGACAGCAAAGCTCGTGTACGCGGAACAGGAGAAAGCGGTGCTGAAAAAATTATTGACCGAAGTGACTCAGTTAGCAGACGCCGCAGAGAAGCGGATTCAAAGTAGGAAATAATAGCGCATAACATAATTAATAAGAATCGTAGCAATACTCGCTGTATAGTATAACAAAATTAAAAGTTGAATCTGCAAATGTAATCGCGTTCGCTACTCGCTCGGCTCGACGCTTCGCGCAACGTTTTGTAGTAATACGAGTGCGGTTGCTCTCTCTCAGAGTATTCCACGATGAGTTCTTCCATTATCTGACCTAAAATGATTCGATCCTCGGCGTTACTGTTAGTGCTATTCCTTTCCGCGATGGACTCGAACTCGTGACATTCCAGTCGAGCCAATCGTTCCACGTCTCTCTGTAAAATCTGAATACTGTTGTTGCTCGTCTTCTTTGTTGTCGTCGTCGCAAAATTACTAGTACTATTCTTGTGCCTGCTGCTATTGTTGTCGTTGATGTTGTTCGTGATGTTGCCTAACGCGCCTCTGTTTTGTTGCGCTCTGTTGCTCTTGTTGATGAAATTCTCTCCTCCTCCTCCTCCTCCTCCTAAGAGCGAGGAGAAGATGTTGTTGTTGTTGTTGTTCTCGTTCATCGTTGTTCCGTGATGAACGTTCATGATTTCTTCTTCTTCTTCTGATGTTATTCAGACGGAAAGAAAAAGCAACGACGGAGAAGACGGAGGAGAAAAAAGACGAAACTCGTTTTAAAGCGCTCTTTATGCGCGAATGCCACGGATGTGTGTTTTTGTGTGTGTTTCTCTCTCTCTGAAGAAGGACGCGCGAGAGAGAAAATAATAACGAGGGGTCTTAAAATCGAAATTTGTGTTAAAATGTTGGCTGATGCGTGACTCACCTTTTTTCGTATTTTTGAACTTTTTTCATCCTCATCAGTTTCTTTTGTTAAAAAGGCTCCTTATTAAAGAGGCAGAGTACTCATCACAAATCATAACCACCATAACCACCACCACCACCACTGCCACGACGAAGATAACGATGACGATGACTGAGAACATTTTGATCTCTTCCTCAAAATCCTCGTTTTCCTTTTCGTTGATGGAAAAATGTCATCATCATCATCGTCGCTCTCATCATCATCAAAAGTCATCATCCTCATCATCTTCAACAACATCGTCATCTTTTTCCAGAAGAAGAGAGGGGAAGAAGCTTTTTTCTTTGATGATTGGGAGGACGAATGTCCCCAACAGCATGATCATCATCGCTCGGGCGGCAAGAGCAGCAGCAACAACAACAACTGCGGGTGGTGACGAAGATGGTGCGGAAGTTTTTAAAACGGGAGGAGAGATACCTTCTTCAGAGGTAATAAAGGTGTATCCGTTAGCGGAACCACGAATTCCCCTAAAAACAGCAGAAGGAGAACAAATAAACGGTATGAAAGAGTTGACGGCGAAAGCAATCATCGGGGAAGCTTTGAGAATGTCTTCGAGAGATTTTTTACCGACCGTGACGCTCGTCTTCGTCGCTGGTTTTTTCGCGCAAGCGTTGAATCTCGGGGGGACGTTCCTCTTAGCTTTGATACAGGTGCACGAGGTGGAAGTTATCGCGGCGACGTTCGTCGTCGCCACGCAGGCGTGGAAGTTTCTGTGTCAGTTTCTCGTTCGTATTGCGACGTTTAAAAACGCGTACGTTGGTGATAAGGAAGAAGATGGAACGATAGAAAAAGTAGATTATAACAGTGACGACGATAAATACGCGAAAGTTAAACCAAAGTACGCGTACGGCGTTTTGAAGCAAGGTTTGGAGCTGTACAAATCGATTCTCATAATAGACTTGCGCCGAACGCTTTCGATCGCGTGGAACGGTATGATTACCATTCCTATTCCGTATTTGGGGTTAATGAGGTGTTTAGACTTGGCTCTTTGCGTTCCCGTTCGAATATTTGAAGGTAAACAAGGCGGAGAGAATTTGAAACGGAGCACCGAACTCATGCTCGGTCGGAAAATTTTGCTTCTCAAGACGTTCTTTTACTTATCTGCAATCGCATCGAGCGTCGTCGGATTAATTATTGGATTATTCGCCCTTCTCGTGCCAAACTTAGCGACTGTCTTGCTTCCGCCGGTTGGTGCTGATCCCGCATCACTTGGAGGTGCCGCGCAGGGTTTGGTCACCGGAACCGCGTTCGAGCGCGTTTGGGACGTTGGAACTGTCACCGAGCGGTCGGCAACTATTCTTTTACTTATGATTGCCGTCGTGTTGAGTTTCTTCTTTACTCTTGGATTTCGACAATTAATATACGTGTTCCATCGCGAGGTGGCAAATCGCTGGATCCCACCTCCACCTCCGCCACCTCGAAAGTTGCCGGAGTGGGCGAAGAAACTGAAGAAGAAAGTGCAGTTTTGGAAAAAGGACGATGTGAAGAAAAGCGCATGATAGTTTTTTTTTAAAAGAGGGCAAGCAAGGATCAAGAAACATACCGCACACTGTAGCGTAATTGTAGTAATATTATTAGATTATTTAGAAATGTATGCGCGCAATAGGAATGTATATTATCAATTGAATTACTGGTACCATGGTACGATCAATTACGGCAGTTTTAAAAGAATAGCACTCGAAACAAGAACTTGAGAATGTAATACCCGATGAACATCAGAACCATCATGGAGTACTCTGCCATGAATCTCAAGTTGACTCGAAAACCTCTTCGGCGTAAAAGACCGAGAGCGAGATCGATAACACCGAGGGCTCCGATTTTTGCAATTGAACAGACCGTTTTAATTACGCACCAATAGTCTTTCTTGTTCGGGCACTCGTTCCACGTTTTCGTGACGAGCGCGAAAATATCTTCCTGGTCCACGGTTTCATTTCGCGTACTGTCAAAGTGTAAAATGGTGTTCAGAAATTGAGAAAGATACACGAGTATTCTCACCAGAGGACCAAACTCTGTCTCACCAATAGGTCGCTGCATCCAATCGCCAACGTATAAATCGCGTGCGCTTTTGATATTCGATTTTTTATTCCATTCGAACGATGAAGCACCGCCATTTTTCGCGACGTTCTTTGCCGATGCCGAAACTTGCGAGGCAGAGTTTTTGAGGAGCGAGACATCGTCCAACTTTTCCAAGGGAAGCACAGCAAAGGCTGATTTGCGAAATTGTGGCACGAGCTTCCTGAGAATGCTACCCGAGGAGGATTCCTGGACGTCGCGACTAAGACGTACCAAAAGAGCAATCGTTACTTGAGGTAAACCTTCGGGACCTAAATCAAACATGATCAATTTTTGCAGTTGGTACTCGTCGTGTTGATTTTGTTGGCCTCTCATGGGCGTTCTGCCTCCCTGTGTGCCCATCATGCCAAGCTTCTTCCTCGATAGCGGAGAATTGAATAATCCAGCGTTACCCCCTAATCGGCTACTTCTATTTCTAAGAGGAGTGTGTTGTTGCGCTCCCGCGGGGGTTCTAGAACCGCCGAGCTCGTTTTCCGGCTTTAACGCCGGGGGATCCCAATATTCGAGCTGATTTTGAATGATTGGAAACATGTGATCGTACGGAGTCAACGTTTCTTGATTGTTGATGCGATCGGCAGTCGCTTTCAAAGGATCCTCGATGTATTTATTAAAGCCTTCCTCGAGAGCTTTGAGAACGAGAACCAAGTCTGAAGACTGCACGAGATTTTCAAATACTCGCGTTAAAATGAGCGCCGTGCCTTCGGGATCGCTCGGTACGAGCTTGCAACACAGTTCTAGAAAGTGTTTCATCAAGTAATGGTAAAACGGAACGTTCCCTAGAAGATGAGACATGTACTTTGAATCCAGCGGCTTGTGCGAGAAAGGAACGTTTTCTTTGAACCAAGGCATGATGTAAGTGGCCCATAAATTCGTGATCGGTTCGAGCGATTTCGTCGATTCAATCGGCCACAACATGAAAGCTTCGCGTAAAAATCTATACAACGGACGCTTCAAACCCTCTCGTGTGCGCAAAAATGCAGGAGAACTGTATTCTTTTTCTCCCAAATAAGAAACCAAAAGCGTGACGGCGTTGACTAAGTTGTCGTCTGGAGGATTGTACAAATACCTCGACCCGCTAGAGATGTCGCTTTCACTCAACCAAAACTCAATGAGAACGTTTACAATCATTTCACCTTCCGTGACAACATTACTTCCTAGTTTCTCGTTTGCATCGTCCGTTTGTCGAGGCTTGAAGAAATATTCGAGGTGCGAAATGAGCAAGTCTTGATACGGATGGTGGTTCTTTTTCGTCGATGCTCCTCCACTACCGTTCAAACCGGCTGGACCACCACCACTGCCACCGCTCCCGTTTGCACCGTTCCCACTACCAGACCTTATCGTGTGATGCAGCGCAGAATTTTTTATCGATGATAACGTTGAGTTTGGCCACCCTCTCAAAGAGGATGCAGGAGTAAGTACGTCGTGCGTTTGCGCGAGTGTCGGTCTGTGCGAGTGTTGGTGTTGCTGCATGTATTGTTGTTGGTGTGAAAGCGACGACGAGCGGTGTAAGGACGACGAACCTCCCGACCTACTCGTTATGTTTCCTACTCTTTGGACAAAATACGCGTTCCAAAAGAGAAAGTAGTGATACAGTCCCAAATGCACTTGAAACCGTCCGTTTTGATCCTGTTTTATTTTCCCCCTATACAACGGGTTGCGATTTAATTCCATCGCCCCTTGTTGCGTTTGCAACATTCTCTGCGTCTTGGACGGCAAGCGCTCCAGCGGAAACGCGAATTGGACCAAATTATTCGAATCTGCCGAGAATATCGCCTTCATCAAAGGTCCGTCGGGACTCAAAAACTTCAACAAAAGATGCACCGTTGCTTCGTTTTCTCTCTTTTTCTTCAACAAAGTCGAGGAAGAAGATGTCGATGCGTTCATGCCGCTATTCGTTCCCGCAGTTCCTCCCGGTGCCGTCCCGGGCGCACTGCTCGTCGCGGAATAATTCAACGCTTGCAATCGCATGTTGTACACGCTTTGTAACCATCCGCTCCCGCTCTCGTCAAAGTTGAATATCTGCCACAGAAGCGTCTGATAACACGTCGAGAAAAACTCTCTCAAATTCTCTCGGTTTTCTTTCAAACATCTCTCCACGGCTTGAATCGACTCGGGCAAATAATACGAAGAACTAGAGGAGGAGAGAAACTTGTTCAACTCCAAAGGCGTGGACACCTCCGCCGACGAGGGAGCCCCCCCCGATGATGATGACTTTGTCTTCACTCCTTGTCCTTGTCCTCCTGCGGTCGTCGTCGTCGTCGCCGTTCGACCAGAGTCTTTTCGAAGAGCAGCCGAAGAAGACATTAATTATTTTCGCTTCTGTTTTGAAGAGTTTTCGAATTTTTCAGATGACTTCCTTTCGCCTGTGAAGGAGGAGGAAGCTGTTTTCTGCTTTTGTGGGAAAACTGCTGTGCTCGAAAGAGAGAATTTCAGGTTTTATTCTCTACTTTTTATATCCATTATATACGCGATGATGAGAGGCATTAGTAATAGTAGCCAGAGAATGCGAACAACAACGATGTCGTCGATGAAGACGACGACGCATACGATGACGGAGAACAAACGGCATCATCGCGTCGCCAACGAACGACGAAAAGGAGGACGACGAGAAAAGTCAAAAACTTCCTTTGTGCAACGAGTGAGCATTTTAGACGATGCGGACACAGAGGAAAACGAACAGTTGGACGAACTGGTTTCCAGACGAATCAAGAAATCTCGTTCGACTGGGCGGTTAGACTTGACGGGATTGGACTTGACGGAATTTCCGATGGAAATATTCGACGTTACGAACGACGACGCGCCTTTGACGGACTTGCAAATATCAAACAACAGGATATACCACATACCGGATGAAATAGGGGATTTGCAACTGCTCGAACGATTAGGATTAGCCGGGAATAGATTGACGAAGCTACCGGAATCCGTAGGAAAATTGAAGAGATTGCAAGGATTATGGGCGCACGGAAACTTATTGAAGAGCTTACCGGAGTCCATATGCAGTTGCCAATCTTTGCGAAACCTCTCCGTCGCCGGGAACCGGATACGAAAGTTACCAGAAAATCTTTCCCAACTCGTCGCTTTGGAAGAACTGAGCGTACCTGGAAATCAACTGCTTGAATTACCAAACCTAGGAAAGATGTTTAATCTTTCCGATATCGATTTGCACGGCAATTGCATCGAAGATCTATCCGCCAACGGGAACGATTTTCAGTTTTTGAAAGCGTTGGAGACTTTCAGTTTACAAGGAAACAGGTTGAAAAGCATTCCTGGGTCGTTGGGTAATTTGAAGCGATTACGAAGCTTGAACCTTGCGGAGAACAGAATTGAACACGTGCCGGAAGAGTTGAGGAATTTACCTGTTCTCACGTCCGTGTGGTTGTACTCGAACGATTTGCGTTCCCTACCGAAAGAACTTCAAAAATCCCAATCTTTGCGACAGTTGTGGATTGAAAACAACGAAAATTTAGATAAAAGTGAACTCGAAGCGTTTATTCAAAACATGAAAGATGCGAGAATGCTGAAGACTTTAGGAATAGATACAGAGCAAGCTCGAAAAATAGGCGGTGGTTTCGAAAATATGAGCGCAATTACCGTCGCGGAAGTTCCGAATCGAAGCGATAACGCGGGGTATTTTAAACTCGTGAAATGGGATGGTAATAGATCAGCTTTAGATGATTCCAAAAGAGCCCCTGTCTTGATCGTATCATTTGGTAGCGCGCCAGGAGTGCCTAACTGGGGCGGTTTGTTGAAGAAATTGCGGAAAAGAGTTGGGGAAAGCGAGGGAAAGAGCTACGACGTCTTGTACGTCTGCGACGTGGAAAGAAGTTGGTACGCGGGGAACAAAATGACTGGAAACGTTGAAGACGAAGTGAGTAAACGGAGCAAACGATTAGATGATATATGCTCGAAATATTCGAAAGTTTTATATCTCGGCGACTCGATGGGCGCGACTGCATCTTTAGCGTTCGCCGAGCACGCGACGAGAGTTTTAGCGTTTTGCCCGCAAGTAGATTTATTCGCCGCGAGTATTCGACCATCGAGGAGTGCAAATTGGATGCGACAATATAAGACGCTCTTACTTCAAGGAGCGCTGAAGAGCGAAGCAGATATCACTATCCACACCGGAAGTTGGACACACGACGTCGATCAAGCTTCGATTGTAGTTTATGCTTCAGAAAAACAAGCAGAGGATGCGGCTACGAAAAGAAAGAAAAGAATAAAGACGAAGATGCATCCGGTGAACAATCACAGACTCGCGCTCGTCCTTTCCGAAGGCGACGAACTCGTTAATATCGTTAAAGAAGCTTTCGAAACAGAATATGTGAATGCTATCGCCAGCGGTTCCGGCATGGAAAAAAATTCAGCGGCGACTTTAAAGTTATTAGGACTCGCTTAAAGAAGAAGGAGAAGAAGAAGAAGAAGGAAGATTGTATGTATTATTAGATTCGCGCGTTGTAGTAAACTAGAGATTCTATTTCGTTTTGCTATTTATATTGCCTAATGATGTTCCCGAGCGAAACTGGAGCTAAATCTATTGCAGTTTCGTTATCCCTATTGACTAACTCTTTTCTAGCGCCCGAGGCGAGTAATGCCAAGCAGCACTCTTTCTTATTGAACATTGCCGCCAACATTAAAAGGGTGAATCCGTGCCCGTCGCGATAATTCGGATCGACTTGTCCGCTACTCATAATAGTTTCTAAAGATGCAACATCGCCAAGTTTGATCGTTTCGCGTGCCTCGAGGCCATCAAAAGTGCGTTGTTGTTGTTGTTGTTGTGATTCCAAAGTAACCGGATTCTCGCTCGATGTTGTTGTTGTCGTTGTTGTCGTTGCTGGTGATGTCAACATTGATGTCATTCCCATTGGACTACTCCCATTTTTATCTTCACTCGCTGGAGTAAACTTTAGCGGACTCGGCGACGCGGCTATGGTCTTGTGAAGCGCCGCGCTCGAAAGGTGAAACTCTTCCAACGATTTTTGTTGCGAACGCGAGCTACTCGTTACTATCGGCGTTTCTTCCTCCCACGAATCGTAGCCATCAAAGCCGTTGCTCTTTCTTCCCTGAGGCGTGGTATCGTAGTTCCCACTTGCTTTACCGTTACTTTTATTACCAGTGCTACCATTCTTCCCGTTCTTATCACCCTTCGGTATCGTCCAGTTCGTATCTCCCGCGTTTTCCAATATCTGCAAGGCACCAATGAACGACGAGACTTCTGGCAAAGTATTCAACGTCCTGTCGTTCATGATTATGTTCAAAATCTGTTCGAAAGCTGCTCTTCTCTCTTCTAAGTGTTGCGGAGAGACGATTAATACTTTCGGAGGAAACGGAGGTAATCGTGCACCTTTCGTCGAAGAGAAGGCGTGCAACTCTCGAAACTGAGAGAATCTTCGAAAACAAGCGAACGGTGATGCTCTTTGACTTTTATACTCTTTTTCCATCGCGCGATAAAGTTCATCATCAGCATCTTCGTTCTCATCCCAGATGATTTCAGTCTTCACGGGATAGAACTGTACGATTTTGTTGTTCACCGACTTTGCGACTGGCTCGGAAACCTTCACCTCAAACAACATCTCTTCTTTTCTTCAAAAGTCCGGTGAGTTTTTTGTGATGTTTTTCTTCTTATTTTTCGCGAATTTCACAACTTACTTTACACCACTTTTCACACAACAACAACGACACAACCTAAATACTGCCGCATAAAACTCTTTTTGTTCGATGAAACCCCGAAGAAAATGTTGAAAGGAGAAGAACACCACACTCTGAACGCTTTGAGTTACTGCGCGTTCTTCGCGCAGTTCTTTGGATACTTCATTCTAAGCGCTTTAATTGAAGTGTGGTTCTACAGAATGCAAAGCCAAGAGGAAAGCTCGTGGAAGATACAACCTAACGGACGGAACAAATGGCCTGGGATTAAACAAAGTCATAAAAACAACAGCTTCTTTGTACTTTCTATTCCTTTGCTGGATTTCTTCTTCTCGAGCGCAGGAGCAACAACAACATCAACAACGCAGAGGCACTCGAAACACAAGACGTTTGCAACTCTGAATTTAGTCATTTCAAGTCTCTTCGCGTTGGTGGTTACAGAGCTCACCGTACGGGGAAAATCGAGCTTGAAAGAATCCACGATTATAGGTACCGATACGAGCGCGTTTGAAATAGGTATCGGCTTGTTCTATGCGCTGCTGTTACAGTCGACGTTGGAATATCCTTGGCACCGATTGATGCACTACAAATATTTTTATACGCGTATGCACAAATACCATCACGATTACAAAAGCCCGGTAGTATACTGCGACTTGTTCATTCACCCTTTGGAGGCTATCGGGTATTATTGTATTTTATATTCGCCGGCGTTTGTGGTGAAAAACTTACCGAAAGAGTCGTTCTTGTTGTACATGGCGATAGTAGGTGTATTCGGCGTTCTCGACCATTCGGGCGTGGATTTTCGCTTGCCTTGGTTTCTCTTCTCCTACGAAGCGAGGTTTCATGACTTGCATCATAAACATTTCAACGTCAACTACGCGTTCCCGTTCCAATGGCCGGACCGAATTTTTGGTACCCTCCTCAAAGTATAGAAGTTAAAGTCGTAGTCTTTCTTAGTCGATGTAGTCGTATATAATAGTTTTTACGAGTAGTTCGTTAGATTTGTTTCCTTCTGTCACTCTTTCCTTCCTTTCCAAAAAACTCCCCTTTTTTTGCTCTTCTTTCTCCTCAACTCTCTTCATATCATTCACTGCTTGAAATTAATCTCTCTATTTAGAGTAGTATCACACACGCCTGGGGACGAAGTGAAGTCACACGCACACACAAACAGAGAACGGAAAAGTACCCACCCAAAAAGACTCTCAACAACGACAAATTTCTTTCGTTCGAAAAGTAAACAACAACAGAGAAAAGAAAGCGAGAGCGAATTGAAGTCTCTGAATTTCAAACGTCTTTCTGTCCCCCCCATTCTCTCTCTCTCTCTTCTCCCAACAAAATGACGAGCACGACGCCAAACAACAACAACAACAAAAACGACATGGCTTTGCAAATGATGCAAGCGTTTCGAAACACGCCTTCCATGGACTTGAACCATCTCTCGAGAGGCGAAGGCGAGCAATTAAACAGACGGTGTTTAGCGTTGGAGATGGAAAACGAGGAACTTCGTTTGGACGTGGAGGAGTTGTTGGAAGAGAAGAAAGACTGGGAAGAAATGGAAGAGACGCTCGATCGAGAGTGCGCGAAAGCGGACGAGGAGTTCAAAGAGAAGAGAAAAGAGTGGCTGAAAACGAGAGAGGAGCTGGAGAGAATGAAGAAGAGTCACGAGCACGAGAGAACGCGGAGGAAAGAGCTGGAAGACGAGATGCGTTCGTTGGAGTCAAACGACTACGAAGTCACGAAAATGTCGCGAAGAAACGCGCAGTTGGAGAAGAATCTCGAAGAGATTTCGCATCAAGTGGAAGTGTTGGAGAGCGCAAATACCAAAGCAAAGAAAGAGATGAAGAAGTTGGAGAACGAACTCTCGGATTTGGAAGAAGCTTTGGAGGAGAAAACGGCGGAAGCGGAGGCGCTCGAGGCGGAGAAGAAAAAGCTGAAAAAATTGAACGATGAGCAACGACCGGCTTTGGAAACTGCAAAACGTAAGATGAACGATTTTGCGAAAGAAATCGGGTACAGAGAAGAACAAATCGTGAAATTGGAAACGCAGCTGGAAGATAAGAGCAAAGAGTTGAAGCAAGAGGCGTTTTTGCGCAAGGAGCAAACGAACCTGTTGAATGGCGTGCAAAAAGACATCCTCGCGAAACAAGACGAAATTCATAAACAGGATGTGCAAATCCAAAAGCTCGAGGCGGATAAACTTCAAAAGTTGAAGCAAGCTGGGACAGAGTTCGAGAAAGAGTTGAATCTTCGCGAGGCAGAGGTGGGAAAAAAAGAGAAGTTAGCGGAGAAACTCCAAGCGCGCGTGGATGAAGTGGAGGAAAAGCACAAGAAAGCACTCAGCGATTTCGCCGCGAAAGAACGAGATTTTATCGCGAAAGAGAAGGCGCTGAAAGAGGAAGTCGCAAAGAAAGAAAAACAAAGCTCGCAAACCGCGAAAGAACGAGAAAAAGATGTTGGGGAGGCGACGAAGAAGATATCGGCGCGAGAAAAGGAGCTCGAAACCAAGGAAAAGACGATGGTGAAAGAGCTCGAGAAGAAGAAAGCAGAGTTGGAGAAATTGGTCAAGGAAGACATTGCCAAAAATGAGAAAGAAGTCGCGCAAAAAGCAAAGACGCTGGAGAGCGAGAGAGAAAAGCTCACGGCGAGAGAGAAAGAGCTCGTGACGAAGGAGAAAAACTTGGAAAAGGAGCTTTTGAAGAAGAACGCCGAGTTGGAGAAATCGCTGCACGAGAAAATCGGAAAGAAAGAGAAAGAGACTTCGAACACGGCGAAAACTTTAGAGAAAGAAAGAGAGGAAATGACGAAGAGTTTAGCCGTTCGAGAAAAAGAGCTCGAGTCAAAGTATTTAGCGAAAGAGAAAGAGCTCGAGTCAAAATATTTAGCGAAAGAGAAGATCGATGCGAAAGAGCTGGCGCGAAAAGAAAAAGAGTTTGCAAAGAAACAGGCGGAGTTAGAACAACGCTTGGAATATGAAGCAGATCAACGTTTGCAGGAAGCAGCGGAGAAGGAGTCTGAGCTTAACGCCAGGGAGAAAGAGCTCTCGCGAGAGATTGCGGCGAAAGAGAAAGAGCACATGCGTAAATTGGCCGCTCAAGACAAAGCGAGTTCGCAAGCTGCCGCAGAGAAAGAGCGAGAAATTGCAGAAAAAGAGAAGGAAGTCCAAAGAAAGTTGCAGGCGAGAGAGAAGGAAGCCGCTGAAAAGATAGCCGCCAAAGAGAAAGCGGCTGAACAGAAGGAACGTAAACTTCGCGAAAAGGAGGAAGACGCGAAGAAAAAGTTGGAAGAGAAGGAGAAGAAAACGGCAGAAAAATTAGCGGCGCAACATAGAGAAGCGTGTGAAGCCGTCGAGCTCGAAAAGCGCGCGTTGACTGAGAAGGAGAAAGAGCTCGAAAAGGAAAAAGCAAAACTACGAAAGAGTTCCGGACCGGTTTCGCCAACATTTTTCTCATCGCTTTTATCGCCTTCGAGGAAAGCAACACCGCCAACCGCCAAGAAAGAATCAACAACGCCGGCGATTAGTCCAACGACGTCGATGAAGAAGACACCGAAAAATAGGAGCCACGTCGATGCCGTGGACGCCAAGAAAGCCAAGGTGGAAAACAACGCCTCCGCTACCATGGGAACTGGCTTTTTGCAAAGCGTAAAGAAAGCCACGAGTGCTCGTGTGCTTGGCGTCGGGCAAGCCACGTACTCTTTTTTGAAACCGATGATTGGAGGCTCGCACGAAGAGTTTTCACCGCCGGAAGCCGCCGCTCCGAAGTCGGCTTCGAAGGAAAAAAGTTTAGTAAAAAAGTCCACCGCGGCAAAAGTGGCAAAGAAACCGTTTGAAGAGAACAAGTCGCCGCTGAGTCGAGCGATGAAGAGATTAGAAGATACCAACAGTTCTCCTCTCTCCGAAGTTGAGAAAGAGAAAGAGGTTCCTTCGCTCAAGCGTCGCGCATCCATGGAACTTCCTATTCCAACTTCTGCTTTAAAGAAAACGCCTCCTCCTTCTACGGCCACGACACAAAGACGCAAATCGCGGGTCTGGGGGAACGACGACTCGAACGTAGCGCCCGCAAAGGCAGTAGCTCTGGCGACAGCGCAACCGTCGCCAAAGAAAGTTATCGACCCCAAAACAAAAGAAGAAGACGCCCCAGAGCCGAAGAAGCGTGGTCGCAAACCCAAAGCGAAAGCAGTGGAGAAAACGGTCCCGGTCAAGAAAACGACGACAACGAAAAAGCCAAAAGCAGCGGTAGCGGCGAAGAAGGCGACAGCAACGAAAACAACAACAACAGCAGTAACAACAAAAGTAGCGAAAAAGCCAAAAGCGGCCACGGCAAAGAAGAAGAGCGCGGCGACTCCCGTGAAAGCAACTAGAAAATCTTCCCGCACGCGAAAGTAATTTCGCGCGCAAAAATATAACACACAAATCAACATTTTAAATCTATTCTACATTGTACCTACAACCGATTCCTTTCAATTATCATCTTTTTGTTTATTTACTTTTCTTCCATGGAATCTGTTTCTTTCTACCGACGGGATCTGCGCCTAACGCAACTTTTACTGCCTCTGCGAGAGTGTTACACTTGATGATCTCCATGCCTTGTTTTTTTCCAGCTTCTTCGTTAGCTCCAGTAAAGGGCATGAGCACTCGTTTGAAACCCATCGTCGCGGCTTCTGCGATGCGTCTTTCTGCTTGCATAACGGGCCGCAATTCTCCTCCCAAACCAACTTCGCCAAAAAAACACATATCAGACGGCAACGGCCTTTCTAGAAAGGAAGAAGCGATCGCCATGGCTACCGCAACATCGGTCGAGGGATCGTCTAGTTTCAAACCGCCCACGATGTTCACGAAAATATCGTTGCGTTGAACTCTCCTTCCTAAAACAAATTTTGCTAGCACAGCGAGAAGTAGCTGCATGCGCTCAAACTTCAAGCCGACTGCCGTACGTACCGCCGGCGCGACCATGCCACCACCCGAGTTATTGCCCTCTTCATCGTCGTAAGTCGAAGATCTATCGTTACATAACGCTTGAACTTCCAGCATGAATGGTCGAGATCCTTGTAAAGTAACAGTCGGGGCCGCGCTAACGTCGTCAGAAATAATACGTTCACCTAAGAAGAGAGCGGATGGCGACGGCACCGGGACCAAACCTTGATCAGCCATTTGGAAGACGCCAACTTCGTCTGTGCTACCGTACCTATTCTTATGGCCGCGCAAAATACGCACGGCTCTGTCGGCGTCACCTTCTAAGTACAGAACTACATCTACGATGTGTTCGAGAACTCTAGGACCGGCGATATCTCCGGATTTGGTCACGTGACCAACTATGAACACGGGCATGCCAGACGTTTTCGCGGCGTGTAGCAACGCCGTCGCGCACTCCCTAACTTGGCTCACCGATCCAGGAGACCCGGTAGCATCTTCTAAAAATACAGTCTGAATTGAATCGACGACTAACGCCGACGGTTCTAATCGGTTCACGGCATCTAAGATATTTTCTAAACGCGTCGCGGAATATAAATACACGCCGTCCTGATTAATCTCCATGCGTTCAGCTCTCGACGCGACTTGTTCAACGGATTCTTCGCCGCTCGCGTACAAAACGCCACCTCCAGAGAACAGAGCTTCTACTTCTTCGATGGATTCCTCTCCCGCATCGGATTCCTCGTTCGTCTTCGTCGCTTTCTTTACTTTTTTCGCCGTCTCGGTCGCTTCTTTTCCGAGAAGTCCCGCCAACTGCAATAAAATTGTACTCTTCCCGACGCCTGGGTCACCGCCGACTAATACTAAACCACCTGGCACGACGCCGCCACCTAAAACGCGTTCAATTTCCGAACCCAACGTACCCGGCAAAGGTACTCGACGCATATTCTTCGAGTTTTTCGATTCCGGTTTCAATACTTCCTTCAACGCGCGCGGCGCGTTCGAGTCCGAAACCCACCCACCATTAACCGTGCTTTTCCTGTTACTATTTCTTTTGAAAATCAAAGACGAGGACGATTTCAGTTCCCTGTCGGTGTTGCTCGATTGCGCGCGTTGCGCCGCCGCCGCGCCGGCTCCGCCTCCAGATTTTCCTTTATTCGACCCCCCGTTCGCGTTTGAAATCGGTTCTCGAAAGACTTTCATGGAGTCCCACGCTTTACACCCGGGGCACTGGCCGTACCACTGCGAGTAATCTTCGCCGCAATCTTGACACAAATATCGTTGTTTCGTCTTCCCCGCGGACGAGGAGGATCCCCCTCCTATCGCGGCTGTTGTCGATGTCGAGATGTGATTTTTGTTTCCCAAACGAATGTGTTTTGTGTGTTGCGGCATTCGAATTCTGTTGCAGACACCTCCGCTTGTCCGCCCTTTTAGGAGGAACGACGACGATAAAGAAGAAGAAGAAGAAGAAGAAAAACGAGTGGATATCATCGCTCTTCTGTTGTTATAATTAGTAGTGTTTCTACTGCTTCTGCCGATACATCTGCGCAACAGGAAGGTGCTTTGATGCGCGACTGCTCTAAAAGCCATCGTGCTGTTTGTGAACAAACTTTTGGCGGGAAGTCGTTTTAAGAATTATTTAAAAACATATAAAATTTCGATACTCGTTCTCATCTAACCACCACCACTACTACTACCTTCGTCCAACTCTTTCTTCTTCTTTGTCTCCTTTGTCTTCTTCTTCTTCTGATTACCATCCGTACGAGTGCGGCCATCTGTTCGAGGGTCTTTTCTTTGTCTTTTGATCGGACATTAAAACCTTCGGGAACTTGAACATAGTTCTCGCGCGTTCCTTCTCTTCCTTGGCGTATTTGCTTTTGAACGCGTCAATCATCCACTCGACTTCCTCGATTTCCTCGTGGTTCGGATCGATCGATTTTGCGGTTTGTAAATCTTTCTTTGCCTCGGTAAAATTCGCTCTGTACACGTGCGCTCGAGCTCTTCTCGTGTACAGCTTGAAATTTCCCGGCGGTTCTGGCCAAACCTCCTCGGCTTTATTTAAACGCTCGATCGCTTCTCCGTAATCCTTCATCCCAATGCACGCCGACGCGATGTTCATCAAACAAAGCGACTTGTTTTGCTCGATTTCAAATTGGCCCATTTGCCTGTCCGCGGCTTTGATGAGATTCATAATCGACAAAGCTTGTTCGTACTTCTCCTTCGCCTCTTCAAAATTTTTCTTCGCGTACTGCAAGTTACCTTCGTGTCGTAACGTGCACTGTTCGTTCAAAGCGCCGACTAAATCTTTCGATTCGACGTTGACTTTCCGATTGACTTTCTTATCGAACTGAGCGTGCCCTTCCGCGTTTGGGTTTTTCAAGTACTCGATCATGCGATATTGCAACTCCTCTTCGTCGACGTAGCCATTATCGACGAGATCTTTCGCATGTTGAAGCATTTCAATCACGCGAGGATTTTTCGCCCACTTCCCGAAATCACCTTGTTCGTCGTTACAAAACGTCTGGATAATTCTCCTCAAGAACTTGTGTTCCATAAAAGGCGCTATGTTTTGTTGCGCCTCGTAATCAGATTCCAACACTTTTTCTCGAAATCCACACGCCTCGATGCGATGTCCGACTCTTTCCGCTCTCCTGACTTCTTTCCTCTGATGTTCCTGAACTTTCTCTTTGTTTTCCGGTTTCATGCAAAACTGTTTGAACTGTTCTGCGAACGCGTCTTGGTCGCCTCCCATGCCTCCACCCATGCTTTCTCCTCCTCCGCCACCTTCCCCGGGGTTGCCCACGATGTCCATTATTATATGATTTTATTATTATCGCGCGCGGTTAATAAAAAACGAAGCGTTTTTTTGCAGTTTTTTTGTCTTCCCTTGACGAGCAGTTTTAGCTCTTTTTCACTGACGAAAAAAGAGGAAAATTTTAGGCTTTACAGAGAAGCACAAAAAACTCCTTCTGTAAGTGTCACTCTCATCATCGCCTCGTCATATCTTTCATCTTCTCCCACAACACGACAGACAGACACGACGACGTGCATTTGGTGTAAAGAATAATAAACAAGAAGAGAGAAAAATAATAATGTTTGCAGCACTCGGAACGAATACGTTGCAAAACGCCTCGGGAACAACTGTCGCAACTGTCGCCTCCTCCTCTTCCATCAAGAGAAGAAGAAGCAACGTGAAATGCGCAGCTTCGTCGTCGTCTGAATCGTCTCAGCGTCGTCATCGATCGGATAAAGTACAAAACAATTTCAATGAAGAGAAACAACAGACGAGAAGAGAGGTGATGAAATTCGCCGCGCTCGCGCCGGCGTTGTTTTCTGCCTTACCGGCCATGGCTATTTTGCAAGGGAACGACGAGGAAGACGAAGCGTTCTTGGCCAAGGCGAAAGCGAACAGACTCGAGAAATTACAGGACGAGAGAAGCAAGCAGGCGAAATACGCGGGCGAGAAACTCGGTCGATCGACCGGCGACGTCGCGGCGTTGCAACTCGCGGTTTATAAAATCTCGAAGGCGGGTAGTTTAATCGATCAAGACTCGATTTATGGCGCTGGAGCGGAGTTGGAGTCTGGGAATTGGGAGAAAGAGTTGGCCAAGTCTGAGTTTGGAACGGATGCGTTGACCTCGACGGTGGGAGCGTTGAAGAAAGCGTGCGCATCGGGCGATGCAAACGGGGCGAAGAAAGCGTACGTCTCTACCGCGAGCGCTTTGAAGGAAGCTGCAAACGCAGCAGGAGTCGCGGCCCAGTTAAAGAAACTTTAATAAGAGAGAAGAGGAATAAAAAAATATAAATTAAGTGCTCAGTTGTAATCACGTCGTATAAAAATCGTATATTTATCATCGCGCGTCATTAAAACGGTTCGGATTCGAAGAACTCGTTCGCCTCCTTCGCTTTCATGAACTTCACGAGAGAGGAATATTTACCCATCAAAGGCTTAATGATCCCCCAAACCGGTTTAAACACGAACGGCGCTTCCACCAACAACACTTGCGAAATACGTTTCGGATAGTAATCGAATATGCACGAGATGAAAAACTTTGTAAAGTCGATGTCGGCGTTCTTCATGGAAAATCCTCTCAAATCGTACACGCACATCACCGTTTCTTGCTCGAAACCTTCGTTTTTCAGCTCCTCCAATCCTTCGTCCAACAGTTTTACGCACAATTTCTGCGTATCTTCCAACACTCTCGTCGCGACTTCGTGCTTTATCAACGTCACCAACACCACCGGTCTCCCCAACACGTCTCTCTCTTTCATCAATACCGCTTTCCCTGTTTTCCCTTCCTCAATCACCGACGGTGCGTTTAAACTTTCCTTGGAGAAGTTCTCCTCTCTCCAGGTTTGGTATTTCACTATTTTTTTCAGCGCCGCTTCGCCGTCCAACTTTCGGTCTCGAACAAACCAGTCCACGATATCGTTCTCGACTCGCGAGATTTCCTCCGAGTGATTTCCTCTCAACTGTTCTCTCACTTTAATCACTTCTTCTTTATCGAATTCGGCTAAAACTAACCCAGATTCTTTGGCTTTCTCTATGGATTCGCTGGACGCGGCGGCGTGAATGAATTGCTTTTGTTGTTGTTGGTGTCGTCGTCTTTGTAATGTTGTTGTTGTTGTTCTTGAGGAGGAAGAGGAAGAGGAGGAGGAGGTAAATCCTCGTCGGGACGAGATACTTCCTCCCATCGTCATCATGGATGACGAAGAGGACGATGTCATCATTGCAGCCATTCTTTACCAATTATAATTATACTATTTTAAAAGCACTAATAATAAAACACCACCCAAGTTTCCTTCTGTTTTCAACGCGCGTCAATCGTCGTCGTCGAGTGGAGAGAGAGAGTTTACTTTGGAAAATGCGTTTTCGATTTGAAGAATAATTATACTCGCGTGAAGAAGATATCTTGAATGAGGAGGAGAACGGGAGATATCTTCCTCAGATGTGGTTTTATTTTAACACAGAATACGACGAGACAAATTTTTAACGAGAGAACACGTCTTGGTGTGTCAACTGTTCAACCATCGATCGACTTCGGCGTCTTCTTCATCATCATCATCTTCCTCTTTTCCTTTTTCAGCGTTATTATTATTGTTAACAGTATCATCATCATCTTCTTCTTCTTGATCGTCGTAAAAACTATCGTCGCTTACCACGCTACTGCTCGCGCTCTCTCGGCAAAAGCTATCCTCGTCTTCGGCGTCGACGCTATTCGTGACGAACGAGAAATCGAGCTTCGGGACTGGGTATCCCGGCGACATGACTCTGGGCGTTAACGTTCGTCCCCAACTGATTTCTTCGACCGGGAGACCGTAAAATTCGGAGGTTTTTGGTAATGGTGTCCATTGATTGTCTTCTTCATCATCATCTTCTTCTTCGCTTTCGTTTTTATCTTCGGACGACGACGAAGCAGACGAAGCAGCAGCTTCGCGAAACCTCGCCGCTATTTCTTTCAACTCGTTCGGTTTGATTTCATTTCGAAACACACGAGAAATTATCTTACCGAGCTGCGTAACGTCAGCTCGTAGCTCTGCGATTGTTTTCATCGCGTTCGCGTTCTCTCTTTTTGCATTTGATCTCTCTAACTTTTCTATTCGTAAAGAGTCTTCGAGAGTTCGTATCGTCGGGGTATTCTCCGCGCATACCAGGCACTTTACTACTTTCGTTTCGTTTTCATCCTTTTCATCCTCGGCATTATTATTATCGTTAAATATAACGTCGCGTATGAGTTCCAGACGTCCTCGAAAGAGGTTAGATTTTTGAACGACGTCGTCGAATGCCTCTTTGCACAGCGTTCGTTTCCGTCCCGGCGACGCGGTCGTTTCTTCGATTTTTTTCTTCAACTGTTTTTCCAACTCGAGCTCGCTCGTCCCTATCGTTTCCTGTCGTTGTTTTTCTGTACCATTTTGACGCCCAAAAACAGTCGACGTTGTCATTGTTGTCGTCTTCGTAATCTTTCTCCCGCCGGCGGCGGTTGAAGTTGAAGTCACCAGAAGAGAAGAAGAAGGTGTCTTCGTCCTCGCCGGTCCTCCTCGAACGAGTACGCGTTGGTCGCCGCGTTTTCGTCCTTGCGCCGCCGTCGCGGTTGGCGGATACTTCGCCAACACCGGCGGTTCTCTCGGCTTGAGCCTAGGGGCTATCGGTGGTGCCGTTTCTCTGCCGTTTGTACTCCTTTGCTTTGTTGTTACCTCTCGCTTTTGAGACGGTGGTGGTGGTGGTAGTCTCGCTCCGCCGCCGAAACGGGACGGGTGCTGTTTTGGTGGGCCGAGACTCTCGTTTTTTTTCTGTCGAGGAGGCACTCCTATCGTCGATTGCGCGCGTTGCGGAGGTTGAAGCTGATGTCGTGTCTTCGTCGTCGTCATCGTTTTATTACTACTCGTATTGTTGTTGTTGCTGTTGTTCGTCGACATCAGCGCGCGCATCGCGCGTTCTCTCGACCCCCCGCGCGTTTGGTTTTCGTGCAAGGAAAGACTCGTTTTTGACCGAGGAGGCGTTTTAGGAGGAAGAGGAAGCTGACTTTTTTTTTTCTCAAAAGTCGGCTTTATCGTCGTGGTCTTTATCGTCGTCGCGCGCGATGCCGGACGCCGATGATGTTTTGGTGGTGGTATTCGATGTTCTCCTTTTCCTTTTCCTCCTCGTTCTTTTTGCGCGTTTGTGGTGGTCGAAGAAGAGGAAGGAGAAGAAGACGAAGACGAAGACGGTGGTCGTCCCCACATGATATTATTTTGTATGAAAATGAAGGAAAAATTCCTTTTTTTTTTCTTTCTTGTTCTTGTTTTCGATCGAGTATTTTTTGCTCTGCTGAGATTTCACTCACCACCTCTGTGTGTGATGATGATGAATTTTAGTTCATCACACAAAACTCTTCTTCATATACGAGTACCAAAAGCCAGACAACGAACGCGATGTCAACAACAACAACAGCGACCGCATCATCGTTCTGTTCAACCTCCTCCTCTTTCGCGCCGTCGTCGTCGTCGAAAAGTCTACAAAAAATCTCCTCCACCACCCCGAAGAAGAGAGGGAGCGTTTTGAGTAAGATTAGTACCACGAGAGCCGAATCGTCGTCGTCGTCATCATCATCATTTTCTTCTTCTTCCTCTTCTTCTTCGAACAAGAACGAGTTTTTGAAAGCGCAAGGATTAGATGGTAACGATGCGAAAGAGGCCTTCTCTAAATTCGCTCAAGAAGGGGGGTTCCCAGTTTGGTTGCCGGAAGTTGTCAACGGACGAGTCTGTATGGTTGGGCTCTCGATTGGCGCCACGGTGGAAGTCACTGAGCACGTGTCGTTGCTCGAACAAGTCCCGCATAGTTTAGTTCAATTGGCTCTACTCGGGGGTTCTATCATATATGCGTCTACAAAACCGTTCGAATTTAATCCTCAAAACGGATACAACGCAAACCCGCAAAGCTTAGAAGGGATTAGAGACACGCCCGGGATGCTCGTCGTTGAAAAGTGCAACTTTACGCCCAAGGTTGAAATGGCGCACGGTAGAATCGCGATGACTGCGTTTACGTTTCTTTGCTTGATTGAATTAATCTCTGGGAAACCGTTTTTTGGTTAATGCGAGTGTACCTGTACGACATTTACGTGCTACTATTATTACACAATGTTAAAATCTAAAACTCGATACTTACGCGTAATGCAATCGACAAGCCACGCTCGCTAAGTTATTCTTCTTCTTCGTCGTCCTCTCGCTCTCTCTTCTTTCCACCAGAAGAAAGAAGACTACCGTACACTCCAGACGGAACGGACGTTTTTGGTTCATCATCATCGCCTTCCTCTTCTTCATCATCAAAACCTAAATCAATCTCTTCTGGATTCTTTGGAACGTCGTCCCGATCACCGCCAACCACATGCGATTTCACGAATCCAGCAATCGGAGCCGCGTTTCTATTCTCCAACTCCTCTCTCTCGAGCAGTTTCATCAAGTCTTCTTCTTCTTCGCCTTCTTTTCCTCCTCCTCCTACGGCTTGTGGTTCCAAAGCATCGGCTGGTACTTCCACGACAGACATGTTGAAGTGCATTTGCGAAAACGAAGCCGCGACGGATCTCTTCACACGCAACATATCACGAAACGTATCTTCGTTGCCATTCTTGACTTCAAAGTCGTTCCATTGACCCCAAAAGGTACCATCTTGCGCAGGATTTGAGAACTGACTCGCGTGAGTGTATAAAGCTCTCGCTCGGTCGATTTCATCGAGAGAAACCTCCAGTTCAGCGTACTTAACGCAGACGATTTTGGTCGAGTTATCATCCAAACGATTCTTCTTCTTCTTCTTTTTCTTTGTCGTACCGTCATTATCGTTGTCGTCGTCGTCATCGTCGTCGTCGATGATTTTCTCGTAGATTGATCGAACTTTACTGACGCCGAAGAAGTCCATCGCGCGCTTGACGTAAATATCCAACACCTCAATCTTATCACTCGCAGATTTCATCTTTGTCAAAGCTTGGTCGTAAATGTCCATCGCGCGTTTGGAGAGACCAAACTGCTCCTCCAACTTTGCGTATTCTAAAAAGAACTCTTTGCAATCCTTTGGCGGCGCTTGCTCGCAGCACTGCTCGAATAAATCTCTCGCGCGCTCGACTTTTTTATCTTGAAATCGATCAACAAACTGCGTCAAATACGCGCGCCAAATATCAATAGAATGCGGAAATTTGAACAGGTTCACCCCGCGCTCATACACGTGAAACGAATCCTCAAAGAATTTCGATTCTTGAAGCATAGCCGCGTAGTTTAGAATGATTTGCGGGGTAGCTATGCGAAGATCGAGTATCCTTTCGTACACAATTCTCGCGTTTTCCGGCGAAATCGATTCTTCCAAGTCGCAATAAAACATCCACAGCTTGATCGATTTGTGCACTTTTTCTTGCACGAGAAGAGCGTCGTACTCGCCTTTTGTGGTATTTGACGCGTTATTTATTCTTTCTTCTTTGTTGTGATTCACGAAAAGCACTCTTTTCATGAGCGTCAACGCTTGCTTGAAATTTTTATTGCGTAATTCAAACTCGGCGTATTCGCACCAAATCGTCGCGAGTTCGTCTACGCTCTTGAAGTTTGGCGATTTCGTCGCCTTTTCGAAAATAACTCTCGCGTTGTCCAAGTCGCCGTGCACTTCGTAAAATTTTGCAAAGTCTATCCACACTTGCGAAATCGATCCGATCGATGCTTTCGCGTCAACGGTTTGAATGGCTAAAGAATACGTGGACACGATTTCTTTCGACGAGGAAGAAAACAAGAGCGAAATGCGTTTTAACCATTCGTGCACGTTGTGCGGGTTTTGTCGCAACATCACGCTCGACAAAAGAATCGGTCGGCGTTCCATCAAGTGTTCTAAACGTGCTAATCGCAGCTCAATCTCATCGTTTTTGTTCTCATCAAGATCTTCTTCGTTTTCTTCTTCTTCTTCTTCTTGCATCATTTTTGAACTCAACACGTTTTCTTCAAAGGCGGCGTAGGCGTCGAAAATGAGCGAAAAATCTCTCACCGTCATTACGGACTCTAATCCTTCTTCGTAAATGTCTCTCGCTTTTTCGAACAAACCTCTCCTGATGTAATAATCCGCTAACGATGCCCAGAGCTTACCGACTTCGTCCGTAAACTTTTTAATCGCCGTTCTGAGAATGGCCGAGACGTTAATTTTTTTTCCATCTTCGGTGTTGTTGACAGAAGTATTATTAACATTCTTGGTGATCAAATCGCAAAGTTCGAGCCACATTTGATGTTTGGATTTATTCAACAACGAGACAAAGTTCTCGTCGTTTAAGATTTCAACCAGTCTTTGACTACTTTCCGCGACGCGTCCCCGATTCTTGAGAAACGAAATGTACTCCTCCACGTGTTGAGGTTCGAACTGTACATACCGCCGATAGACTCTACACGCCGTTTCGATTGGGATCTTGTCTGAACTTCTAATAAACGGTAAATAAAGAGAGGACCAAAATTTTGAATGTTCCGTGATATCTAACGATTGCAACGCTCGATCGCACACGCGTCTCGTTTTCGTAACCGAACACTGATCTTGCCACAGCGATTTTATGTACAGCTCCCAAATTTCAAAGTCTCCGGGACTTTCCATGTTTGCTATGCATCTCTCAAACACCAAGTTCAATTTATTATATTGTTGTTCTAATTCTTCATTTAAAGGAGAGGTTAAAGTAGAAGCTGTTTTCAAAGCGTTCATTCTCCATCGTAAATATCTCAACCACAAGTTTCTCGATTTTGGATTCGCTTTGACGGCTCGCTCGTGAATTGTCAGAAGCTTTGTTGAGAAGGATGATGAATTTGTTGTTGTTGTTGTTGATACTAAGAACTGAATGTACTTATCCCAGACGTCTTCAACGTACGGGTTTTGGAGTACGTTCTCTTCGAATATTAAGTCTTGGTCGGTGATTTCGTTGTTGTTATTCATCGTCTTTATCAGAGACGATGATGATACCATCCTCAAACTTTGTTGATGAACTTTTGACGTTATTGAGGTTCTCAGGTGTTTGTGTGCTGTGGAAGGAAAAAGAAGAGTTTGGAAATTTCATCACCTTTCTTACATAGGTAAAAAAAAGCAACAACATTTACGCGCGGCCGCTGTAAAACAAAAAAAGAAAAGAAAAAGAGGCGCGCGTCTTGCGGGTAAATGCAATCGACAAGCCACGCTCGCTGAGG
>Ga0209091_10000751_pt1 | contig 30498 bp, 36 predicted proteins | sample ArcticOcean_MG_C_6_FD_187438 | JGI IMG/M metagenome (GOLD analysis project Ga0209091, IMG submission 187438) | Marine microbial communities from western Arctic Ocean - ArcticOcean_MG_CB8_128 (SPAdes) (version 2) | ecosystem: Environmental > Aquatic > Marine > Oceanic | place: Arctic Ocean...
TCACGCTTTAAACGCCAACTTCGAGAATGTTGAAGCTGATAGTGTCACTATAACTGACAATACTACTTCATCTTCAGCGACTACTGGTGCCCTAAAGGTTGCTGGTGGTATAAGTACCCAAGAAAACCTAAATGTTGGGGCTGTAGCTAAAGTAATATCTGGTACCGATGCGTCATCTAAAACCACTGGTGCCTTAATTGTCACAGGTGGTGTCGGTATTTCCAAGAATATTCACGCTTTAAATGCTAACTTTGAAGATGTTGAGGCTGATAGTATTACAGTGACTGATACTACAACTTCAACCTCCGCCACAACAGGTGCCCTAAAGGTTGCTGGTGGTATCAGTACCCAAGAAAACTTGAACGTTGGAGCTGTTACAAAGGTGTTATCTGCTACAGATGCCTCTTCTAAAACCACTGGTGCCCTAATTGTCACTGGTGGTGTCGGTATTTCCAAGAATATTCACGCTTTAAATGCTAACTTTGAAGATGTTGAGGCTGATAGCATTACTATTACAGACACTACATCATCTATCAATCAAACTTCTGGTGCACTCAAGATTGCTGGTGGTTTAGGTGTATCTGGTAATGTACACTGTGGCAACCTCAGAGTAACTGGTAATGTGACTGTTACAGGAAATACACTGGTTATCGATGCAAATACTCTTAGAGTTAAAGATCCCTTGATAGAACTTGGTAAAGATAATAATGATGGAACTGATCTCGGACTTATTATGCATAACCCATTGATAAATAAAGGTAATGTCGCAATGATATACGACTTTTCTGAATCCATATTTGAAATTGGACATACTCTCCAAAGTGCACAAGATACGGCGATAAGTATGAATACATCTAATACACTGGATTGTCGTATAAATGGATTTCTTGACGTAACTGGTGTAACGGATGCCTCTTCCAATACAACTGGTGGTCTAACTCTTTCTGGTGGTCTCGGAGTTGCTAAAGGGATTTTTGGTGCTTCTGCAACTATAACCGATACAACTACTTCAACCTCTGCAACAACAGGTGCCCTAAAGGTTGCTGGTGGTATCAGTACCCAAGAAAACCTGAACGTTGGAGCTGTTACAAAGGTGTTATCTGATACAGACGCTTCTTCTAAAACCACGGGTGCCCTAATTGTCACCGGTGGTGTAGGTATTTCGAAGAACATTCATGCTTTACATGCTAACTTCGAAGATGTTGAGGCGGATAGTGTTACAGTGACAGATGCAACGGAGGCGACATCATCAACTACAGGTGCTCTCAAGTCAGCTGGTGGTGTCGGTATTGCGAAGGATGTATACGTTGGGGAACGCGCCTATGTCACAGGGGGTCTCATCACCAACACCGGACAAGTCTCAAGAAAAACATATTCATACTCGGGTAATCTTGCAACCAATGTTACGGCAGCAAATGGTAAAATTACATTGACATTTACCAATCATACATTTTATGCTAAAATTATAGCACAACTTATAGAATCGGATGCCGAAGTTAGTACCCTAATCCTAGAATGTGCGGGAGGGAATTGGTCCGGGGGGACACCCCTAACAATTGCAAAGGGTACTCATAATATGTTTGGTGATACAAATAATACAAATCCTTGGAGTGCAACTATTAATTTCACTGCAAACACTGTCGATTTCCAACCTAACACTACAATGGCTGATAATGGTCATTACAACATTTTCGTTGAATATACATCTCAACACGCAGATGGAAAATTATCAACTCTGACAGAAGGTACTACAGAACGCATCAACTGGGGATATTAATTTTATAAGTTAATAATAGAATGTCAACAACAAATATTCAAACCTTCTCCGGAGATGTATCAGTTGGAGGTGGTTTGAATATTTCGGGTTCAGTAACTTCTACAGCAGGTATAGATAAGGTTACTCTAGCTGAAGACGCCACAGATGCTTCTAGGCGTATTCTTTTTACAACCGGTTCCACGGGTGCACAACCCCTGAAGACCGATGCAGGTATCGTATATAACCCTTCTACCAATACATTGACCGCTGGTGTGTTTAGTGGGAGTGGTGCAAGTATTACAACATTAAATGGAAGTAATATATCTTCTGGGACCGTCGCGGCGGCAAGGGTTGCAACCTTAAATCAAAACACGACTGGTTCAGCTGCCACATTGACGACAGCACGAACGATTGGGGGTGTTTCCTTTAACGGGAGTGCAGCTATAAACCTTCCAGGTGTTAACATAGCTGGTAACCAAAACACATCTGGGTCTGCGAGTTCGGCTGGGAACGCCGACACCGTCGATGGGCAACACGCTCATGAAATGTCGTGGGGGCATGATACCGCTCATGCGACTTATAGCGACTTTAATACATTTCTTAACACTGATAAGTTTGGTGCTCACTTTGCCGCGGGAACTACGAATGGACCAGGGCAATCTGGGGCTACGCAATATTACCATCAACGCATGTCTTTGGGGTCGCAATACAACAACTACAGCTTACAGCTGGCTATTGGTCGTGGCAGAACCGATAATTACTTGTGGTACAGAAACGAAGAGGCTGACACACCGACCACTTGGTACAAGATGAGAGCTGGGTATGCGGATAGTGCTGGATCGGCGACTTCGGCGACAACGGCTGGGAACGCCGACACCGTCGATAATCTTCACGCCAGTAGCTTCTTACGTAGTGATGCAGATGACACAGTGGGTGCGGGTGTTACATATACTTGGTCTGCGACTGACATACAAGGGTTAGTATTTAAGAACGCTAGTTACAACGCCTTTTTATATGTAGGGGGCTGGTCAACTACAAATAGCAATGATATCTCTCGTATACGAACCTCAGGTGGTAATTTACATATGGATAGTGCTGCTAATGGAAGCATTTATTTAAACTGGTACACGGCTGGGTCGGTACAAATCGGTAGTGACACAACTGTTACTGGTGCTCTTACTGCAACTGGTATAATAACTTGTAGTGCTAACAAAATGGTCATTGCCGGGGGTTCACCAACTTTGTACCTACGTGATAGCAATGCGCGTACTGGTATGATTCACCAAAATGATGGCATTATGTATTTCCTGTCGGGAGTTGCTGGTAGTGATAGTTGGTCGCAAGTTAACGGTGTGTGGCCACTTAGTCTCAACTGCACCAACAACGCCGCCACCTTTGGTGGGACAGTCACAGCACCCACTTTTAGTGGGGCGCTTAGTGGAAACGCCACCACGGCGACAACTGCTGGGAGTATAACGTCTCAGGCAAATTCTGCTACAATCACAGCAAGTGCCTCTGCTGGTAACAATACCATCGTCCAGAGACACGCATCTGGATACATATATGCAAACTACTTTAACACGACACCAAATGATGTTACGAGTGGTGTTACCAAGGTGTGTATTGAAAGTGGTAATGATGGTTTTATTCGTCACGGTACAGCCGCTGCTATTAAAACCTTCATTGGTGCGCCCACTACATTCTTTAACGCCGCGGATAACAACGTCGCCATTGGGAATTTCGCGGGTAGTTCCAGTCAGGGAAGCACCGCCGTCGCCATTGGGTATGAAGCGGGTAAGACCAGTCAGGGAACCTACGCCGTCGCCGTGGGGCGCGAAGCGGGTGAGACGTCTCAGTCGTCATATGGTATCGCCATTGGTCGTCTAGCGGGTAGTTCCAGTCAGTTCGGCAACGCCATCGCCATAGGGCGCCAAGCGGGTCAGACGTCTCAGGAAGAAGAAGCCGTCGCCATTGGGTATCAAGCGGGATTGACAAACCAACGAGGCCGAACCGTCGCCATTGGGTATCAAACGGGATATCTGCGACAGTCTGACCAATCCGTCGCTCTAGGGACCTCCTCGGGTAGGACCGATCAGGGATATCGCGGTATCTCCCTTGGGTACCGCTCGGCATATTCAGCTCAGGGAAGCTACGGCATCGCCATTGGGTATCAAGCGGGATATTCAAGTCAACCTGCAAACACGTTCTATGTAGCTACCAATTCTGTAAGAAGCCAAGGTGGATCCTACAACATGCGATACAACACTACTACGGGTGAAGTCTCCTATACCTCATCAGACGATCGTGTAAAAGATGGCGAAACCCTGATTACAGATGCAGTCAAGACATTGTCAAAGCTGAGACCACAAAACTACTTCAAGCGAACGAAATTAGACCCAAACGCTCCAGAACAAAACTGGTATCATGAGTCAGGTCTCATGGCACAAGAGGTATACTATAGTGTTCCAGAAATGAGACACTTGGTTCTGATACCACCCGAAGCAGGTGACATTGATAAGTATACACCCCCCCCTAGTGATGACCCCAGCCAAGACCCAGATTACTCCGTGTGGGGAGATGGAATTGCATCAGTTGATTATATGCAGATGGTCCCTTACCTCGTCAAGGGGGTTCAGGAAATTGTCACCGAACTCCCCCGTTCGAAAACTACAGTATCAAACACTTGGGGACAAAATATTACAGGTCTTGTCGTGAGTGCAAACACTAACAAACACAAAACAAACACAGTTCCTATAGTAAATATCAGTACTGTATCTATGGATAAAAGTTGGTACGGTGTTGTTTCCAGTGATAAAACCGACTCTATAGAGTATGATACACTCGTGGATACCAAGGGTGACTCCCGGATTTGGGTCACGGACACAAATGGTACTCTCGAGTCGGGAGATCTCTTGACCACATCTAATGTAGCTCCAGGTTATACACAAAAGCAGGAGGGTGGTGCCTTAATGAATTACACAGTCGCCAAGGTGACCCAAGATTGTGACTTTACAGAACCGCTACAGGTGTCTATTAAAATTCCTAAAAGGGAGCTTTCAAATGTAATGTATTACATCCACGATGAATCATATGAAATTTCACTTGATGACTATGAAAAAAGACCATCATTCAAGACAAGTGTAGAGGAAATACCCATATACTTTAAAGAGGTCGTGGATGGGGGTGAAACGATATACTACCAAGGTGATATGGAGATAAGTTCTTTGAAATATGACTCTCTCCCAGATGATGCTATTAAGTCAGTCAAACACTTACATGAAATTAGTGTTGAAGAGTATAATACACTCGATGCTGTAGAAAAGGCTACATATTCTTTGGGTACAAGCAAAACATATAAAGCTATACAATTTTCCAAATCAAAAAAGCAAATACCTCAACACGATGAGGTACGTATTTTAGAAGAACTCGTGGATGTCCTCGATGAAAATGGACAAACCGTATGGGAAGAAACGGGTGAAACCAAACCCGTATATACCCTCGTGGATCATGGAACCTACAAGGCTGCCCTTGTCAGTTGTAAACTCATTTAAAATCATGAAGACCTGTACAGAACGCATCAACTGGGGATATTAATTTTATAGGTTAATAATAGAATGTCGACAGCAAATATTCAAGCCTTCTCCGGAGATGTATCAGTTGGAGGTGGTTTGAATATTTCGGGTTCAGTAACTTCTACAGCAGGTATAGATAAGGTTACTCTAGCTGAAGACGCCACAGATGCTTCTAGGCGTATTCTTTTTACAACCGGTTCCACGGGTGCACAACCCCTGAAGACCGATGCAGGTATCGTATATAACCCTTCTACCAATACATTGACCACTGGTGTGTTTAGTGGGAGTGGTGCAAGTATTACAACATTAAACGGTAGTAATATATCTTCTGGGACCGTCGCAGCAGCGAGGGTTGCAACCTTAAATCAAAACACGACTGGTTCAGCTGCCACATTGACGACAGCACGAACGATTGGGGGTGTTTCCTTCGATGGGTCTGCGGCTATAAACCTTCCAGGTGTTAACATAGCTGGTAACCAAAACACATCTGGGTCTGCGAGTTCGGCTGGGAACGCTGACACCGTCGATAATCTTCACGCCAGTAGCTTCTTACGTAGTGATGCAGATGACACAGTGGGTGCGGGTGTTACATATACTTGGTCTGCGACTGACACACAAGGGTTAGTATTTAAGAACGCTAGTTACAACGCCTTTTTATATGTAGGGGGCTGGTCAACTACAAATAGCAATGATATCTCTCGTATACGAACCTCAAGTGGTAATTTACATATGGATAGTGCTGCTAATGGAAGCATTTATTTAAACTGGTACTCGGCTGGGTCGTTACAAATCGGTAGTGACACAACTGTTGGTGGAACAGTCTCGGCGACCACTTTTAGTGGGAGTGGGGCAAGTCTTACAACATTAAACGGGAGTAATATATCTTCTGGGACCGTCGCGGCGGCAAGGGTTGCAACCTTAAACCAAAACACAACTGGACAAGCGGGCAGTATAGCGAGTCAGACGAACTCTGCTACAATCGCAGCAAGTGCGGATGCTGGTAACAATACCATCGTACGGAGAAGTGCAGCTGGATACGTATTTGCAAACTACTTTAACACGACAGCAAATGATGTTAGCACAGGTGTTACTAAGGTAATGGTTGAAACTGGTAATGATGGTTATATTCGTCACGGTACAGCCGCTGCTATTAGAACCTTCATTGGTGCAACCTCAGCCGACACCGCATCAACAGTTGCGATGAGAGATAGTGCCGGTGATATTAATGTTCGTTTGTGCCGCTCGGATTACACAAATGAAAGTAATTGTGGTGCCGGTATAGCGTTTAGGAATAGTACATCGGATAATTACATCCGTTTTTGTTCGACTATGAGCGCAGTGAGGTCACGTATTGGGTGTGCGGCCCTAGCTGGTACAGCCTCTCAACATTTCTCTGCGAATAACATTTATATAGGTAATAGTACAACCAAAGGTCTTCGTTCAGTGTCGGGTAGCTACGGAACGGTGCAAACAACTGGGACAGGTTCGGGGAACTGGGAAGGGTACTCCGTTGATGGTAGATGGGTATTTATGAGTGACGACTCTGGAAACACCAGTCATGTTGGTATCTATAATGATATGGATAATGAATGGGCGATTTATATTACGAGGAATGGATCTACAAGTTTGTACCACAACGGCGGTGAGAAGGCCAGAACGGAATCAACGGGCTTCTATATGTTAGGCGCACCCGAAATGGATGGATATATAAGACATCGAGGTGATAACGACACTATGTTCGGGTTTTCAGCGAATGACACATTCGCGGTAAGAACTGCTAACGGTGAACGTTTAGTTGTCCCGTCAGGTGGTGGTTTAAAGGTATATGGAGTTGAAACCACAACAAATTACGGTTCTGGTAACAGGGGGTATTTCAAAGGTGGTATTTACACCAACCCAGCTAACCTGGGTTTTGGACTTTACGTCGCAGCTTACATTCGTTCCAGTGGAAGTGTTTCGTTTAGTGACCAACGCATAAAGAGTAACATAGTCGATATAAACGATACGTACGCTCTCGACCAACTTCGTGGATTAAAGCCAAAATACTACAATTACAAGGATGTAAAAGAGAGGGGTGATGAATCCGTCATAGGTTTCATCGCCCAAGAAGTGAAGGAGGTGGTTCCACGAGCTGTGTCTATCACGGATGGAGAAATACCTAATATTTACACACATGCAAACATCACTTCAAATAATACCGTAACATTCACAAACTTTAATACATCAAACCTTGAAAGTAACGCGACCACCATCATCGCATACGATAGGGGTACAGTCCGTAAAGAATTAGAAATTGCAGAGATAGTAGATGCAAACACAATTCGTTTCATTGATGATATTTCTGATTTAGGATGTTCATTCGATGAAAATGGGAATGTGATAACTGTGACCGAAACTATAACACTAACACCCAAAGAATATAGTACATATCAGGATTCGACGGATTGTACATCAAACGTACTTGGGTACAGTAGCGGTAATACTTTTGTATCAGTTGAAGAATATGAATCGATCACAGTTAAAGCTATATACGCCCCGGTAATAGATTTTTACACGAGGGTCGAAACTACATATCCTGGTTCGGAAATATATGTTTGGGGTCAAAAAATCGATGATTTTCATCATATCAACAAGGACTATTTGTGGACTATCGGAACGGCAGCCCTCCAAGAGGTGGACAGGCAGCAACAAGCTGATAAATTGCGGATATCAGAACTTGAAACGCAAGTTACTAGTATTTTAACGAGAGTTCAAAATCTAGAAAACCCGTAGATGTAAAGTACTCGTCCCATCTAAAATAAACTTCTTACAAACTGTATCCCAATTTATAAGAAGATTGTATCTAACCTCCCAAAAGTCCTACGGACTTCGAAGCTTAAAAATAAACTCTCACTATATTATAAAATGTCTGGTGGTATCGCCCAACTCGTAGCCGTCGGAGCTCAGGATGTGCACCTGGTTGGTGACCCCCAAGTCAGCTTTTTCCGTTCTAGCTACAAGCGTCACACAAACTTTTCCCAAACTGTTGAGCGTCAGGTCATTCAGGGCAACGTCTCCAACAATGGCATGTCCACCATCCGCTTCGAGCGCAAGGGTGACATGCTCAACTATGTCTACCTCATGCCCATCAAAGGTGATGGTCTTTCGGCCAACACCTTCACTGATAACTGGACCGATGTGATCTCCAAGGTCGAACTCCTAATTGGAGGTCAGGTGATTGATGAACAGGATTCAACCTACTCGACCCTCATCGCCCCCACCCTCTCAGCCTTCTCTTCCGCTAAGTCGACGTCGGCCAGCCTCTATGATGGCACCAGCGCTTCTAAGTTCTACCCTCTCCGATTCTCCTTCTGTGAGAACTGGCAGTCGGCCCTCCCTCTCATCTCCCTCCAGTACCATGATGTCGAGCTTCGTATCACCTGGGGTATCGAGGCTGCCTCGAGTAAGTGGGAGGTGTACGCGAACTACGCCTACCTCGATACTCAGGAGCGTGAAGTGTTTGCTTCTCAGCCCCAGAACATGATCATGACCCAGGTCCAGAAGGCGATATCCTCCAACTCCAAGATCCAGGAGCTGAACTTTAACCACCCAGTCAAGTACATCGCCGCTGGTGATGCTTCTGCGGTCACGATGGTCAGCACAGCGACCAACAAGCTGAAGCTCCAAATCAACGGTACTGATGTGGCCGACTACAAGTTTGCCGATCCCAACTACACCACCGTGCCTTTGTATTACCACACTTCCCACGGTACAAGCTCTCCTGGCACCAAGCTCTTCTTCTACCCTTTCTGCCTCGATGCTGGTAAGCTCCAACCCACTGGTTCGTTGAACTTCTCGCGCCTCGATTCCGCGCGCATCATCAACGACACTGCCAACTGTGATAAGGATATCTACGCGGTGAACTACAATGTCCTCCGTATCGAGAATGGTATGGGTGGTCTTTTATATTCTAACTAATTAGTAAACAATGATTTGGAAGGTTATATTCCTTCTCGCCATCGTTTTTGTATTGACGTACAATCCCAAATCCAGGACACTCGAAAAGTTTGTTGGTCAGCCCACGCCACCAACCGAAAAGTCCTGTGAAAACACGCATTACGAAGCCGTTCAATTTGCTCAGACACCATACGAGTGTCCCACCCCAGGTAAATCTAAAATGGGTGTACTTACTTAAAAGGTATAGTCGAATATAACCTATAAATGATTCAGATGAACCGTGAAAATATTATGATGCTCGCGACAGCTGTATGTCTTATTGGTATCATTTTCCTGTTCAGGGAACTCAATAAGACGAAGGAGGAAATATCTGGGTTCAGAACATTTTCAGAGCATCTCGTTCAGCGTATGAACACACCCGTGCTCGAGGAAGAGGAAGAGGAAGAGGAGAAAGAACTCGAGACTGAACCTACACAAAAAATTGAAGAAAAAAAATAAGAATAAACATATCATCATATATTAACTTGCGAATGCGCAATGAAAAAGTATAAAGCAATTGCAGTACCAGTTACTTTCGCCTCGGGAAAACCTATATTTCTCACAGTGAGAGACCGTCGATTTAAGGATTGGATATTTGTCACTGGTGGGTGTAGACGACGTGAAATTTTCAATCCACTTCGGTGTGCTCTCAGAGAACTCGAGGAGGAGACGAGGGGTGTAGTATCTTTAAAAAGTGGTGAATATACAGAATTTAAGTTTGTGGTCAAAGAGAGTCCAGGGGTGGATCTCGAATATAATGTCTTTATATTCTTCGTGGATTATTCACTCGCAGAGCAACAATCTCAGGTGAAGAAGTTTTATGATGAGAAGCAGAAGACAAATCTAAAAAAGTTGTTGAATCAACCCATTAAAAAAACATACGATGAAAATGATTTTATGAATTATGAAACCCTAGAGGATTTCAATGCACGTAAGAGATGGAAACTTATAGTGGATAACGTGATTAAGAATCCTCAATTTTATGCGTGTATAAGTTCTCACAATAGAAAAACCTTCTCTATTAAATAATGAAGTCCAAGGCTTACATTGTAATGCAGATTGGAGAACTATTGGAAAAGAATCGTGGTCTCTGTGAGGAGGAAATTGAGGAGTGGAAAGAAAATAACAAAGATATGACAGTTTATGAACTGCTCACCTTTAAGAAACAATTGTCCCAAGGAAAAGAGTTTCCAGATGTTTCTTGTATGAGGTGGTTTAGAGAATAAGCGTGTACTCCAAGTATGTTTAAGGCTTGGTGTGCATCTCAAAAATTTAATAATGCAACCAATCTATCACATGTGCTCATGGACGGTGGTGTCCTTTCTGTGCCATTTGATAAATTGAATGATTTTTATGAACAGTATGTAGATGCTGTAAAGTGTGGTGAAAAGCTCTACGTTGTCGAGCAGAAGAGTGAGAGGTACAATTTTTTCGTGGACATTGACTACAAAGATGAAAAACCCCTGGAAGTCGATGAAATTAAGAGTATTTGTAAAGTAATTTGTGACAAAGTGAAACGACATGGTGGAAAAGAGTGTCTCATTTCGATCTCACCACCTAAAGAATCGGGTACACTCATAAAAACTGGTGTACATTTGAATTGGCCAGGTTTTGTAGTTGACCAGATATCAGCCCTAGCTCTCAGAGATCATATCCTATTGGCTCTCTCCGCCTTGAATAGTGGTACAGATTGGAATGAAATTATAGATATAGCTGTCTATGGAAACGCTAGTCGAAAAACAAAAGGAAGTGGTTTTAGGATGCCTTGGTCATACAAGAGAGCGAAACATAATCCGTGTGGTGGTCAGGGTTGTGAGAATTGTGAAAGGGGGCGGGTGGATCAATTAGCATATCTCCCAATATTTCGATATGTCGATGGCCCTCTCAGTACAGTTCTTCAAATTGACCAAAATCCGAATGTAGAAATTCTCAAAATGTCTGCAGTTCGAACAGATATGCCACAGATGACACACGTGGAACCTCCATCTATTGTAATCAAAGAAGGTACATTTACGAATGAGCAGACAAAGGATGAATTCCATGACGAAGAAACGAAAGGGCTCATACAAGACTATGTTCGAAAACACCTAGAAGGACAAGCTAATTCTTATATTACCAAACTCTTCAAACATAGACAGACCTTCCTCGTTTCGACAAACTCGAAATATTGTGAAAACTTAAAGCGAGAGCATGGATCTAATCATGTTTGGTTTATCATCAGCGGTAATGAAATTATTCAGAAGTGTTTCTGTAGATGTGAAACACTTTGGGGAAGACGAGATGGATTCTGTAAAGACTTTTGTGGACGTAGACATTTGCTGACACCAAATATTACTGATAAATTGTATCCCAAGAAAGAGCAACTAAAGTACTGTCCAGAAATTAAGAAACGTGTAGAGAAGCCCCTCATAGAATATGGTGGAATCAAGAAACCATTGGAGACGTTTATAACAAGGAATATGAAAGCCCCAGAAGGAACCCATGTGGTTAAAATTGAAAAAATGGGAAAAAGTAAGCCATACTTCATAGCTCTCACGACGTCTAATTATTGTGAAACGATTCGGGGTGTACACGATGATATTTCGATGTCGTATATCATCAGGGGGAAGGAGATTACACAAAAATGTCCAAAATGTAAACGAAGTGCCCCAAGAGTACACGTATTAAATGCTGACATTGTAAAGGTACTTAAACAGTAATTTATCTATATATCCATATGTTTACACGATCGGGGCGTAAGATAAAGAAACCTACTACCTTTCAACCCACTGAAACGGACCTGGTCGATGACTACACTGTTGATGATCACGATACAGACTTTGATTCCGAACTTGACACAGAAGATGAAGTAGATTTTACTTCAGATGAAGATGAAGACGACGACGACGACGAAGAAGAGATGGATGAAAATGGTAATCTCAAAGACTTCGTCGTAGATGATGAAAGTGAGTCAGAAGATGCTTAAAAAAACAATGAACTATAATAGAAAATGGAAACTGACATCGGAAACCCGATTGATTATGATCCATCTGTTGATCCTTTAAATAATGAAAAGGTGGATGACAGTAATCAGGAAGAACAACATTATTATAATGATTATTCCATGCAAGTTCCACAAACATTCCCTCCTCCCCCACAATCAGATAAAAATGATTTCTTCTCTACCATCGACAAGTCAACGTGGATTATAGCATTTGCAGTATTCCTCTTAGGCTTTTTTATGGGGAAAACCATGCAACCAGTTATCCTCAGGTATAGTTGAGTATGCAACAAAAGTCCCTATATCACCATAGATAGGTTTAATACTACCAGTCTCATCCATTTTAATGAGTTGTGTTGGATATCTTGGATTAATAAACGCGTCCTCCGTATCTTCAATGAACCCAGCAGTCGTCGAAGCTTCTGGCTCTGAAACTGTTTTGTTTTTTAAATTATATTTTGGTTTAAAAAACAAAATAAAGAAAGCTCCCACCAAAACAATGGTCAAGAGTATTTTTAACATTTCGTTTACTGTATGTGAACATTTTTATCTAAAAACAATGATATATTGTTATTTTTAGACAAAGGGTGTATTGTTTTTTTTTTACAATTATACAGATGAAACTTCAGGTTCATCACTTTCTTTGATCTCCCCCATCTTTCCATCCGTCGACGCTTCAGCCTCGATCTCTCGCCGCTTTTGTCGCTCTTCAACCTCAGCAGCGACGATCGCATCAGCTTCCTTAACGAGTTCTTCCATTGGAGCATCAGGTTTTTCCTTCTGGAGACGTTCGAGTATCTCTGCGGGGTGGGAAATAGGTGCCTCGTCGGGTTTGGTGTAAAACCGTGAGTTTTCATCACCAGGGGTAAAACCAGTTTTCGTATCCATCATTCCCTGCTTACGCTCCTGGAACATACGAGCAGCCTGTGCCTGATTATCACGGTAACCGACCATGATCTCTTCAAGTTTGTCGTTCGTGTAATGAACATCCTCAATCTTTGAAGATTCTGGGGGGATGAGAAGCCATTTGTACATATCTACGACATAGATATCGAAAGTGGGATCCTCCCTTTGAAGACGCTTTGCATGGTTCGCTGCCTCATCACGAGTCCCGAACGCACCACGAAGCTTGACGCCTAACTTATCAGTCTTCTGGGGTGAATCTGGGCCGACGATGGAGATGCATGCAAAAACTTGTCCAGGGACGGTGGTATAATCTTGTTCAAGAGACATTATATCTATCTATGTAGTTAAAACTTTAAGCTTCCTAAGTAAGACTATTAAAAACACGAAACTATGCTTAAATATGGAAGAGATTCGAAAGAATCATAATGATGCCAAGAGAGACCTCATTCAAACCGTGTCACAAAAGGGTTGGCATATCCTCGATGTTGGTTGTGGGTTTGGTGGAGATCTTCAGAAATGGCACAGGTGTGGGGTAAACATAAACATGTGTGATCCAGAACCCGACGCACTAGAAGAAGCGAAGTCTCGTGCGAAAAATATGCACTTGCGTGTCAACTTTTATGAGGGAGACATTCACAACTGTCCAAACAGAAAGTTTGATGTTGTATGTTTCAATTTTTCACTCCACTATATATTTGCCTCAAGGGGTCTGTTTACAAGTTCCATCAGGGAGATTAAGAAACGTATAAAACCAGGGGGTCTTCTCATTGGAATCATTCCAGATTCAGAAAAAATCATCTTCAAAACACCATATCAAGATGATGCTGGTACATTTTTCAAAATGAAAGATCATGGAAATGGTGGCTTTGGTGAAAAGTTATTCGTACATCTGGCTGATACACCTTACTACACAGATGGACCGAAATCGGAACCAGTGGCATACAAGGACCATTTGGTGACCGGATTGGAAGACTTGGGATTTAAATTACAACTTTGGGAGGGACTCTCAGGAAATCCTATCTCAGAACTGTATAGTAAATTTATCTTTGTATATGATAGATGATCGCTCTGGCTTTACTCATTGTCATCAATCTTTTGATTCTCAAGATGACACGTGAACCCCTTGTCCTTGTCGAAGTGAGGCAACGATACAATAAACTTCGCGATCACATCGTCGAAACGAATAATGAAAAGTACATGATGATCAAGAAACCTGTACCCCTCACGGGAATGCAACGAATGAAGGGAAGTGTGGGATACAATACTAACAAGGGTGCGGAGATTGTCGTGTGCCTAGATGGAACTACCAACGATATCTTCCATGTACTCATCCATGAATTGGCTCATTGCACAGTGAAAGAATATTCTCATTCCGAGGCGTTTTGGAAAAATTACATAGAACTTCGAGACATGTGTGTGGAACTTGGCATTTACGAAAATATCCCAGAGAAGAAGGAGTTTTGTGGTCAGCACATCCAGGATAAATAATCTCAGTGTACTTTAAAATGAAAACACCTGTGAGTGTGTTGTTGATGGCCATCGCCTACTGGATACTCATTTATGGAGTGACACTCGTTCCTCAATATGTCAGTAATTATTATGTCAATCTCCTGTGGATGACAATCGTCATACCGAACGTTCTTCGTTTTGCCATTGGAAACATCCCTCGTCTCGCGGTGGATCGTGTATTTTTCCTGACATCGACCCTTATCGCCCTTGTATTGACTTTTTTGATCAACCAGATTTTCAGTGAGACCAAGGATGCAATGACTGATCCCGATGCTTCTAACAACAAGAAACTTAAATTGAGTGGCTTGTTGGCAGGGACATTCGCAGCGGGAGCCCTTGCGACGTATTTTATGGGTATTGATACCTCGATTTACAGTAATATGGGATGGGAAACAGCCGCTTAAGGCTTAACAATGTAGTCCTTCATAATATAGAAGACCGCAGCCGCCACGACACCAGTAGTTGCAAGACCAACCACACTTCTACCCCCTTGTTCGTTAAGGAACTTGGGGATAGAGGTCGCAAGACGGTCCTGGACAGGCTTGCTCACAGCGGCAGCAGTGCATACAGCAACGAAGAGGGCGGTGAGTTGATCATCCGTGAGATTGAGGGGATTCTTCTTCTCAGGCTCGGAAGGTGCTTGGGAAACTGGGTAAGCGCCCTGGGGTTGGGGAGCGGTCATTTGAGGCATCACACCTTGCATGCGGGGCTCATCGGTCATCATAGGGGGGTCCATCATAATGTCGTTAATGGGAGTAGAATCCATTGTCTCTTTACTTTGTCCCATATTTTTTTCAGCTTTAAAAGACGTAGAAGGATTATCGTGAAGAGGCACCATTCCTTCTCCATCGTCGGAAAGATTCATAGTGTGTACTTGGTCTGAAGCCATCTATTATATCACAGTGATTTTTGAATTCAATACTCAACGCGTCTTTGTGATTTTCAGGTTTGTTTTTTTCGTCGCCTTCTTGGCATCATCTTCTTTCTGCTGGGAGTGTTTAGGATTATACATCTTCTTGTGAAGTTTCCATAGGTCTGGACCCCCAACCCTGAAATTCTTTCTCACGGTGGCCTTGTACCAAAACACACAATCTTGTATCTTGTTAGATTTCACCGTATTGTCTAACACGAGACATTCATAGTTTTCTGTGCATGCATCCATCACTTTACAAAACATATCGAATGAGGGGAATATACCAAAGAATGACTTGTACAACTTTTCTCTGTTCTGAATGATATTCTCCCTGAGTATAAACACATAATCCACATTGGCTCGAAGGGCTGGAGGAAGATCCATGACATACTGCATCGTAAGCATGAAGAAGATCTTCCAGTGTCGACCATTCATAAAACATTGTCGAATACAAGTGTCTTTCAGAAACTTTGAATCGTACATACAGTCATCTAGAAGCATGAAAGCTCCACAATTTGTCTTTCCTGCACCCACCAACTTACGTTGTCTTGCCATCACTCGTTCAATGGCGTCTCTGTCATAATCACCATAAATGAACAAATCTGGGATAAAATCTGAATAAAAATGGTTCCCCTCCTCAGTCCCTGAAAGAACTATACCTGCTGGGAGATGTTTCTTGTGATACATGATGTCCTTCACGAGGGTTGATTTACCAGTATTACGCTTACCAATAAATACAATGACCTTATCGTCCGCAATTGATTCAGGTTTGAATTTTTTCAATTGAAGATTCATTCTACTTTAGTGGCTCGTTTTATTTACCAAAATTTTACTCATATACAGTAGGAATGGCTGGTCGTCTGAGACTTGTCGCCACCGGAGTCCAAGACCAATGGCTCACAGGTGAACCACAATTTTCATATTTCCTGACGAATTTTAAAAGACACACGAAGTTTGCATTCGACTTTGTGGAAAGCCAGTTTGATAGACAACTCGATTTTGGAAATATTGTAACATGTAATATTCCAAATGATAAAGGTGATCTGGTCAGTAATTTTACACTTAAAGTCACGTTACAGGATCCAACCCCTGATGCGGGTGGACAAAACACGACTATATGGTGCCCTTCTGTGATAACCCATCTTATCGAGTATGCAGAACTTCTCATTGGTGGTCAGCCTATTGAAAAGATCACAGGCGAATACATTTATATGCACCAACAACTTCATAATACAAATGACGACACAGAAAAGACTCTTTACTATTTGAATGGCCACGGAAATATACTCAGTTATCAGTCTGGTACACCATACACTTATTTCATAGATCTCCCATTCTATTTCTATAGAAATCCATCTTTGGCTATACCAACATGTGCCCTCACAAAACAATTCGTCGAAGTGAGAATCAAACTCAGACCTCTCGCAGATCTCATATTTGGGGGTGCTCCCTCTGGTGTTATCAGTTCAATTCAGAAGTTTTCGATCGATACAGAGTTTATGTATGTGACACCCGATGAGAAAAACTTTTTAATGTCTCGTCCACTTGATTATATCATCACACAGGTTCAACTTGCTCAATTCAAAATGAAAGCTGGTGAAAATGAAAAGTCTGTGATGCTCAACTTTTCACACCCAGTCAAAGAGTTGTACTTTGTTTCACAATCTCAAGAATCTGTTCAAAACAACTACCCAAACGAATATAATACAATAACGACTGCTGAGTTGAGATTCAATAATGAGGTTGTATTCAAAAGGAATTCAAAGTTCCTGGTTTACGAACAATCACTCAAGCATCATGTAAATTGTCCACTCGCAGCCGAAACTACCCCAGGAGCACCTTTTAATAGTTCTCAGTACACCTTCGGACCAGCAAAGTTTGGAATGTATTCATTTGCATTGAAACCTGAATCACCCCACCCAACTGGTCAGGTGAACATGAGTAGGATTTCACATAAAGTCTTCACGATTAAGATAAATCCTATAAATCAGGTGGATGATAATAATACGAGAGTTTATGCAATTAACTACAATATATTACGTATTGAGAGTGGTTTAGCAGGATTAAAATTTTAGATAGATATAGTAGTAATGGCTGGACAAGTTCAACTTGCTACCTCTGGACCTCAAGAGCAGTTTTTTACATTGAATCCAGACTACAGTTATTTTGTAGAAAGTTTTAAGAAACATTCAAATTTTTCTACACAGTATGTTGATGTGGATCCAGAAAATCAAGTAAACATTGGAAGTAAAGTTATGTTTAAGATACCACAGAACCAGGGTGATCTTTTGAAGACACTCAGTGTGAAGTTCACTCTCCCAGCTTTGACTGGTAGTATGGTATATATCGAATCCGTTGGTCACGCACTCATAGAGTATGTAGACCTTATCATAGGTGGAACGGTTGTACAACGTCTCACTAGTGACTATCTACAAATATATTCTGAACACTATGTCACCCAGACAAAACAAAAGGCTCTTGAACAATTGATTGGAAAATATCCATTGAGAACCTCGGATAAACTTGTTTCTCAAGTGAATGGTAACGCTGATATACTCATTCACAATACACTTGGTTTGGGTACAGATGAAAGTTTTTTCGTGGATCTCCCATTCTATTTTCATCAACATCCAGAATTGGCCATACCCCTGTGTGCCATACAAAAACAAGAAGTTGAAGTGGAATTTAAATTGAGGAATGCTCAGGACATTGTGGTCAAAGTCAATGGTAATTATGAAAAACTTGTACAGAATATAAACGTTTCAGATTTCAAATTGTGTACAGAGGTTGTCTACATAGATTGTGTTGAGAGAGTGAAAATACAAAACACTAAGAGAGATTATCTAATTACCCAAATTCAACAAAACGCTTTTAATCTTGGTGTCGGTGTGAATGGGGGTACGTTCAGACTCAATTTTGTAAATCCAGTCAAAGAATTGTACTTTGTTGTTCAGAGAGAGGGGACTACGGGTGATGGAGTTACACAGGGAAATTTTGTAACACCATTCGATTATGACAATCTCTCTGCAGTCATAGATGATAAACTCGTTCTTTATGAAAATCTCGACTACCTCACACTTACACTCGACGGTCAAAATATTATTACACGGGACACTGGAAATGTTGTATTTCTCAAAGCTGTACAGGGGGGGGTTCATCATTCTAAAACGCAATTGATTCGAAGATTTTACTCCTATAGTTTTGCACTTCAACCAGAAGTTTGGTATCCAACAGGTCAAATTAATTTAAGTCTGATAAAAGAACAACTTCTTGAGATGAACCTAACAGATAGTCCCAATTTTGCACGCCAAATACGTGTATACGCAAAGAGTTATAACATTTTACGCGTAAGTGAGGGAATTACAGAAACACTTTTTTAAAGTTAAACATTAAAGATGAATATGCAAACAGGATTCGATGGTGGCGATGGGGATCAGATGGTGCAAGGATACGTTAATAGTATGATTGATATTATCCTACCAGTGATGGAAAAGAGTATGGTGTTGGCTGGTGCCTATTGCAAAGCTTGTGGAAGAGATACTATACTTCCAGAAGATATGGAATATGCGACTAAGTATTGTGCAATGTATACAGTTGGTCAAGATATTGGTACACTTTTTCCAGATATTTACGACGATGAAGAGTCCGATGAAGATGATGTCAGAGAGGTAGACCCAGAAGACTGTCCACCGTTTGAGAGATACACAGGCGACGACGAAAAAATTAATTTGATGAATCAAGCATATGATCATTGGGAATCTTGGGTTCCCCAAAATCCGACAGAACGGATGTTAAAAAATGCTATTAATAGTAATGAGCACCTCGGAGCCTGAAGCATGGTCATTCTCTGAAGATAAGTTTAAGAAGTATGAATCTGAGAACAGCTCTAGTGAAGATTCATCTGATGATGAACAACTCTTCTCAAAAACAAAAACAATTAAAACAAAAAAGTTTAAAAAAATGGTAAAAAGGGAGAAACTTTCATTTGAATAATTTTCTCAGGATAGTGTATAACATACACAATGATGGATCAAGCCGTCGCAACTGTCAGCCTCGTTACACAAGAACTTGAGACCCAATCGCTCAACGCGATTGTCGCGGGTTTCTCCTTCGCCGCCGCTATGTCCTGGATGGATCTCGTCCGATGGGTCATCAGCAAGGTCGTTAAGGTGCCTAAGAACGGTGGTACCCAATACGCCCTCACCGCGGTCCTCACCACCCTCCTGTCGATCGTCGTCTTTATGACTGTGTCACGCGTGTCAACTCGTGTGTCCAAGCCAGTTAAACCAGTTTACGCACTGACCCGGTAATTTCTTTTAGACTTTCCGGACATCAGAGCTATTAATATCAAACCGAAAACTAACACAATACCGATATAGATTTTCCAATTATAAGGATCTTTCTCCACCTTCTCGGAGATGCTTATAGATGTTTTCTCTCCAACTTCCTCCTCCTCCTCCTCTATGGGAACTTTTGTAAGATTCTTTAATTTATCAGTAGAACACGTAACTTCAAACTTCAATATATGTTCTTGATTCATAAAATCATAAGGAATCAATCTTCCGTGACTCATATAGAAAAATTCAACGCGAATGTCCTTGATGTATTTTAAGGGACCGGTGTGAAAATGGTGCGTGAGAATGTCATCGGCACCGCTAATGTTTATAAAGTCTGTACCATTCAATAAGATGTGACCTGTATAAAATGGTGTTGATGTGTATACACTTTGTGTAAATTCATCCGATCCACTCGAAAGTTTAATAACGAGTGTATTAGGTCCTACAAGATTGACAGCACCTGAAGTCAATACATTACTCGTCGAGTTGTAATCATCTGAACCGAAACCGAGCACTTGATGGGGTGTTGTCACAACCGATGATTCTTTAAGGTATCCATTGTCTCCTGTGTAAAATTCTAACGTGAAAGTGTTTGATGTACCAACATTTGAAAATGTTAACTTTTTTGTGTCTGTGTCAAAATTAACTTCACTAACATTTGAAACAGGTGGGGCGAGTTCCGCTTCAAGATGTGTAGCTAAATCGCCACCAGTGGGATAATCAGCATTCGTCAATGTAACAGTTTGTCCATCTACACTGAAAGTGTTGTTAGTTGTACATAAAGTCAATTGTGGTGTGGGAATACGAGCCGATACGAGTTTAATTTCAGAAACATCATAGATTGGATTTTCTAGGGTAATGACATAGTTATTCGGACTCGAGTACGTGTTAGAATAGGCGTCAATAATGTATGTATTACTTTCATCGTAATATGTATTTGATGCAATTACATTAATTCCACGCTGACTACTATCAATAGAGAGGTTGTGTACCTTCATTAAAATATAGGGATAATATTTTAATGACTGTTTTCGTCTATATATATAAATTATTACTGGTAAAGACTGTGTGCGAGGGGGTTGTTCTGGAGTTGTCTCTTAGCCACATCCAGGTTTTGGGTGTTTGGATTCGCATTACCCTTATAGGCATTGAACTGGTGGAAAGGTTTTTGTTGGTAGTTTTGGGTCCAAGCACCATTGGCAGCACTCACACGACCGTCGACACGAGTTGTGTCCGAACGAACCGTAGTGAGGACACCACCCTGTTTGAGAGCCGACTCGCGAACGTTCATACGACCAGCATTGCCCATACGGTTAGGCTTGCCACGACGATCTTCGGGACGGAAACCATACTTCATGAGCTGTTCATTCGTCTTCGCAGTCACCTGAGCAGCAGCACCACCAGTATACGCACCGTGATGGCTATGAATACCTGGGGTAGGCTGGTTGTAATATCCGTATTGCACATCGTTGCGATCAGTCTTGAATCGTGTAGGATCCTGTGACATTGTTTGAGCGGAAACGAATCGTTTAGCACCGTTATATCCTAAACCATCTTCACGGAGACCTGTCTCTGAGCGATTAGTAGTACGCTTGGTTTTTTCATGTTCAGTGCGAGGCACAACACCCGACATACCCTGAGCACGACCAGGCATAGTGGGAAGCCTGGATGGAAGGTAAGCAGTTGTTTCAGGTTTGTTATGTGTGAGCTCACCAACCTTACTCGACCGACCACCAGTAACATCTCGAGCTGGACCAGTACGTCCTGGGAGAGTGGTCAACCTGTACGCACCAACATTTACTGGGTTGACCCTGAACATCTGCTGATGACCCCCAACAGCTGGAACATTGGCACCTACACCGAGACCTGGACCAACAAGTTGCTTCTCAACTGGGGAAAGATTGTTCATTCGACCAGTATCATACATACGATTTCGCATGTTCAAGATTTCTTGGCCACCACTTCTCTGTTGTTTAGAAACATCAGCAAAGCTTTCCATTTCTCGTTTACTGGAAACTTCCATTGTTGGTTCGAAATTTGTAGTTTCGACAATTCGAGGACTTTTTATAACAGATACATCGTTATCAACCTTAGGTGGAACTGATTTGGTACTTAAGTTGCGTCCGGCGTACACGAGACCAGCTACAGCCATAAGTGAAATGGGATCAGCCATTCTTACTTCTTACTTACATTTTTATTAACATATCTTTTCTGAAACAAACCATTCTGGAGTTCGGCACGAGTGCTCGCGGGTTCATAACTCTGTGTGCGGAGGGGGACTTTACATTCCATATTGGACAGTGGGAACAAATTTCGTTCATAAGTTTGGACGATATTCTTGTTGAAACGGGAAGTGGATTGGGGACGAAGTTCATCACTCGTCTCGATGTACTGAGCTGGGGAACCCTTACCAGCCTTATAGGGAGCGGTGCCGTACAACATGGTGTTGGGTCGACATCCCCCACAGTTTAAGGTACTGGGCTGAGGATACACAAAAATTTCATCAGTTGCCTTCACAGATGGGACGGCCCCTTTATTTTGAACGATGGAAAGACCAGGTTGGAGCTGATATGCCATTTATTATTACATAAGAATTTTAATCTATCTCCCAAACATTCCCGAGCGCTTATCCCCATTGGGGGCGAGACCTCCGAAAGATTCGAGCTGGACACCGCGTGCATCTGGACTACAGAATTGTGTGTCACTCTTACACATTGGAGCATTCTTGGCACCGTAAAGCCATTCAGCAAATGCCGTCTGATCCCCTGGAATTTTAGTCACAGGGTTCGAGATGAATTGACGCTCTGCAGCATTTCGAAGATACTTGGGCAACGGTGTACGAGATCGCCCAGAATCATAAGGAATACGGTCGCTGTTATTGCTCTTTATAAACGAGTTAACAGTGGAGTAATAACAAGCCTCTAAACGATTTGGTGCATCAGTGTAATCAGTAATCAAAACGTTTCCCATAGGGTTGTCCTCTGTGGGTTTTTGACAAGCAGAGCCCTTAACAACACCCGAGCCATACGTCTCTTTCACCATTTTCGACCTGTAGAGGACAAAGATCACGGTAATCACCGTAGCACCCAACACGAAAATACGAGGATCGCGACGGGTCAGATAAAGAATGCAACTGACATAGATGATAAAACGTGAAGCGGCGTTCACCCGATCTTCTGGAGTTTGTTCTGAAGTCGGCCAAAATTGAGCAACCTGGTCGGCTCGAATGAGCTGCTGAGGATCGTCAAACCAGGCCTTCATTTAATATATGTGTAGGTTTATTTTTTGGGTAGACCACCAAGCATGCTACCCATCATCTTCATAAGAGCATCCTGGTCCAGTTCACCACCTTCAGTATCCATCTTGTCAGCACATTGCTTAGCAATACCTTCGATCATCTTAAGTGTGTCATCAGGGATGGAAGTGATAGTAGTACCGAGCATGTAGAGAGTCTGGAGATATTGCCACGTCGCACCCTTGGTATTGGCGGACATGCGCTCCCAATAGGACTTGATGTTGAGATCTTTCAAAAAATCAATCGTATCAATCTCCTTGAGTAGGAAGGATTCATCCTTCGATGAAATCTTTTCAGCGTATGGAGTTACACCCGACATAAAACCATCCACAACGAGTCGCGGATTTGTAGACTTCAGTAGATCGAACGAAGTCATCATCTTCTTAATGCCTTTTTCCTCTGGAAAAGTCTTGTGCAATTCCACAAGAAATTGACCCATCATATCATTGAAAGCAGTGACAGACGCCATTTTCTTATTATACTAGTGTAATCTTTAAGTTTAGAAAGGTTCGGTCGAAATAGTTTCCTTTTTACCTAATCCACCTGATATTATGAAAAATACCAAAATCGCATTAAGAGCCGCAGGTTTGGTGTATTTGTTTAATTCTAGTTTCCCTTCATTGTTCAAATATGCTTTGAGATGGATGTACCCCGCGGTAATACCACCCGCGATGAGAGCAGCACTCAGTGGGTCACGTAAATGATCGGAGATCTCCATTTAATTATACCTGGGATTTTTTGTACGCTGCTCTGGTGCATCCCCAAAAAGTACATCATCTTCTTCCTGGGGTTGTTCTACAGGTTCAGGTGCTCGAACACCTGGAACAGTTTTAAATTCATTCTCAAGACCAGTAGGTTGGAGTTCGGGCTCTCCCATAGGCTCACCCAAAGGTTCACTCAAAGGTTCATCCATAGGCTCACCCATAGGCTCACCCATAGGCTCACCCAAAGGTTCTGGTTCGGGCTCTCCCATAGGCTCAGGCTCACCCATGAGCTCGGGTTCGTCGTCGACAACTTCTGGATCAATACTATCTACAATCTCACCATCAAGAGAGATGTCACGATTATCCTGGGACATGTACGTTTGAAGAATCTGTTGTACAGGAATCAACTCTTTCACAGTGTTTTCGATACACGTCCAAAAACGCACAGTCAATTTTTCGTCGCGAACATATTCACTTTGCTCTTCGTGGAAAATGTATGGATCCTTGTAAATATCTTTCGCGACATTGTTGTAACACGTTTGAATAAAAACTTCCTCAGTTGGGAGTTTAAGGGAAATCTTTTTGTTATCCGCCTTGAGACGAACCGAAGAAAGAATTTTAGTGCACGCGACGAATACAGCGGCTAAGAGGTCACCAAACCAAGAACAACGACTGGTGATGTTATCGCTATGTCTCTTGGACATAGCATTTGACCAGTTTGGAACTTCTTTAAGGATTTTTTGAAACATGATGAGCACCTGTTTCCCTTTAGACGTTTTAATTGATTCATTGTACATTTCCTCGAATACTTCAATCATAGGTGGAGACATAATGAGGCAGAGTTGTCCAAGATACTCCTTTTTCGCCTCGACCATAATACTCAAATTGTCCATTTATGATTAAAGGGGGTTTTAAAATTAACGCTTCCTACGCACTTCGCCTGTATTTGTTTGCAATCTTCTTGAGATTCATTAGATTTGGGAAGTCTCCATCTTCCTCTTGTTCCACCTTTTCCTTTTTCTTTTTTGGTTTTGACCAAGTGACGTATATATCATAGTCACTCACAAGTTGTACAATAAAACCACCCAAAGTGAACTGTCTCGCTACATATCTCGCGGCAGCCGAGCGGTCAAACGCTGGATAGCCTATGAGAAATGTTGGTATCGTCATAAATAACTGTTTATGCCCAAGTTCTACAGATTGTTTTATTTTTGTAGAAAATTGAGTGTATATTTTCAAGTAAATTTCTTTACGAATCTGTTTTCGCTTGTCATTTATCTTGACAACATCATCGATGCTCAACATTACAATTACTGTAATTTATTTTTCACCGATTCCAACTCAGTACTCTTGGGCATGACAACTTCCTTGACCAATTCATATTTGATAAACTCTTTACCTTCTGATCCTTCTGTAAAAGGTTTGATGTTTTGAGGAGCTTGGACACCAAGGGGTTGAGTCCTAAGGGAAATAATCCGAATCTTCCCATTTTCAACTTCATATGAAGCCACCACTGAGAACCCGTACGAGAACCCACCATTTTTCATCGTCATGAACATACATTCGTAGATCTCCTTCTTGTCACCCTTGTAGTGCTTGACTGATGTAGTCTCAATGATATATGTACACAACCCAGTACGCTTAGAAATTTCCTTGTTCGCTTTGAGAACAAATTCTTCCATCATATCATTGTCAATACTGGCTTCAACTTCTTTGTACCCTGATAAGTCTGGTCTGGGGTCGTCAAGTTTTACAGAATCTCTAGGCTTAGTGTAGCCTGATAGACCGAATGTCTCAGAAAACTTTTCGTGGTTGGTCGTCAGGATAAGAACTACCAGGGTCAAAATCAAAATAAGTAAATAGTTCATCTTTACTAGTATGCGTTAATTTTTTTTTACAAAATACCCTATATATAATAGATGTCTCTGCTGATATATAGCCCTCGATGTAAACATTCCATGGATGTGATTGAGTATGTCAACAAACACACACAATTAAAACAACTTGTACATTATCACAATATCAATACTCAGGGTGTGCCTCCGAATTATAGAAATAAGATCAATCGTGTACCCACTATGCTCACGAAAAATGGTAAGATTCTCGTAGGTAACGAAATTAAGAACTGGCTCGACTCCCTTCTACCCAAAAAAGAAGTTGATCACGTAGGGATGATTGGTGGAATGGGATGTTCCATGACAACCCTAGATGGCAAGGATAACAACTCTGATATGTTTCGTCTCGATGATTATGGACAATCTCTCCAACCTGCTATGACGAAAGAACTTGAAGAGAAGATTGGTAGAGATGTCTCAAAGGGTGTGGCATATACAGATTTAAAGATGTAACGCACTAATACGAGTAGATATGAAACTTGTCACGATCCAAGCTTCTGCTTTTAAGTCGACGTTCGAAGTTCTAAAGGATATTCTAAATGATGTAAATATTTACTTCAAACCAGATGGTATGTATGTTATCACTCTGGATACAGCGCGAACATCTCTCGTAGATATGTTTCTCGCAGCAGACAACTTCGAAGAGTATCATTGTGACCAAGATGAAATTATTGCTGGTATCAACATATCGAATACATTCAAACTTCTCAAAACGATTACAACCAATGATGTCCTGAAGATTGAGATTAATTCAAAGGAGTATATGAACATCGAAATAACCAGCGAGTCTAAAAAGACAAGTTCAAGTTTTCAACTCAAACTCTTAGATATCAATGAGAGTCGAATTGAAGTTCCTAAAGTTGAAATGTCTACGATTACCACACTCCCATCTGCCGACTTTCAGCGTCTCTGTAGAGACATGTCAAACATTGGTACAGATATCGATATTAAACGATCTGGAAAACAGATTAACTTCAGTTGTCTAGGTGACTTTGCAAATCAGGACACTTCTATCGAATGTAACGAGGAAAGTCCTACAATTAGAGGTCTTTATAGTCTCAAGTATCTGAATATCTTTACAAAGGCGACGAGTATGTGTGCGTCTGTGCAAATTATACAGGAAACTGGAAATAGATTTTTGATTCTAAAATACAATGTTGCCAATCTTGGGGAACTCAGATTTTACCTGGCGACTAAGGTATCTGAAGATTAGTAGTAAAACCATTAAGAGTCGATACATTTTTCTTCATTCCCAATGTATTCGACAATATAATCTTTGGGTACTTGTCCTCGAGTACCTCTCTGTCATAAAATAGAAAATGTTCAAGTGTAACCTTTTGACCATGGAAATCATTTCGAGGTCCGGAGTATCTTTTCAGCTTTTCAGTAATGTCTCTCATCGGTTTATCATCTTGATCAACGATCCAGGCACTACTCAAAGGGATACTAAAATGCATTGATGCATCTTCACATTCACCTGGTTTAAAATTGATGTCATTCGAGATGGCAGTATACTTCTTACCATTGAAGTAATACTTTACCCGAAGGATTATGTACTTGACATTTTGTGGAATTATCGTGTGACGGAAATGTTTACCTGTAACTGTCGTGTAATATTCGTCGAGAATGCCATCTTCCCAATCTTTACTTTCTTTCATCCAAAAATCATCTTCGATCATATAGTCCAAGTCATGATCTATCGAATATTCGAGTTCCTCGGAAATAATTGTGTAATCTCTGGGTGTGACGAGGTATTTATAAAAGAAGAAAAGACTACTTAAAAGTTTGGTAAGCATCTCTTTATAGGATGGAAGGTAATTTTTTAAGTAGATATAATAATCGAATAGATGAATGGAATCAACATATACGTAAAGACCCGTCGAATAGGAAAAAGTATGAATCTGAAATGGCGGAGTATATTATGAAATGTATGCCATATCTGGATCAACATATAGACGATGGTGATGAGAGGACGAACACAGATAATGTTTTCAATGTGAAAGAAACAGTTGGACTAAAACGGAAGGATATCTTCACCGACTATCTCAGAGATGTTGAAAAGAAAAACATATACAAACCCCAAGAACGTACGAGTGATGTATGTAAAACATGCCCTGACAGTAATATTATCCATTTTCACGACACAAGTGATCTTGTGTGTGATGGTTGCGGTGTTATAGTTGCCGCACTCATCAGTGAAGAGTTGACATACCGAGAGGAACAAGAGACATCAGAAAAGATTGTAAACTATTCGTACAAGAGGGAAAATCACTTTAACGAATGGTTGTCACAGTTCCAAGCACAAGAGATGACAAATATTCCCACTGAAGTCATCGATCAATTGAGATCAGAACTCAAAAAGATGAAAATCAAAAACCTTGAAGACATCACACATGCAAAGATTCGAGGACTTTTGAAAAAATTGAGACTCAATAAATATTATGAACATGTTCCTTACATTACAAATATCCTAAACGGTATAAAACCTCCAAATATGCCCCAAGAGTTGGAAGAGTATCTTCGTATCATGTTCAAAGATATTCAAAGACCATTCGACGATAACTGTCCTACAGTAAGGAAGAACTTTCTCAGCTACTCTTATGTCCTCTACAAATTCTGTGAACTTTTGAGTGAAGACGTTTACCTCCAATACTTTCCACTCCTCAAGTCTAAAGAAAAATTGTATCAACAAGATGTTATATGGAATAAGATTTGTAACGACTTAAAATGGGAATTTATCCCAACAGTTTAAAGACTCTCTATCCTAATTATATAATGTCGAAGTGTCCAAACTTCCCCGTGTGTGGCAAGATGTATGACCCGACACTGAAGGTGTGTGGTAGATGTTTTTGGAGATTCAAAAACGAGATTTTAGAGTTCAAGGTGTGTGAATGTTCAAATTGTAACAAGAGTGAGGAGTGTGTCAAGTTTCGAAAATGTGAACACTTCTTATGCATCAAGTGCCTCGATAAATTGAGAAGTTGTCATCTATGTGAGTGTAAACCCTAAGTTGATGTACCTATTGAAAACCTTCAAATGAACGACGAACCAACCCTACTCGCCCTCTATGAATTGGAGTCTAAAGTCCTTCCTCACCTGGAGACAATCAGTCAAGACGACCCAGCGGTACAGCACTGCATGGAACAGGCAAAATTTCATCTGAAGACGGCACAGGAACTCCTGGAAGCAGCTGTGTTAAATCCGCAGATACAACACGATGATGATCTCGTATTTTATCAAAGGCTTTCACGAGTTCTCCCTCTGATGGTCCTAATGCAATCTCTCGAATCTCTACCTCCCGACCCGTTTGAAGAGGAAAATTCACCAGATACGCCAACCTCAATCCTGTCAAGTCAAGATATTTTTGAGCCTGATGCTCCATCCCATCAGTCAGAGTCTTGATAGCTTTTAGTTCTAATATTATAGTGTTGTCTATGATAATATCAGCTCGTAATTGTCCTACAACGTGTCCTCGAAACTTGACCAAAATATGACGTTCCGTCTCGTATTGTATACCCTTCTCTCTCAGTAAAACCTCCATCGCATTATGGTATACTCTCTCACTGTACCCAGGTCCCAGTTGAGAATATATCTCTCGAGCGAATGCCTCGATATTCATTAAACATTCTTCTATTTTCTTCTTTATCTAAAGTAAGATGGTGTCCACCGAAACTATACGCAGGCGACGTCAGGTGGCCCGGTTTAACCGTGTCCTCAATCAGTTAGCTAATAACTTTAGAAGAGTAAATATACCAAAAAGTGGATTAAACGTGGGGACAATAACACGCGCAAACAATAGGTACATGTCCGTTCGATTGAGTCGTAAAATTCTCAATGAACTTCAAGACGTGTACAAAAAAACTTGGGAACAGAAGGTTGAGTACGCTGGTACAATACCATTCACGGTCGAAAATACGCGAAATTATGTCCGATTCAATAAACCCACAGAACGTACGAATCGACAACTTGCCACCGTACAGCCAACAGCTGAGGATTTGACACAGTATATCGTGTATCACACGCATCCAGTTCCGGGGTATGATACACCACTCTTCACGTACCCGAGTGCCTCAGATTTCAAGGTCTATGTTGATAATTATCCAACAGTACAAGCGAACCTCATCCTCGAGAACCAAGGGTACTATATCATCGACCTCATCGAAACAAATATGAACAAACCTAACGCCAACAGTGTCGCCAGAAAATTCACTAGCCTCATGAATGGTCGAGAATTTCAGAGAGTGCAAGTGACTTGGAGTGATTTGGTATATATTCAAACAACTCCCGCTCAATGGAAACGTACCGTAAATAAATATATGGACCCCATCATGCGTAAAGAATTTGGTATATCCATCAAGTATTATACATGGGACGAACTCGGTGAGATCACACTCTTAGATAGAAATGTAATAATGAACATCTCCTAGTTAAAAATAAGTCCCGATAAACTCTCAGTATATAATAAGATATCAATGAGATTAGGGGTTGTACGTCCAAATATGGCGTTAAGAAGACAACGTTTGAAATTGACTCATGAAGTAGTGCACAATTTGAAAGAGATAAGTAAGGTATCTTCTGTCAAGCGGTGGGAATATGCAGGTGGTATCGAATACGATAATCTTAAATTTAGTACACCAACACGGATTACATCAAAAA
>Ga0209091_10000752_pt1 | contig 30478 bp, 39 predicted proteins | sample ArcticOcean_MG_C_6_FD_187438 | JGI IMG/M metagenome (GOLD analysis project Ga0209091, IMG submission 187438) | Marine microbial communities from western Arctic Ocean - ArcticOcean_MG_CB8_128 (SPAdes) (version 2) | ecosystem: Environmental > Aquatic > Marine > Oceanic | place: Arctic Ocean...
AAAAGTAGTTTATCATTGCTCTACTTGAAAACTGTAATTACTAAACCGGGGTTTAACAATGGCAAAGGAAAAATTCGAACGAAATAAAGACCATGTAAACGTAGGCACAATTGGCCACGTAGATCATGGGAAAACAACACTAACCGCAGCTATAACAAAATGTATGGGTGAAAAACACGGTGGTGAATTTAAAGCATATGATCAAATTGATAATGCACCTGAAGAAAGAGCGAGAGGAATAACTATTTCTACAGCTCACGTAGAGTATGAGTCTGAGACAAGACATTATGCGCACGTAGATTGCCCAGGTCATGCTGATTATGTTAAAAATATGATTACTGGTGCAGCACAAATGGATGGTGCGATACTTGTATGTTCAGCAGCAGATGGTCCAATGCCACAAACACGTGAGCATATCCTATTATCTAGACAAGTAGGTGTACCTCATGTAGTGGTTTATTTGAATAAAGCAGATCAAGTTGACGATGAAGAATTGGTAGAGTTAGTAGAAATGGAAATTAGAGAATTATTAAATAAATATGATTTCCCTGGCGATGATACTCCAATCATTAAAGGTTCAGCTTTAAAAGCACTTGAGGGTGATACTTCAGAAATTGGTATACCATCTATTGAAAAATTAGTGGAAGCTATGGATACTTTCATACCTATGCCTGAGAGAGCAATTGACGGTAAGTTCTTAATGCCTATAGAGGATGTATTCTCTATTTCAGGTCGTGGAACAGTGGTTACCGGAAGAATAGAGAGAGGCAAAGTAAATGTGGGAGATGAGATCGAGATTGTTGGAATCAAAGATACTGTAAAAACTACATGTACTGGCGTAGAAATGTTTAGAAAACTACTTGATAGTGGACAAGCTGGCGATAACGTTGGTGTTCTGCTTCGTGGTACAAAACGTGAAGAGGTAGAGCGTGGACAAGTGTTATGCATACCTGGTTCAGTAAAGCCGCATACAAAATTTGAATGTGAAATCTATGTTTTATCAAAAGATGAAGGCGGAAGACATACTCCATTTTTTGCAAACTATAGACCACAGTTTTATTTCCGTACAACAGATGTAACTGGCGCAATAGAGTTACCAGAAGATGTTGAAATGGTAATGCCTGGTGATAATGTCAAAATTAAAGTTGAGTTAATTACACCGATCGCTATGGAAGAAGGTTTGAAATTCGCGATTCGCGAAGGTGGTAAAACAGTAGGCGCTGGAGTTGTTGCTAAAATAACTGAGTAATCTACTTAATCATCTGATTTAATATTAATAAGAATGATTAGGCTAGTAGTTCAATTGGTAGAGCAACGGTCTCCAAAACCGTAGGTTGGGGGTTCGAGTCCCTCCTAGCCTGAGAATAAAGGAAAATTTGCCATGGTTGTTGAGTCGAAGAATGTAGAGGGTAACGATAACGGTACGCCTCTTCTGTTAGTGTCACTGCTATTGCTTTTGGCGGGTATAGTAGCGTTTTATTATTTTTCTGAAATACGCTTGTTTTATCGTGTGTTGGGACTATTTGCAGTTCTTGGTCTGGCTGGCTATATAATTTATCAGACAAGCTTTGGTAAGACTGTTTATACATATGTTTTAGAGTCGAAAATAGAATTAAAAAAAGTTTCATGGCCAACGAAGCAAGAAACTACTCAGACAGCGATAGGCGTGATTGTGATTGTTGTCATTATTGGCATACTTTTATGGTTGTTAGATATGTTATTGGCATGGTCAATAGGGACGTTATATGGAGTCAGATAAAGTGGAAATGAAATGGTACGTTATACAAGCCTTCTCTGGTTATGAGAATAAGGTTAAACAGACTCTAGAGGATACGATTAAGCGCGAAGGATTCGAAAAATCTTTTGGTGAAATATTAGTGCCAACAGAAGAAGTTCTTGAAATAAAAGATGGTCAGAAAAAAAGAACTGAGAGAAAATATTTTCCCGGATATGTTTTGATTAAAATGGATTTAGATGATGACACATGGCATATGGTAAGAAATGCTCCTAAGGTTTTAGGCTTTATTGGAGGCACCGGCGATAGACCGATTCCACTTGCAGAGCATGAGGCGCAGAATCTAATTCAATCTATGCAAGAAGGCGTAGATAGTCCGAAGCCAAAAGTTATGTTTGAGCCGGGTGAAGTTATCAGAATAACAGATGGACCATTTAACGATTTCAACGGAGTAGTTGAAAAAGTCGATTTTGAGAAAAACAGATTAAAAGTATCTGTATTAGTATTTGGTAAACCTACTCCAATTGAATTATCATTAACGCAGGTTGAAAAAGGGTAACATATTATGGCAAAAGAATTAGTAACTCAGGTTAAATTACAAGTACCAGCAGGTAGCGCAAACCCTGCTCCACCAGTAGGTCCTGCTTTAGGACAACATGGTCTGAATATTCAGGACTTTTGTAAGCAGTTTAACGATAGAACAAAAGATACCGAGAAAGGCTTAGCATTACCTGTAGTTATAAACGTATATCAAGATAGAACATTTGACTTTATAGTTAAATCAACGCCTGCAGCCATTTTATTAAAAAAAGCTGCCGGTATAGAGAAAGGAAGCCCTACACCTCAAAGTAAAAAAGTAGGAAAGGTTACTATTAAGCAAATAGAAGAAATAGTTAAACAAAAAGAAGGTGATTTAAATGCTGGCGAGATGGCACAGGCAGTAAAAATTATCTCAGGAACTGCACGAAGCATGGGAATAGAGGTTGAATAAGAATGACTATAACTAAAAGAAAAAAATTAATTGTAGAGAAAATTGATGCTATGAAAGCGTATGAATTAATCGAAGCATTGGAGCTTGTACAAAGTCTTCCAAAAGTAAAGTTTAATGAGTCAGTAGACATTAGTATTAACTTGGGTGTTGATCCAAAGAAATCAGATCAAAATGTACGCGGATCATCATCTCTTCCTCATGGTATTGGAAAGACTTTAAAGGTCGCTGTCTTTGCTGATGGTGAAGATGCCGCTGAAGCTAAGAAAGCTGGCGCTGAAATAGTGGGGTTTGAAGATTTAATTGCAGATGTTAAAAAGAATAAAGATTTAGATGCAGATGTGGTAATTGCGACACCAGATTGCATGGCAAAGCTAGGAGCTCTCGGAAGAATTCTTGGGCCTAAAAATCTTATGCCAAATCCTAAAGAAGGAACAGTTACGAAGAATGTGGTGGATGCAGTAAATAATGCTAAAAAAGGTCAAGTCAGATATAAAACTGATAAAGCCGGAATAATACATACAACTATAGGTAAGATAGATTTTGAAGCTCAGAAACTAGCTGAAAACATAAATTTCCTAATAGATGATCTGATTAAAGCGAAGCCATCCACGGCTAAAGGAAAATATATGACAAATATTTCAATATCTTCTACAATGGGTCCCGGAATTAAGGTAGACTTAGCCACAGTTGGAAATGAGAAGTAACTGATATGCCATTGAATTTAGAACAAAAAAAAGAACTTGTTAAGGAAGTGTCAACTATATTAGCTGATGCTGATACTATTTTGACTGCTGATTATCGTGGCTTAACAGCAATTCAGCTAGGTGAGTTTAGAAAAATTGCACGCAAGCCAGGCATACACATTAAAATTGTTAAAAATAATATGTTAAAAATGGCACTAAAGGATTCTGAGTATTCCTCAGTAATTGAAAAAATTTCTGGTCCTCAAATATTAGCGACATCAAGCGACAACCCAGGTGAGTTTGCCAAACTAGTTAAAAACTTTATTGATGGTAACGAAAATATTGAATTAAAATCACTTGCATATAAAGGAAAGGAGCTTGATTTAACGGAAATAAAAAAATTAGCTTCACTACCAACATATGACGAAGCAATATCAATGTTAATGTCAATCATGCAGGCACCAATCCAAAAATTAATGGCAACAATGGTCGCAGTTCCAACAAAAATGGTTAGAACTCTTGACGCAGTAAAAGAATCAAAGAATTAACAACTAAATTCAATAGGAGAAGAGAAGATGGCGGGAACAAACGATAAAATTTTAGACACTATATCTAATATGACTGTAATGGAAGTAGTAGACTTAATTTCAGAAATGGAAGAGAAATTTGGAGTTAAAGCAGCAGCAGCAGTAGCAGCAGCACCAGCAGCAGCAGGCGGCGGTGAAGCAGTAGCTGAAGAAAAATCAACTTTTGATGTTTCTTTAGAAAGCTTTGGTGGTAACAAAGTTGCAGTTATTAAAGCAGCAAGAACAGTTACTGGACTAGGCTTAAAAGAAGCTAAAGAAAAAGTTGAATCAGCACCGTGTGTTTTGAAAGCAGGCGTAGATAAAGCTGAAGCTGAAGGCTTTAAAAAGCAACTAGAGGAAGCAGGCGCAACTGTTGAGCTCAAGTAATAAACTTGCATAACGCATAATTTGAAAATTTATTTAGTAAGATATTACTAACTATTTGGCGTGTTCCAAAGGAAAAGTATTAATGAAATATAGTTATACAGCAAAAAAAAGAATCAGAAAAAATTTTGGTAAATTAGGTGATATTTTACCTATACCTAATTTGATAGAACTTCAGGTTCTTTCATATAACAAATTTTTAGGCAAGGATCCTAAGGGTAGACTTGATTACTCTAATTCTGCGCTGGATGCTGTTTTTAAATCTGTATTTCCTATATATGATTACGCTAATAACTGTAAACTTGAGTATAGTAAATTTACGTTAGGTAAGGAAGAGTATAGCGAAGAAGAGTGCAGGATAACTGGGAAAAGCTACTCTGTCCCTATTAAAGTAGATTTAAAATTATCAGTTAATATAGATCCTAAATCTGCTGGCAAACTAGAAATATTTGAGAACAAAGAAGTGTTCTTGGGTGACATGCCTATAATGACGAAGTTTGGGACATTTATCATAAATGGTACAGAAAGAGTTGTTGTGTCTCAATTACATAGATCACCCGGTGTATTTTTTGACCATGATCGCGGCAAAACACATTCGTCTGGCAAGTTATTATTCTCAGCGAGAGTAATACCATATCGTGGGTCTTGGTTAGATTTTGAATTTGATCAAAAGGATATTATCTTTGCAAGAATTGATAGAAGAAGAAAAATAGCGTCAACAATTATATTAAGAGCTCTAGGCTATGATACGAAACAAATCATAGATTTATTTTATGAAAGTAACAAGGTTACTATTGAGAAAGAACAATTTTTTATTGAACAGAAACTAGACGACCTTAAAGGAAGTATTGCTGCTTTTGATATTTTACATGGTAAAAAAGTTATTGTAGCGAAAGGTAAGAGAATTAATATACAGCATATTGAGTCAGCTAAAAAAGCCAAAATGAAAAGTTTCCCTGTTCCAAATGAATTTCTATGGGGCAAAAGAATTTCTAGTGATGTCATAGATAAACAGACTGGCGAGGTAATCTTATCTTGCAACCAACAAATCACACAAGAGCTAGTTGCTACTATATTAGAAACTGGATTGAATAAATTTGAGATACTTCATACTAATGAACTTGATAGAGGACCATTCATATGTAACACATTGGATGTCGACCCTACAACTGATCAAGTAACAGCTCTTATAGAAATTTATAGAATGATGAGACCAGGCGAGCCTCCAACTAAAGACGCAGCATCTACATTATTTACAAACTTATTTCAATCAACTGACAGATATGATCTATCTGCAGTAGGTAGAATGAAATTTAATACTCGTGTTGGTAGAACTGAAACAGAAGGCGAAGGCATATTATCAAATGAAGATATAATCGAAGTTTTAAGAACATTAGTTAATATTAGAAATGGATATGACTCTGTTGATGATATTGATCATCTAGGAAATAGAAGAGTAAAATGTGTTGGAGAGATGGTTGAAAACGTATTTAGGATTGGTTTAGTTAGAGTTGAAAAAGCTGTGAAAGAGAGAATGAGTACAATGGAAATGGCTGATAGACTTCAACCAAAAGATCTTGTTAATTCAAAGCCTATCACCGCAACACTAAAAGAATTTTTTGGAACAAGTCAGTTGTCGCAATTTATGGATCAAAATAATCCTCTTGCTGAAATTACACATAAAAGAAGAATATCTGCGTTAGGACCTGGTGGTTTAACGAGAGAGAGAGCTGGGTTTGAAGTTAGAGATGTACATCCGACCCATTATGGTAGGGTTTGTCCTATAGAAACTCCAGAGGGTCCAAATATTGGACTAATCAACTCACTTGCAACTTTTTCAAGAACCAATAATTATGGATTTTTAGAAACTCCATACAGGGTAGTAGAAAAAAACAAAGTTAAAAATGAGATACAGTGGTTATCGGCTATCGAAGAAAGTAAATATATAATTGCTCAAGCAAATACTGAATTAGATAAAAATAGTAAAATAGTAGGAGATTTAATTTCTTGTAGAAACAACAATGAGTTTATAATTTCTTCTCCAGAAAAAGTACAGTTAATGGATGTATCGCCTAAACAAGTTGTATCTGTTGCAGCTGCGTTAATACCATTTCTAGAGCATGATGATGCGAATAGAGCGCTGATGGGATCTAACATGCAAAGACAAGCTGTACCGATACTTAAACCAGAAAAGCCAATTGTTGGAACAGGTATTGAAAAAACTGTTGCCATTGATTCAGGTGCTTCGTTTACCGCTAAAAGAGGTGGGGTAGTAGATTATGTTGATGCATCAAGAATAATTGTAAATGTAAATGAAAAAGAGGTATTAGATGCAGATGATACTGGGGTAGATATTTATACATTAACTAAATACACCAGAACAAATCAAAATACTTGTATTAATCAAAAGCCACTCGTAAGTACTGGGGATATCATAGAAAAAGATGATGTTATAGCTGATGGCCCATCTACAGACTTGGGAGAATTAGCGCTTGGTCAAAATATCCTGATTGCATTTATGCCTTGGAATGGATATAACTTTGAGGATTCTATTCTGGTATCAGAAAGAGTTGTCCAAGAAGATAGGTTTACGTCTATACATATTGAAGAACTTGAGTGTGTAGCAAGAGATACAAAACTTGGATCTGAAGAGATTACGTCAGACATCCCTAATGTAAGCGAAAGTTTACTTGGTAAGCTTGATGAATCTGGAATTGTCTACGTTGGAGCTGAAGTTAAATCAAGTGATATATTAGTTGGTAAAGTTACACCGAAAGGAGAAAGCCAACTTACCCCAGAAGAAAAATTATTGAGAGCAATCTTCGGTGAAAAAGCATCTGATGTAAAAGATACTTCATTAAAAGTCCCATCTGGAATGGATGGAACAGTAATAGATGTTAGAGTCTTTACTAGAGAAGGTATTGATAAAGATAAAAGAGCTCTGGAGATACAAGTAGAAGCTATCAAAGAAGCTAGGAAAAACTTAGAAGATGAACTAAGAATTAATCAAGAAAATCTTTATGCAAGAACAAGAAAAATTATATTAAATAAACAGGTAACGAAAGCTCCAGGTAATATTAAGTCAGGAACAAAAGTTACACCTGTGATGCTTGAGGAAATTGATAATTCAGAGTTATTTAAATTTACTTTAAAAACAGAATCTGGAAATATTTCTCTTGCAGCTATTTCTAATCAATTTGATAAATTAGCAGAAAAATTTTCTGAAGACTTAGAAAATATTACTCAGAAAATATCACAGCATGATGATTTAGGTCCTGGAATACAGAAAAAAGTTAAAGTTTATTTAGCGGTGAAAAGAACATTGCAGCCAGGCGATAAAATGGCGGGAAGACATGGAAATAAAGGTGTCATTTCACAAATAGTTCCAGTTGAAGATATGCCTCATACTGCAGATGGTAGACCGGTTGACGTGGTATTGAATCCACTAGGTGTTCCGTCAAGAATGAATGTTGGGCAGGTGCTTGAAACACATTTAGGTTGGGCAGCGAAAGGTATAGGGTTTAAGATTGCTGAAATGGCAGATGACAAGGCTCATCCAAAAAAACTTAGAAGTTATTTAGGAGAAGTTTATTCTACATGCCCAGGGTTTGAAAAACATGATCTAAAAGGTTTTTCTGATGACGAGATAGATACGCTAGCAGATAATTTAAGGTCAGGTGTTCCAATGGCAACACCAGTTTTTGATGGAGCGTCAGAACAAGAGATCAAGGCAATGCTTGAGCTTGCTGATTTACCTTTAAGTGGTCAAGCTGAATTGTTTGATGGAAGGACTGGAGAAATGTTTGATAGACCAGTTACTATTGGTTATATGTATATTATTAAACTAAACCATCTGGTTGACGATAAAATGCATGCTCGTTCTACTGGACCATATAGTTTAGTTACTCAGCAACCGCTAGGTGGTAAAGCACAATTTGGTGGACAAAGATTTGGAGAAATGGAAGTTTGGGCGCTGCAAGCATATGGTGCAACCCATACTTTACAAGAAATGTTAACAGTTAAATCTGATGATGTAGCTGGAAGAAATCGTATATACAAGAATATTGTAGATGGTGACTTTACAGCAGAAGCACATGTTCCAGAATCATTTAATGTGCTATTAAAAGAAATAAGATCTCTAGGTATCAATATTGACCTTGATTTAGAGAATAAAGAAACTTAAGGAGTTTATTATGAAAGACATGTTAAATTTGTTTAAAAAAACTACTAAAGAAGATAATTTTGATCATATTAAAATTTCCTTAGCTTCACCTGATCTAATGAGATCTTGGTCTTATGGAGAAGTTCGTAAACCTGAAACAATTAACTACAGAACATTTAAGCCAGAAAGAGATGGCTTATTCTGTGCAAAAATTTTTGGCCCTATAAAAGATTATGAATGTCTATGTGGTAAGTATAAGCGACTAAAACATAGAGGCGTAATCTGTGAAAAATGTGGAGTTGAAGTTACATTGTCTAAGGTCAGAAGAGATAGAATGGGTCATATTGAACTGGCATCACCAGTTGCTCATATCTGGTATTTAAGATCATTACCATCAAGAATTGGATTGATGTTAGATATGACTTTAAGAGAAATTGAAAAAGCTCTCTACTTTGAGGCATATATTGTAATTGATGGAGGTTTGACGCCTCTAGAAAGAGGACAGTTATTATCTGAAGATGGCTATCAGCAAGCTATAGCTGAATATGGCACAGATTTAAAAGTAGGTATGGGCGCTGAAGCTATAATGGAGTTATTGCAAGAAATTGAGCTCAAAAAAACGTTTGAAGATTTAAAAGATGAGATTGCTAACACAAAGTCTCAAGCTAAGAACAAAAGAAATGTAAAACGTTTAAAGTTAATTGAATCATTTATTAAATCTGGAAATAAACCAGAATGGATGATACTCAGTGTACTACCGGTATTGCCACCTGATTTAAGACCTTTAGTTCCACTAGAAGGTGGAAGATTTGCAACTTCTGATTTAAATGATTTATACAGAAGAGTTATAAATAGAAATAATAGATTAAAAAGACTTTTGGAACTTAAGGCTCCAGAAATCATCGTGCGAAATGAAAAAAGAATGTTACAGGAATCTGTAGATGCGCTTCTTGATAATGGTAGAAGAGGCCGCGCAATCACAGGCACAAATAAAAGACCGCTTAAGTCACTCGCGGATATGATTAAAGGTAAAGGCGGAAGATTTAGACAAAATCTTTTAGGCAAAAGGGTAGATTATTCCGGTAGGTCTGTAATTGTTGTTGGACCAACATTAAGGTTACATCAATGCGGGATACCGAAAAAAATGGCTTTAGAATTATTTAAACCACATATATTTGGTAAATTACATTTGCGTGGTATTACAACTACAATTAAAGCTGCCAAAAAAGTTGTTGAAAAAGAGGGAGAAGAGGTTTGGGATATTCTTGATGAAATTATCAAGGAGTATCCGGTAATGTTAAATAGAGCCCCAACACTTCATAGGCTAGGTATTCAAGCATTCGAACCTATTTTAATAGAAGGAAAAGCAATTCAGCTGCACCCATTAGTGTGCGCAGCATTTAATGCTGACTTTGATGGTGATCAAATGGCAGTTCATGTACCGCTATCTTTAGAGGCACAAGTTGAAACTAGAGTGTTAATGTTATCAAGTAATAATATTTTATCACCGTCTAATGGAAGTCCAATAATTGTCCCTTCTCAAGATATTGTTCTGGGAATTTATTATATGTCTAGAGAAAAACCTAATGCCATGGGTGAAGGAATGATCTTTAGTGATGTAGAGGAAGTTCATAGAGCTTATCAACAAAAAATTGTTAGTTTACAAGCTAAAATACGGGTAAGAATTGAGATTAAAGAAAGTGAAGATGATGATTTACCAGCTGTACCAAAAATTGTATCCACTACTGTGGGTAGAGCAGTTTTAGCTGAAATACTTCCTAAAAATATACCATTTACATATATAAATAAAGATTTAGATAAGAGAGCTATATCAGCATTATTTGATGCCTCATACCGTCTTGCAGGTCTTAAGGCAACAGTATTGTTAGCTGATCAAATTATGTATACAGGTTTTAAATACTCTACAATTTCAGGAGTATCGGTTGGGGTTGATGACATGGTTATACCACAACAAAAAGAAAAAATGGTTGTTTCTGCTGAGAAAGAAGTTAAGGATATTGAAAAACAATATAATTCTGGTCTTCTTACATCTGGCGAGAGATATAACAAAGTTGTTGATATTTGGTCACATACAAATGATCAGGTTTCGCAAGCGATGATGAAAGAATTAGGGGTAGAGAAATCAAAAGTAAAAGGTGGAGGAACAGTAGAACATAAGTCATTTAATTCTATTTATATGATGGCAGACTCTGGTGCCAGGGGATCCGCAGCACAAATCAGACAACTCTCAGGAATGAGGGGTTTGATGGCTAAGCCTGACGGGTCAATTATTGAAACACCTATTACTGCAAATTTTAGAGAAGGATTAAATGTGATGCAGTACTTTATTTCTACTCATGGGGCAAGAAAAGGATTGGCTGATACCGCACTTAAAACTGCTAACTCTGGGTATTTAACAAGAAGACTTGTAGATGTATCCCAAGATTTAGTTGTAGTAGAGGATGATTGTGGTACGGAGTCTGGCATTCTAATGAAGCCGCTTATTGAAGGCGGAGATATTGTGCAACCATTAAGAGAAAGAGTATTGGGAAGAACATTATTAAGAGACTTAAATGCTGTAAATTCTAAAAAAGTGATTCTTCCAAAAGACACTCTTGTAGATGAAAAAAATGTAGTTTTACTTGAACAAAACGCAGTTGATGAAGTCTGGGTTAGATCAGCAATCACTTGTGAGACTAGACATGGAATATGTGCTAAATGTTATGGAAGAGACTTAGCAAAAGGTAGAAAAGTATCTTCTGGTGAAGCGGTTGGTGTTGTAGCTGCTCAATCTATTGGTGAGCCTGGTACTCAGTTAACAATGAGAACATTCCATATTGGAGGAGCCGCATCAAGGTCTGTGGCAGCCAACAGTATTGAGGTTAAATCTTCAGGAACGGCAAAATATCATAATCTTAATGTGGTAGCTAATACAAAAAAACATAATGTTGTGGTTTCTAGATCTGGAGAATTAGGAATTTTAGATGCTAGTGGAAGAGAAAAGGAAAGATATAAGATCCCATATGGTTCCGTTATTACTATTAATGATGGAGATAAAGTGGAAATGGGCCAAACAACTGCCACGTGGGACCCATATACAACTCCAATTATTACGGAAACAGCCGGCATTGTTAAATTCATAGATTTTGTTGAAGGAGTCAGTATAGAAAAAATTACTGATGATATGACAGGTATATCTTCAATACTTATTAAAGATCAAACGAGTGTTTCATTTGATAAAAATTTAAAACCTATGGTTACGCTGGTTGATAGCAAAGGAATGGATTTGAATATAACAAACTCAAGTTTACCAGCGCACTTTATATTGCCATCCAAGTCTAACGTATCTTTGACAGATGGAATGACTATTGGAATAGGCGACACAATTGCTAGAACTCCAAGAGAAACATCAGGAACAAGAGATATAACAGGTGGCTTACCTAGAGTTGCTGATTTATTTGAAGCAAGAATTCCAAAAGATAAGGCTGAGCTTGCTGAAATGACAGGCATTGTTTCATTTGGTAAAGAGACTAAAGGAAAAAGAAGATTAGAGGTAACCTATATAAATGAAGATGGCGTCGAAGATAAACATGTCCAGATGTTAGCAAAAACAAAACTCTTAAATGTATTTGAGGGAGCAAAAGTTGAAAAAGGTGAGGTAATCTCAGAAGGAGCTTTAGATCCACATGATATTTTAAGATATAGAGGTGTTACAGAGCTAGCAGAGCATATCGTAAAAGAGGTTCAGGATGTTTACCGTCTTCAAGGTGTAGCGATTAACGATAAACATATTGAAGTAATCTTAAAACAAATGTTGAAAAAGGTTGAAATAGAATCAATTGGGGATGCTGATTTGATAGTTGGAGAGCAAATGGAAAAAACAGCTATGCTAGAAGTTATAGATGAACTTAAGTCTTCAAACTCTAATGCTGTGTTGCCAACCTTTAGACCTATATTGCTTGGTATTACCAAAGCTTCGCTTGTAACTAATTCATTTATATCAGCAGCGTCATTCCAAGAGACTACCAGAGTCTTAACGGATGCAGCTGTAAATGGTAAAAAGGATTTCTTGAGAGGACTAAAAGAGAATGTAGTTGTTGGAAGATTAATACCATGTGGTACTAGTTTATCCACCAAGAGAAATGAAAAAACCAAGGACGATCAAACTGCTCTAATTGAAAAAGAGCTAGCGGAAGAAATGACCGCTTATACGGAAAATAAAAATACAGTTATTGACGAGGAAACACCAGTAGATCCTGTTTAAACGATTATTTCATTAAATCATTGGCTCAAAACCAAGGTTTAATGAGATGTTTGTTGCAATATCTGCCTGACAGCTATATGCTGTGCGAATAGAATTTTTGAATTAAATTAAGAAGTATTATGACTACAATTAATCAACTTGTTAGAAAACCGAGAAGGGATAAAGTTTATAAAACAGCTGTTCCTGCATTAGAAGCATGTCCTCAAAGAAGAGGAGTATGTACTCGTGTTTATACGACAACTCCAAAAAAACCAAATTCAGCCCTAAGAAAGGTAGCTAGAGTTAAATTAACGAATGGTCAAGAAGTCACATCATATATCGGTGGAGAAGGTCATAATTTACAAGAACATTCTGTTGTGGTTATACGTGGCGGAAGAGTAAAAGATTTGCCGGGTGTGCGATACCATGTTGTAAGAGGAAGTTTGGATACTCAGGGAGTAGAGAACCGCAGACAAGGAAGATCAAAATATGGAACAAAAAAGCCAAAAGCTTAAATAAAAATTATGCCTAGAAAAAAGACTATATTTAAAAAACATTTAAAACCAGACCCTATTTTCAATAGTACTGTAGTTTCAAGATTTACAAACATGATTATGTCTGATGGTAAAAAAAGGACAGCTGAAAAAATAATTTATGCAGCTTTAGAAATCATGAGCGAAAAGAACAAAGCAGACCCATTATCAATGATGGAAAAAGCTCTGCAAAACGTAAGCCCATCTGTTGAAGTTAAATCAAGAAGAGTTGGTGGGTCAAACTATCAGGTTCCAGTAGAAGTTAATCCAAGACGAAGACTATCTTTGGCTATGAGATGGATTTTAGATGCTGCATTGAAAAGAAATGATAAGGCAATGAAGAATAAATTAGCATCAGAATTATTGGATGCCTGTGAAGGTAAAGGCTCTGCCGTCAAGAAAAGAGAAGATGTTCATAAAATGGCAGAAGCTAATAAAGCATTTGCACATTATAGGTGGTAGTAAATGGCTAGAAAGACTCCCATAGAAAATTATAGAAACATCGGTATTATGGCTCATATTGATGCTGGTAAAACAACCACTACAGAAAGAATATTATATTATACAGGCGTATCCCATAAGATTGGCGAGGTACACGATGGTGCCGCAACAATGGACTGGATGGAACAAGAACAGGAAAGAGGTATTACCATAACATCAGCTGCTACTACATGCTTCTGGAAAGGTAGTCTTGGCCAGTTTCCAGAGCATAGAATTAATATCATTGATACTCCCGGACATGTTGATTTTACAATTGAAGTTGAAAGATCACTACGAGTACTAGATGGTGCTGTTGCAGTATTTTGTGCAGTAGGTGGCGTTGAACCTCAATCAGAAACTGTCTGGAGACAAGCTAACAAGTATAATGTACCAAGAATGGTATTTGTAAATAAAATGGATAGAGCTGGAGCAGACTATTTTAGAGTTGTAGAGCAAATAAAAACAAGACTTGGCTCAACACCCGTCACTTTACAAGTTCCAATAGGATCAGAAGATCAATTTAAAGGTATTGTTGATTTACTAACAATGAAAGCGATAATTTGGGAAGAAGAAAACATGGGAATGAAGTTTGAAACTTTAGATATCCCGTCAGACTTACTAGACAAGTCAAATGAATTGAGAGAACAACTATTAGAGACTGCAGCTGAAGCAAGCGAAGAACTTATGGACGAGTATCTTACTAATGGTGATTTACCAATAGAGAAAATTATAGAGGGATTAAGAATTAGAACTCTAGCTAACGAAATAGTTTTAGCACAGTGCGGCACTGCTTTTAAGAATAAAGGCGTACAAACAATGCTTGATAACGTTATAAATTATATGCCAGCACCAGTTGATGTGCCTGCCATAACAGGAATCTTAGATGATAAAGATGAAACTCCTGCTGATAGAAAATCATCAGATGATGAGCCATTCTCATCACTAGCGTTTAAAATTGCAACTGACCCATACGTAGGTTCCTTAACATTTATAAGAGTATACTCAGGTGTGCTAAAAGCCGGAGATTCAGTCTATAACGCAACAACTATGAAAAAAGAGAGGGTTGGTAGAATATTATTAATGCATGCTAACTCAAAAGAAGATGTTAAAGAAGTTAGGGCTGGTGACATAGCTGCGGCAGTGGGATTAAAGTCAGTGACTACTGGACATACATTATGTAGCCCAGACTCAGTGATTACATTAGAAAGAATGGAATTTCCTGAGCCTGTAATATCTATTGCGGTAGAACCCAAAACAAAAGCTGACCAAGAAAAAATGGGATTAGCATTAAGTAAGTTAGCACAAGAAGACCCATCTTTTAGGGTAGCAACAGACCAAGAATCAAATCAAACAATAATTTCTGGGATGGGAGAACTTCATCTTGAAATAATTGTTGATAGAATGAAAAGAGAATTTTCTGTCGAAGCAAATGTTGGGAAGCCACAAGTTGCATATAGAGAAACAATTAGAACGTCTATTGAGCAAGAAGCTAAATATATTAAACAAAGTGGTGGTAGAGGACAGTATGGTCATGTATGGCTTAAACTTGAACCTCAAGAGTCCGGCACAGGTTTTGAATTTGTGAATGCTATTGTGGGTGGAGCAATACCTAGAGAATTTATTAACCCTGTTGAAAAAGGAATTGTTGAGCAAATGGAAAATGGAGTGATCGGTGGATTTCCAGTTGTCGACGTTAAAGTAACTTTATATGACGGTTCTTTCCATGATGTTGATTCAAGTGAAGTAGCATTTAAAGTAGCCGGATCACAAGCATTTAAAGAAGGTGCTAAAAAAGCTAGACCAGTTATACTTGAGCCAGTCATGGCTGTTGAAGCAGTAACTCCAAAAGATTACCTAGGAGATGTTACTGGAGATTTAAACAGACGCAGAGGAATTGTTCTTGGAATGGAAGATACTGCAATGGGTAATATAGTAAAAGCAGAAGTACCATTATCAGAAATGTTTGGGTACTCAACATCACTAAGATCAATGTCTCAAGGAAGAGCAACATATACAATGGAATTTACTAAATATGCTGAACTACCATCAAGTGTAGCTGAAGCTTTAATACAACAGGCATCATAATGGTTATAAAAAAAGATACACCAACTAAAGCGACAGCAAAAAAAAGTACTGAAGCTAAAGTAACTGCAAAAAAAAGTACTGAAGCTAAAGTAACTGCAAAAAAAAGTACAGCTACTAAAGCGACAGCAAAAAAAAGTACTGAAGCTAAAGTAACTGCAAAAAAAAGTACAGCTACTAAAGCGACAGCAAAAAAAAGTACTGAAGCTAAAGTAACTGCAAAAAAAAGTACAGCTACTAAAGCGACAGCAAAAAAAAGTACTGAAGCTAAGGCAGTAAAAAAGAAAAACACCCAAACTATTAGAATAAGATTAAAAACATTTGACCATAAACTTATAGATTTATCAGCAAAAGAAATTGTTGAAACGGCAAAAAGAACTGGAGCTCGAGTACTAGGACCTATTCCATTGCCTACCAGAAAAGAAAGATTTACTATATTAGTATCCCCTCATGTAGATAAGGATGCTCGTGATCAATATGAGATTAGAACACACAAAAGACTGATGGATATCGTTGAGCCTACGGATAAAACTGTGGATGCTTTAATGAAATTAGACCTTGCTGCTGGCGTTGATGTTAAAATAGAATTAAATTAACATTTTTCGTTAAAAATCATACATAAAAAACTGAATATATGTTAAGATTCAGCACATTTTACGTATAAAACAGTATTATAACTAACTTTATCATTTTGAGGATAATAAAATGAGTATGGGTATTATAGGCCAGAAGGCCGGAATGACTAGAATATTTGACAGCACAGGCATATCTGTCCCAGTTACTGCAATCAGTGTTTCCCCTACTCAAATCACACAAATTAAAACATTAGAGAAAGATGGCTATAAAGCTGTACAAGTATCTTATGGTCAGAAAAAAGAATCTAAAGTAAATAAAGCTGTCCTTGGACATTACAAGAAAGCTGCAGTATCTCCTGGCAAAGGACTAATGGAGTTTAGACTGAACGACAAAGAGATGGAAGGTTTAGAAATCGGAAAATCAATTGATTTAAGTTTATTTAAAGTTGGACAACATGTTGATATTACGGGAACTACACTTGGTAAAGGTTTTCAGGGTGGAGTAAAACGTCATCATTTTGCAACTCAAGATGCTACACATGGTAATTCATTATCACATCGTGCTCTTGGTGCTACAGGTCAATGTCAAGATCCTGGGCGTGTATTCAAAGGTAAAAAAATGGCTGGTCAGTTAGGTAACGTTAGAAATACAATTCAAAATTTAGTAATAGTTAAAATTCTTTTAGATGACAATACAATATTAGTAAAAGGATCAATACCTGGGCATGACGGATCAAACGTAATTATTAAACCAACTAGAAAAAAATATACTCCTAGAGAAATATTAACAATTGAAGAAACTGTTGTAGAAGAAGTTAAGGCAGCAGCTCCAAGTAAAGAATCAAAACCTGTTGAAAATGTAAAAACAGAAAAAGGAACTAAAGAATAATAAAATGGCTGCAATAGATTTAAATAAAATATTTAGTAAAGAGTTTAATGAGTCGCTTGTTCATCAGGTTGCGACTGACTATATGTCAAATCAACGCTCTGGCACAAAAGCACAGAAAAATAGATCAGCAGTAAGTGGTGGTGGCGCAAAACCTAGACCCCAAAAAGGTTCTGGTAGAGCAAGAGCTGGAACAACAAGAGGTCCAATCTGGAGAAAAGGTGGAGTAACATTCGCTGCATCACCAAAAGATTATAATAAAAAGATTAATAAAAAAATGTATAAAAACGCAATGAATTGTATTTTTTCTGAGTTAAATAGAAAAGAGCGTTTATTTTGCGTAGAAGATTTTAATGTTACAGAACCAAAAACAAAAGCATTTGTAGCGGAGTTAGCTAAACTAAAAATAACAAATACGTTGCTTATAGTTCACGAAGGAAAAATAAATGTTTTCTTAGCTGGAAGAAATCTTAAAAATGTTGAGATAGTGAGCCCACTCGGAATGAACCCTTATAATTTAATGAGATATGATAATGTGATTATTGACTCGGCGATACTTGATAAGGTACAAGGTATGACATCATGAATAATGAGAGATTAATGAACATAATTGTTTCACCGCGTATTTCTGAAAAAGCAACAGCAAAGGCTGACTTAGAAAAACAACATGTATTTTCAGTACTAAAAGATGCTAATAAATTAGAAGTAAAAAAAGCTGTTGAAAAAATGTTTGAAGTTAAAGTAGAGCAAGTACGTTTATTAAATGTACCAGGAAAACTAAAAAGAGTTGGAAGAAAATTCGGTAAAACTAAAGATTGGAAAAAAGCATACGTTAAACTTAAAGAAGGTTATGACATAAGCTATGGAGAATTAGAGGCTAAGTAATGGCATTAATAAGATCAAAACCAACTTCTCCGGGAGTAAGACATAAAGTCAAAATTAGTAGCCCCGAGCTTCACAAAGGTAAGCCATGCGAGGCATTAATAGCTAAACTTAGTAAGACTGGTGGTAGAAATAATAAAGGTAGGATAACTACTAGACACATCGGTGGTGGACACAAAAGAAGTTACCGTATAATTGATTTTAAACGCGATAAAGATAATATTGCAGCAAAAGTTGAAAGACTTGAGTATGATCCAAACAGAAATGCTCATATAGCATTACTCCTATATATAGATGGGGAACGCAGATATATTATCGCTCCTAAGAATATTAAACCTGGAGATCCAATAATATCTGGTGAAGCATCACCAATAGCAATCGGAAATTCGTTACCAATGAAAAATATACCAGTTGGTACACAGGTCCACTGCATTGAAATGAAACCTGAAAAAGGTGCTCAAATTGCAAGAAGTGCTGGTACTTCTGCTCAGATAGCAGCTATAGAGGGAGAATACGTCACTATCAAATTAAGATCTGGTGAAATGAGAAAAATATTCTCTAAGTGTAAAGCTACTATTGGCGAAGTTGGTAATAGTGAATTTAATTTACAATCACTCGGTAAAGCAGGTGCTAAAAGATGGCTTGGTGTTAGACCTACTGTTAGAGGAGTAGCAATGAATCCTATTGATCATCCACATGGTGGTGGCGAAGGAAAAACGTCGGGTGGTAGACATCCTGTTTCTCCATGGGGAACACCTACTAAGGGTTATAAAACAAGATCTAATAAAAGAACAGATAACATGATAGTTAGACGTAGATCTAACAAGAAAAGGAAATAATTATGGCAAGATCACTTAAAAAAGGACCTTTCATTGATTATCATTTACAAGCTAAAGTTGATAAAGCTGTAGAGAATAATGATAAAAAACCAATTAAGACATGGTCAAGAAGATCTGTTATATCGCCAGATATGGTTGGTCTAACAATCGGAGTTCATAATGGAAAACAACATGTGCCTGTATATGTTACTGAGAACATGGTTGGTCATAAATTAGGTGAATTTTCGCCAACAAGATTATTTAAAGGACATTCGGGAGATAGAAAAGCTAAGGCTACGTAAGATTATGAATACACGTGCAATATTAAAATACCAAAGAATTTCTGCCCAGAAAGCCAGACTTGTGGCTAATGTTATTAGAGGCTTAAAAGTAGACAAGGCAATTGAATTTCTAACTTTCAATAACAAGAAAGCATCTAGAATGATATTGAAAGTATTGGAATCAGCCGTAGCCAATGCTGAGAATAATAATTCTCATGACATTGATGATTTAATGGTTAAGAATATTTTAGTAGACGAAGGCCCTACGCAAAAAAGACATATGCCAAGAGCTCGAGGAAGAGTAAACGAAATTTTAAAAAGAAGCAGTCACATAACAGTAATTGTTTCAGATGGTAAAGAGGTTTAATTATGGGACAGAAAGTACATCCACACGGATATAGACTAGGAATAACAACTGATTGGAATTCCAAATGGTATGCTGATTCTAGGGAGTTCTCAAAATTTTTATTAGAAGATATTAAGGTTAGAGATTATTTGAGAGCTACATTAAAGCATGCATCTATTAGTAGAATCTTAATTGAAAGACCAACTAAAGAAGCAATTATAACTGTGTACTCATCTAGGCCTGGAATAGTCATTGGGAAAAAAGGCGAGGATATAGATAAATATAGAAATAAGATTTCGTTAATCATGGGATTACCAAAAAATAAAATTAAATTAAATGTTAAAGAGATTAGAAAACCAGAGCTAGATGCTCACTTAGTTGCGGAAGGAATTGCTCAGCAGTTAGAGAGAAGAATAATGTATAGAAGAGCAATGAAAAGAGCGGTAACAAATACGATTAGACTTGGGGCATTAGGAATTAAAGTTAATGTTGGTGGAAGATTAAATGGTGCAGAGATTGCAAGAAGTGAGTGGTATAGAGAAGGACGAGTGCCTTTACACACACTCAAGGCAAATATTGACTATGGGGTTGCAGAAGCAATGACAACGTATGGCATTATTGGTATTAAAGTATGGATACATCATGCAGATGATTCAGATAATACTAAAGAATCTCATAAGAAAATGAACAAGAATACTGTTAGTGGTAAATAGATATGTTACAACCAAAAAAAACTAAGTATAGAAAGCAGCAAAAAGGTAAACTCAGAGGGTTTGCAACATCTGGAGCTAAAGTAAGTTTTGGAGAATTTGGTCTTAAAGCTATTACGCGTGGAAGAGTAACAGCTAGACAGATAGAAGCTGCTAGAAGAGCAATGACAAGATATATAAAACGTGGTGGAAAAATTTGGATCCGTATATTCCCAGATGTTCCTATAACTAAAAAACCAGTTGAAGTCAGGATGGGTAAAGGGAAAGGTAACGTAGAGTATTGGGCGGCTAAAGTACAACCTGGAAAAGTATTATATGAGATGGAAGGAGTAACTGAAGAGGTAGCAAGAGAAGCGTTTAGATTAGCTTCGGCAAAATTACCAGTTATAACTACTTTCATAACTAGGGCAATAATGTAATGAAAACTGAAGAATATAGAAAGAAAACTAACGCTGAACTTTTGCAAGAGCTGGATGGTCTAGTTAAGGAAAGATTCACATTGCGTATACAGAGAGGAACAGGATTAAATCCTAAACCTCACTTATTTTCTATAAATAAAAGAAGCATAGCTAGAATTAAAACTATATTGAATGAGAAAAAAGCAGATGGAAAATAAAAAAGCAAAAATAATATTAGCTAAAGTATTTAGTAATAAAATGGATAAGTCTGCAACTGTAATAGTTGAGAGACAAATAAAACATCCGGTAAACGGAAAATTTATCAAGAGGACAAGTAAATTTCATATTCATGATGAAAATAATGAATGTGTAATTGGGCAACAAGTTCGTATACAACAAACAAGACCAATTTCAAAAACAAAATTTTGGACTTTGGTTAAGGAAGATTAGAGAAATAAAATGATACAAATGCAAACTACATTAGTCTCGGCAGACAACAGCGGCGCAAAGAAATTAATGTGTATAAAAGTATTGGGTGGCTCGCATAGAAGATATGCATCTATTGGTGATGTTATAAAAGTCTCTATAAAAGATGCGATTCCTAAAGGTAAAGTTAAGAAAGGTGAGGTATATAACGCAGTAGTAGTGAGAACTAAAAAAGCAATTAAAAGGCCTGATGGGTCAGCTATAAGATTTGACAGTAATGCGTGTGTCTTGCTAAGTGCTAAATTAGAACCACTTGGAACACGTATATTCGGACCTGTTACAAGAGAATTAAGAGCGTTAACGTTTATGAAAATTGTATCGTTAGCTCCAGAGGTATTATGAATAAGTTAAAGAAAGGCGATTCAGTAATTGTAATTGCAGGGAAAGATAAAGGTAAGAAAGGAGAGATTCTTAAAGTTATTGAGCCTAATAAATTGTTAATTGCAAATATTAATTTAGCAAAGAAACATGTGAAGCCAAACCCTAATAAACAAGAGAGTGGTGGAATTATTGAAAAAGAGATGCCTATCCAAATCTCAAATGTAATGATTTTAAATCCGATTTCTAAAAAAGGTGATCGTGTTGGGATGAAAACATTAGAAAATGGTAAAAGAGTTAGGATATATAAATCTAGTAAAGAGGTTATAGATATTTAGTATGAACACATATAATGAATTTTATAGAGATAATATTGTGCCAGCCTTGATGGAAGTATTAAAGGTTAAGTCGCCAATGAATGTTCCTAAATTAACAAAGATTACCCTGAATATGGGATTAGGTTCTGCAGTGAGTGATAAAAAAGTATTAGAGTCAGCCCAAGCTGAATTAACTCAAATAAGCGGACAAAAAGCAGTTTTAACATATGCAAAAAAATCAATTGCTAACTTTAAGTTAAGAGAAGGTATGCCGATTGGGTGTAAAGTCACACTTAGGAATGAAAAAATGTATGATTTCTTTGAAAAACTTATTAAAATCTCACTACCAAGAACACGTGACTTTAGGGGTTTAAACCCTAATTCGTTTGATGGTAGAGGTAATTACACATTAGGTGTAAAGGAACACATTATTTTCCCAGAAATAGATTTTGATAGGATAGATAGAATCAAAGGGCTAGATATTACAATTACTACTAATGCTAAAAATAATCAGGAGGCAATGGAGCTTTTTAAGCAATTTAATTTTCCATTTAAATAATTATGGCTAAACTTTCAATAATTCAAAGAGAAAAAAAACGCGCAATATGTGTATTAAAGTATGCGACTAAAAGAGATGCTCTCAAAGAACAGCTAAAAAATCCTGACTTAGAGATGGAAGAATTGCTGTTGCTTAGAAAAAAACTACAAAAATTACCTATTAACTCGGCAGCTATCAGACAAAGAAATAGATGTGCTTTGACTGGAAGACCAAGAGGAGTTTATAGAAAATTTGGATTAGGAAGATCTAAGCTAAGAAAAGCTGCGATGAGGGGCGATATACCTGGTTTAACTAAGGCGAGTTGGTAAAAATTATGAGCATGAGCGATACAATAGCAGATTTGCTAACGAGAATAAGAAACGGACAGAGTGCAGAAAAAGAAGCAGTAACTATGCCTTTTTCAAAAATGAAACTTTCTATCTGCAAGGTTCTTGAGAATGAGGGTTATATTGATTCCACTGAGGTATCTGGCGATCTTAAAAAAGAGTTAACAGTATTATTGAAATATTATGAAGGTAAGCCGGTTATAGAAAATATTAAAAGAATTAGTAAACCTAGTCTTCGTATTTTTAAACCTGCAAAACAAGTACCAAACGTAAGGAATGGGTTAGGAATATGTATTGTTTCAACATCGCATGGAGTGATGACTGACAAAGAAGCTCGTGAAAAGAATTATGGAGGTGAGATAATTTGCATTGTCTCATAAGTATAAAAAATGTCTAAAATAGCAAGTAAGCCAATCCAAATACCTGAAAGTATTAAATTCGTTATTAATGAGAATTTAATTAATATTGAAGGTCCAATGGGGAAACTCTCTTTTGAGAAACACTCTAATATCACTGTGGATGTAAAAGATGGTTTTGCTCAAGTAAAAACTGAAGACGCAGATTGTATACCATTGTCTGGAACTACAAGAGCTTTGCTTGCCAATATGGTTCATGGTGTTACCAGTAACTGGGTTAAGAAATTAAAAATGATTGGAGTTGGTTATAGAGCAAAAGCTGATTTACAAAAATTAGAGCTAACCGTGGGTTTTTCTCACCCCGTTGTTTATCCAGTGCCAGAGGGTTTAAAAATTGAAACACCTACTCAAACTGAGATAGTTATTACTGGTGTTGATAAACAAAAAGTTGGACAAGCTGCTGCAGAAATAAGAGCATATAGACCTCCTGAACCTTATAAAGGAAAAGGTATTAGATATGAAGATGAAGAAGTTATTAAAAAAGAGGCTAAGAAAAAATGATCCGTATAAATAAGAATAGCAAAGATTCACGATTAAGACGTGCTCGTAAGTCAAGAGCTAGGATTAGCCTATCCAGCGAATATAGATTGAGCGTTTATAGATCAGTCAAACATATATATGTGCAACTGTTAACTTCTAATGGAAGCAAAGTGCTTACTACTATATCTACAAATCAAAAAGACCTTAAAGGAAAAATTAAATCTAATAATATTGAGTCTTCAAAAATGATTGGAAAACTGATGGCAGATTATATTAAAAAAGAGAAAATTGGAAAGATAGCATTTGATAGATCAGGTTATAGATATCATGGAAAAATTAAAGCTTTAGCTGATTCTATGCGTGAAAATGGAGTGAAGATATAATGGCATACGATGATAAAAAATCAGATTATATAGAAAAATTAGTTGCCGTAAACCGTACAGCTAAAGTTGTTAAAGGTGGTAGACAATTTAGTTTTACTGCATTAACAGTTGTCGGAGATGGTAACGGCAGAATTGGTTATGGTTATGGGAAAGCAAAGGAAGTACCAATGGCTATACAAAAAGCAATGGACAAAGCTAAAAATAGTATGGTTACTGTTGCTCTTAAAAATGGAACTTTACATCATGAAGTTACGCATTCGCATGGTGCGGCTAAAATTTTCATGAAACCAGCTGGAGAAGGTACTGGAGTAATTGCAGGTGGTGCTATGAGAGCTGTATTTGAAGCTACTGGAATCCATAATGTTTTAGCAAAGAGTATTGGTTCAACCAATCCTATCAATGTTGTCAAGGCAACGGTCAAGGGTCTAGAGTCTATGTTTTATCCTGCATATGTAGCGGCAAAACGTGGCAAAAAAACGAGTGAGTTATAATAATGGCTAAACAAGATAAAAACACAGTAACAGTTAAGCAAACAAGAAGTTTGATTGGTAGCACAAAAAAACAAGTAGCATCAATTAAAGGTTTGGGGTTAAGAAGAATTAACCATGAAGTTACACTTAAAGACACTCCGGAAATCCGAGGAATGATTAAAGTTGTAAGACACATGATAGAAATTAGTAATTAGTAGGTAAAATGATGAGTAGTTTATTAAATGAAATAAAACCTAATAGCGATAGCAAATCTAATAGAAAAAGAGTTGGTAGAGGTGGTGGGTCAGGTACTGGGAAAACTTGTGGTAGAGGCCATAAAGGTCAGAAAGCAAGAACAGGCGGAACAATTCGTATAGGTTTTGAAGGTGGACAAATGCCCTTACAAAGAAGACTTCCAAAAGTTGGATTTTCATCTCGTGTCAATCTTCTTTCTACTGAAGTTAAATATGACCATCTAGTTAAAATTAAAGAAGATGAAGTAACAATAGAATTATTAAGAAAATATAAATTAATAAAAACGAAGATTCAAAAAGTAAAAATAATAGGACCGTGCACTATTAAAGAGAAGAAAACTTTAAAAGATATGGCGTGTACTAAATCTGTAATGGAATTCACAAAGAAGTAAGGAAATATGTCTAGATCAGGAAATAATATGACAGGCGGACTTGGTGGTTTGACAAAATCAGTTGAGTTAAGACAAAGAATTATCTTTGTTGTGCTTGCTTTAATGGTATTTAGACTAGGAAGTTTTATTACATTGCCTGGAATTGACCCTTCTGTTATGAAATTTTTGTTTGAACAACAAAGAGGCAGTATCTTAGATATGTTCAACATGTTTTCTGGTGGCTCGCTATCCAGAATGTCACTATTTGCGCTAGGAGTAATGCCATATATCTCAGCATCAATTATTATCCAGATGATGACGCATGTTTATGCGCCACTAGTACAGTTGAGAAAAGAAGGAGAAAGAGGAAGAAAAAAAATTACAAAATATACTAGATACTTTACTTTAGTACTTGCAATTATGCAGTCTTTTGGGGTTTCATCTGCTCTTCAAAATCAAAATACGGGCAGCACTATATTGGTTCTTGATCCAGGTTTCACTTTCGTTGGTATAGCCGTTATAACCTTAGTTACTGGGACAATGTTCCTTGTGTGGTTAGGAGAACAAATTACGGAAAGAGGAATTGGTAATGGTATATCAATACTTATATTTGCTGGTATAGTTGCTGGTCTACCATCAGCTATTGGTAATACGATCGAATTAGCAAGAAATGGAGAGTTACAAGGTTTTACGGTAATACTTATATTTTTATTAGTACTCTTGATTACCGCTGTTGTGATATATGTTGAACGTGGACAAAGAAAAATTCCAATAAATTATGCAAGAAAAATGCAAGGCAGAAAAATGTATGCTGCACAAAGTTCACATTTACCGTTGAAGATTAATATGGCTGGAGTCATACCACCAATTTTTGCTTCAGCAATAATATTATTTCCGGCAACCATTGCGAGTTGGGGCGGAATAGGTAACGAAGGAGGTATAGTGCAGACTATTGCCTTATCATTATCTCCAGGACAGCCACTATATATATTACTTTATTCATTCGCAATTATATTCTTTTGTTATTTTTATACAGCACTTGTCTTTAATGCTAGAGAGACTGCCGATAATCTTAAAAAAACAGGCGCTTTCATCCCAGGCATTAGACCAGGCGAACAAACAGCACAATATATTGATGATATAACTACTAAATTAACGACTATTGGCGCTATATATATAACCACAGTTTGCCTGTTACCAGAGTTTCTAATTTTATATTTTAATGTGCCGTTTTATTTTGGTGGAACATCGCTGTTAATCGTAGTAATAGTTGTGATGGATTTGATGGCTCAAATACAATCCCACTTATTATCACATCAATATGAAGGAATGATGAAAAAGGCTAACTTAAAAGGTATTGGCGGAGGAATGAGGTAAAAATGAAAGTAAGAGCATCTGTAAAGAAATTATGTAGGAATTGTCGCGTAATTAGAAGGAAGAGGGTTGTCAGAATTATCTGCAAGGATCCAAGGCATAAGCAAAGACAAGGTTAAAATAGGTTGTATTAAACACAAATGAAATATAAAATCATCGTTCGAGAGAAATAAATGGCTAGAATCGCAGGAATAAATTTACCAAACGGAAAGCATATATGGATTGCTTTGACCTCTATTTATGGAATAGGGTCAACTAGAGCAAATAAGATTTGTGCAGACTCCGGTGTTAACAGGAATAAGAAGGTACATGAGCTAGATGATAATGATCTAGAAATCTTAAGAAATCATGTTGAAAAGTATCAGCTTGAGGGTGACTTAAGAAGAGAAACTTCGATAAATATAAAACGTCTTATGGACATTGGTTCATATAGAGGAATTAGACACCGCAAAGGATTACCTTTACGTGGACAGAAAACAAAAAATAATAGCAGAACTAGAAAAGGACCAAGAAAACTTATAAAGGCTAAATAATATGGTAACTACTACTAAACCAAAGAAGAAAAAAGAAAAGAGAGTTGTTAACGAAGGAGTGGCACACATATATGCTTCTTTTAATAATACAATTATCACAATAACGGATAAGCAGGGCAATACATTGTCATGGGCAACATCTGGTGGCTCTGGTTTCAGAGGTTCAAGAAAAAGTACTCCATTTGCAGCTCAAATAGCTGCAGAAAAAGCTGGAATAAAAGCTGCGGAGTTTGGAGTAAAAAGCTTAGAAGTTCTAGTTAAGGGTCCTGGCCCAGGAAGAGATTCTGCGGTTAGAGCTTTAAATAGTTCTGGATATAAAATTACGAATATTACAGATATAACGCCTCTTCCACATAATGGATGTAGACCACCTAAAAAGAGGAGAGTATAAAAAATTATGGCTAAATTTACTGGATCTAAATGCAAGTTAATGAGAAGGGAAGGGACTGATTTATTTTTGAAATCAGGGTCAAGAGCTTTAGAAACAAAATGTAATCTTGAAAAGAAGCCTGGGCAAAAGGCTGATGCAAGGAGACCTAAAACTTCTGATTATTCTCTACAGTTGAGAGAGAAGCAGAAAGTTAAGAGAATTTATGGTGTGCTAGAAAAACAATTTAGAAATTACTATAAAAAAGCTGCTAGTAAAAAAGGTTCTACGGGAGAAAACTTGCTTAATATGTTGGAGTCAAGACTGGATAATGTTGTGTACAGATTAGGCTTTGGCTCGACAAGAGCAGAATCAAGACAGCTAGTGAATCATAAGAATATTCAAGTTAATGATTCAATAGTGAACATCGCTTCATATCAGCTTAACCCAAAAGACAAGGTTTCTGTTAGGAATAATAAGAAAGATCAACTACGAATTAAATCAGCTATGAGTCTTGCAGAGACTCGAGGATTTAATGATTGGGTTGAGGTAGATACAAAAAATCTCAAAGGCACATTTATAAGAATACCAGAACGTAAAGAATTACCTTCTGAAATAAATGAATCGTTAATTGTTGAATTATACTCAAAATAGGTGATACATGAATAATAATGACTTTCTAAAACCAAAATTAGTAGACATAGAGATGTTAAATCCGTCTCATGCAAAGATAACCATAGAGCCGCTAGAAAGAGGCTTTGGTCATACGCTGGGTAATGCTCTCAGAAGAGTCCTGTTATCATCATTGCCGGGTAGCGCAGTAACAGAGGTTTCTATTGAGAATATACTACATGAATACAGCACAATAGAGGGAGTCCAAGAGGATGTTCTAGAAATATTACTAAATATTAAAAAACTTGCCTTAGTATTGCATGAAAAAGATACTCTAGAGGTTACTTTAAAGAAAAAAGGAAAGGGTCCAGTTTTAGCATCTGATATTACAGCAAGCGCAGATTTAGAAATTAAAAATCCAGATTTTGTTATAGCTAATATTACTAATAATAAAACTGAGATTATTATACATATGACAATTTCAAAAGGCAGAGGATATCTAGCTGCACAAAAGAGAAAATTTAATGAATTAGAAGATCTTGGCATAGGAAAAATGCAATTGGATGCTTCATTTAGCCCCGTAGTTCAAGTTACTTATAATGTTGACACTGCAAGGGTCAAACAAAGAACAGACTTAGATAAACTCATAATAGATTTAAAAACTAATGCAACAATTGAGCCAGAAGATGCCATTAGACAAGCAGGCTCAATTTTAAGAGACCAATTGTCAGTATTTACAGTTTTAGAAGTCAAAGAGGAAGCTGTTGAAGACTTAGATACTCCTCAGATTGACCCTGTATTACTAAGACCTGTTGATGATTTAGAGTTAACGGTTAGATCTGCAAATTGTTTAAAAGCAGAGAATATTTATTATATAGGTGATTTAGTACAAAGAAGTGAAAATGAATTATTAAAAACTCCTAATTTAGGAAAAAAATCACTTACAGAAATTAAAGATGTTTTAGCTACACATAGTTTGTCGCTTGGCATTAAACTAGAAGATTGGCCACCAAAAAGTATGGAAAAAAGAATATGAGACATAGAAAAAGCGGTAGACAGTTAAATAGAAATGCTTCGCATAGAAAAGCTATGTTTAAAAATATGTGTTTATCATTATTTGAATTCGAGAAAATTGAAACTTCAGTGCCTAAAGCTAAAGAGCTTAGAAGGTTTGCTGAGCCGTTAATAACACTTGCTAAAACTGATTCATTAATTAGGCGTAGATTAGCATATTCAAAAATTAGAAGTAAAAAATTGGTTAAAAAGCTATTTGAGGATTTAGGTCCTAGATTTAAAAATCGTCCAGGTGGCTACTTAAGGATTCTTAAGTCTGGTTACACTCTTGGCGATGCATCTCCGCAAGCATATGTTGAGTTAACTGAAAAGTCAGCTTCTAGCAATTAAGTTTATCTTTTAAAAATTTTCCAGTATAAGATTTTTTATTTTTTGCGACAAATTCTGGCGTGCCTTCTGAAACAATATGTCCGCCACCGATGCCACCCTCTGGACCAAGGTCAATTATCCAGTCAGCGGTTTTAATAACTTCCAAGTTATGCTCAATTATTATTAATGTATTACCGCGCTCTTTAAGTTTATTTAAAACCTTTAGTAATTTTGATACATCATGAAAATGTAATCCGGTTGTGGGTTCATCTAATAGATAAAGAGTTTGCCCCGTATCTCTTTTAATTAATTCTTTAGCTAGCTTTATTCTTTGCGCTTCACCACCTGAGAGAGTAGTGGCATTTTGTCCAAGGCTTATATATGAAAGTCCGACCTCATTAATAATTTCTAATTTTCTACTTATAACTGGTATATTTTCAAAAAATTCTAAAGCTTCATAAACTGTAAAATTTAAAATATCACTTATATTTTTTGTTTTAAATAAAATCTCTAGAGTTTCAGGATTATATCTTTTACCATTACATTTATCGCATTTAACGTATACATCAGATAAAAAGTGCATCTCTACCTTTATGACACCGTCTCCCTCGCACGTTTCGCATCTTCCGCCTTTGACATTAAAACTAAATCTTCCAGCTTTATAACCTCTTGATCGTGCCTCTTGTGTTTGTGTAAGTAATTCTCTTATATGTGTAAATATACCTGTATATGTTGCTGGATTAGATCTAGGGGTTCTTCCTATAGGGCTTTGATCAATTTCTATTATTTTATCTATGTGTTCCAAGCCATCAACTTTGTCGCAGCCTGTTTGAGAATTATCTTTTTCTAAAAAACTATTGTATACATAATTAAATAAAACATTATTTATTAAACTTGATTTACCAGAACCAGAGACACCAGTTATACATGTCATAAGACCTATAGGGATATTAACTGTTAAATTTTTAAGATTATTGGTTACTGCATTATGGATAGATAATACTTTCTTAGGATTTATTTTTAATCTATTTTTTGGAACATCTATTTTTTTCTTACCTGATAAATATTGCCCTG
>Ga0209091_10000756_pt1 | contig 30380 bp, 33 predicted proteins | sample ArcticOcean_MG_C_6_FD_187438 | JGI IMG/M metagenome (GOLD analysis project Ga0209091, IMG submission 187438) | Marine microbial communities from western Arctic Ocean - ArcticOcean_MG_CB8_128 (SPAdes) (version 2) | ecosystem: Environmental > Aquatic > Marine > Oceanic | place: Arctic Ocean...
GTTTTTCTAGATAGTAGAATTCTAAATCTTGATACACCACCAATTGAAGTAATTGCAGCAGACCAAAAAAGATTGATTGTTGATGCTTTTGCTAGATTTCAAATTACAGACCCATTAAAATTCTATATCTCCGTTGGAAATGAAAGAGTTGCAAGATCAAGATTGGCAACAATTATTAATTCAAGACTTAGAAATGTTCTTGGGCAACAAGAATTACAAACACTACTTTCAAAAGACAGAAGTAAACAAATGTCTTTAATTCAAGAACTTGTAAACACAGAAGCTGGAAATTTTGGTATTAAAATAATAGATGTTAGAATTAAAAGAGCAGATTTGCCTGAAGCTAACAGTGAAGCAATTTTTAGAAGAATGCAGACTGAAAGAGAAAAAGAAGCTAAAGAATTTAGAGCAAGAGGTGCTGAAATGGCTGTAACTATTACTTCAACAGCTGATAAAGATGTTTCGGTATTATTAGCTAATGCTAATAAAGATTCTGAAATCATGAAAGGTGAAGGTGATGGGGAAAGAAATGCAATTTTTGCTGAAGCTTTCGGTAGGGATCCCGCATTTTTTTCTTTTTACAGAGCAATGCAAGCCTACGAAACTGCCTTAATAGGTGGAGACACATCTGTAATTTTATCTCCAGATAGTGAATTTTTTAAGTTTTTTGGAAATATCAAACCTAAACAATAAATCTCAAATACTATGAGGGAGCTAATTATAGCTTTTGGTTTATTCTTCTTTATCGAAGGAATTTTGTATGCTTTATTTCCATCAAAAATGAAAAGTATGTTGCAAAAATTAAATGATGTGACTAATGGTCAACTCAGAACAGGTGGATTGATATTCGCAGTGATAGGATTTATAATTATTTATTATGTTAAAAATTAATATGAAAAAAATTAAATTTATATTCTTAGCATTAGTTTTTACATTTAATTTTTCAACTCTGTCTAATTCTCAATCAGTGCCGTCATCATTTGCTGATCTTGCTGAAAGGTTAATGCCATCAGTGGTAAATATATCAACTACACAAACGGTTGTTACAAGAAGTAATCCTTTTCCAAATTTTCAATTTCCACCAGGATCACCATTTGAGGATATGCTTAAAGAATTTGGGACTCCCCAAGAGAGACAATCCTCTGCACTTGGCTCAGGATTTATTATCAACGAAAAAGGAATAATAGTAACAAATAATCATGTGATTGAGGGAGCAGAAGATATCGTGGTTCAAGTAAATGGAGATAAAGAATTTAAAGCAAAAGTTATAGGTGCAGATCCATTATCAGATATTGCTGTTTTACAATTAGATACAAAAGAAAAATTTATCCCAGTGAAATTTGGGGACTCAGATAAAGCTCGAATTGGAGACTGGGTTATTGCTATCGGTAACCCTTTTGGTTTTGGTGGAACTGTTACATCAGGAATTATCTCAGCAAGAAATCGATCAATAGGCTTATCAAGGTACGAAGATTATATTCAAACAGACGCGTCTATAAATTCTGGAAATTCAGGTGGACCACTATTTGACATGAATGGTGATGTAATTGGAATTAATACAGCAATTTTGGGTCGAAGTGGAAATGTTGGTATTGGTTTTTCCATTCCTTCAAATAGTGCAAAAATTGTAATTGATCAGTTAATTGAATTTGGTGAAACTAAAAGAGGATGGCTTGGAGTTAGAATTCAAGATGTTACTAAAGAAATAGCAGATGTAGAAAAATTAGACGAACCACGTGGTGCACTAGTTGCGAGTGTTGCTGAAAATAGCCCATCAGAAAAAGGTGGAGTAAAAGCGGGTGATATTATTCTAGAATTTAATGGTGAAAGAATTCAAGAAATGAAAGAATTGCCAATTATTGTTGCAAGGACAGAGGTTGGAAAAAAAGTTGATGTTAAAATTTGGAGAAATAAAAGAGAAATTACAAAAAAAATTACATTGGGACGACTAGAAACTTCTGAAGATTTTAAAGTTAAAGCTAAAGTTGAGGAAAAACCATCTTCAATTGAAAGCACAATAGAAAGTTTGAAAATAACAGTCAGAAAATTAAATAATGAAGATGTCAAACTAAGAAAAATTCCTAATCAAACTAATGGATTAATTATTACAAAAATAGAGAATGATAGTCCATTAATAAATTCGATTGAAGTAAATAGTATTATAATTGAAGCTCAAAAGAAAAGAATAAGTTCAGCAGATGATCTAAATAAAATTGTTAAGCAGGTCTTAAATACTAATCAAAAAACAATTTTATTAGTTATCTTCAATAATCAAAATCAAAGAAGATATATTGGTATTAAATTAAAATAATAATGGATTTAAAATCCAAAATTATTTTAATTTATGGACCCACGGCTTCTGGAAAATCTGAATTTGCGATAAAATTAGCTAAAAAGATAAAAGGTGAAATAGTTAATGCTGATAGTATGCAAGTTTATAAAGACTTAAAAATTTTAACCGCAAGACCCCTAAAAAAAAATTTTCAAAAAATTAAACATCATTTATATGGTTTTCAAAAGTCTAATAAAGACTTTTCAACTGGTGACTGGCTTAAAATTGTTATTAAAAAAATTAATGAAATTAAGAAAAGAAAAAAAATTCCAATAATAGTTGGTGGAACTGGTTTATATTTTAAAGCTTTAACTGATGGTTTAGTGGAAATTCCATCTATTCCTTTAAGATTTAGAAATCGAGTAAGGTCCTTACAAAAATCTATTGGCCAAGAAAGGTTTTATAAAAAACTTTTAAAGATTGACTCCTCATTAATTAATCAAATTAAGCCTCAAGATACTCAAAGAACCATTAGAGCTTACGAGGTAAAATTATTTACAAAAAAATCTATTACAGAATGGTACAAAAGTACAAATTCTAAGTTTAAAAAAAATGAGTTTTTCAAACTGTGTATTGATCATCCTAGATCTGAGTTAATTGAAAAAATCGCTCTACGAATAAAACAAATGTTAGGTGTAGGTGTGGTTTTAGAGGTAAAAAAGTTTTTAAAACAAAGAATTTCAAAAAGCAAAAGTATTTCAAAAGCAATAGGTATTGCCGAAATTAATGATTTTATTAAAAAAGGGACAGATGAAGATGAAGTTATTGAAAAAATATCAATAAAAACTAGGCAATACGCTAAAAGACAAGCGACATGGGCAAGAGGACACATGACAAGTTGGAAAAAAATTAAGCCCAAAACAATAAATAAATTTCTCAAAAAAATTTAAATTATTTTCAGTAAAACTTGACCAATAAGCAACTTCAGCTAGATTGTGTTATGTCTAAATTATATTCTGGAGCAGAAATTGTTTTTAAGTGCCTTGAAGATCAAGGTGTTGAATTTATTTTTGGTTATCCAGGCGGAGCAGTTTTGCCAATTTATGACGAGTTGAAAAATCATCCATCCATTAAACATATCTTGGTTAGACATGAACAGGGTGCAGGACATGCAGCCGAAGGATATGCAAGATCCTCAGGAAAACCAGGAGTGGTACTAGTAACTTCTGGGCCAGGTGCAACCAATGTAGTGACTGCATTAACCGATGCTTATATGGACTCTGTCCCCTTAGTTTGTATTTCAGGACAAGTTCCAACTCACTTAATAGGAACAGATGCCTTTCAAGAATGTGACACAACGGGAATTACAAGGCCATGTACTAAACACAACTGGTTAGTAAAAGATATTAATGACTTACCAAGAATAATGCATGAGGCTTTTATCGTTGCAACAACAGGCAGACCAGGACCGGTACTTGTTGATATTCCAAAAGATGTTCAGTTTGCAAAAACAAAATATTCTAAACCTAAAAAAGAAAAAAAAATAAATGGAAAAGTATCAAATGGATTCAATCAGAAAGATATTGATCAATTGATTAATTTAATGAGTAAAGCTTCAAAACCAGTTTTCTATACTGGAGGAGGAGTTATAAACTCAGGACCAAAAGCCAGTGAACTGTTAAGAGAACTGATTTCTTTAACAGGATTTCCAATAACATCGACTCTTCAAGGACTGGGTGCTTATCCGGGAGATGATAATCAATTTTTGGGAATGTTAGGAATGCATGGAACTTATGAAGCCAACAATGCAATGCATGATTGTGATTTATTAATTAATATTGGGGCTAGATTTGATGACCGTATCACAGGAAAAATTGATGAATTTTCTCCAAAATCAAAAAAAGTTCATATTGATATTGACCCATCATCAATTAATAAAATTGTAAAAGTCGACTTATCAATTGTAGGTGATGTGGGTGATGTAATTAGATCAATAACAAAAACTTTAAAAAATAAAAATTTGAATTTAGAAAAATCTAACAAACAAAAAATTTCTAAGTGGTGGCAACAAATTCAAAAATGGAGAACAAAAGATTCTCTAAACTTTATTAATAGTGATACAATAATTAAGCCACAACACGCAGTTCAAAGATTATATGAATTAACAAAAAATCAAGATACCTATATAACAACAGAAGTTGGTCAGCATCAAATGTGGGCCGCACAACATTACAAGTTTAACAAACCTAATAGATGGATGACGTCAGGTGGACTTGGCACAATGGGTTACGGATTACCCGCTGCAGTTGGGGTGCAAATTGCTCACCCAAAAAAACTAGTTGTCGATATTGCTGGAGAAGCTTCAATTTTAATGACTATGCAAGAAATCTCCACGGCAGTTCAGTATAATTTACCTATAAAGATATTCATTTTAAATAATCAATATATGGGCATGGTTAGGCAGTGGCAGGAATTACTTCATGAAAAAAATTATTCCGAAAGTTACTCAAAAGCATTACCTGACTTTGTAAAACTAGCTGAAGCCTATGGGTGTATAGGTATTAGAGCAAAAAAACCCAATGAATTAGATGAAAAAATCCAAGAAATGATAGATGTAGATAGACCAGTAATCTTTGACTGTCATGTAGATCAAGATGAAAACTGTTTTCCAATGATCCCATCAGGAAAACCTCATAATCAAATGTTACTAGGACCTAAAGACCAAGAAAAAAACAAAATTACAGGTAAAGGGAAAGCACTAGTATAAAATGGCACAATCAAAATCAGCTTATAGCATACCAACTAAAACTGGAAAATTAGATACCCATATTTTTGTTGTTTGGGTAGATAATGAAGCTGGTGTACTAGCTAGGGTTGTGGGCTTGTTTTCAGGTCGAGGATATAACATTGAGTCGTTAGCTGTAGCAGAGGTTGATCATAAGAATAATCTTTCAAGAGTTACAATTGTAACTACTGGAACACCAGAAGTAATTGAACAAATTGCGTTACAATTAAAAAAATTAGTACCAGTCCATAAAGTGGCTAATTTTAAAAGAGAAGACAAAAAAGTAATTTTTAAAGAAATGGCATTATTAAAAATTGTAGGAAGCCAAATAAAAATTAAAAAAGCTTTAAATACTTGTAAAAAATTTAATCCAGTTGTACTAGATAAAACAAATAAATCTATTGTAATTCAAATTACAGCATTAAGAAGAGAAATAGATATAATGGGTAAAAATTTAAAACCACTTGGTCTTGTTAGTGTCTCAAGAACGGGAGCGGTAGCAATGACTAGAGGCGCAGAAATATTTAATTAATTATTAAAGGGGAAAAAAAATGAAAATGTTTTATGAAAAAGATGCAGATGTAAACTTAATTAAAGAAAAAAAAATAGCTATTTTTGGATATGGTAGCCAAGGGCATGCCCATGCATTAAATTTAAAAGATAGTGGAGTTAAAGAGGTTGTAGTAGCTTTGAGAGATGGCTCTATGAGTAAAAAAAAAGCTGAGTCAAAAGGTTTAAAAGTTATGAATTTATCAGATGCTGCTGAATGGGCTGATGTATGTATGATTTTAACTCCAGACGAGTTACAAGCAACTATTTATAAAAATCATATCGAACAAAGAATTAAAGAAGGAACAAGTTTGGCATTTGCCCACGGATTAAATATTCACTATGATTTAATCAAAGCCAGAAAAGATCTAGATGTTTTCATGGTTGCTCCTAAAGGACCGGGCCATTTGGTAAGAAGCGAGTTTGAAAAAGGCGCGGGGGTCCCGTGTTTAATGGCTGTTCATCAAGATGGAACAGGTAAAGCAAGAGATTTAGCCCTATCTTATGCTTCAGCTATTGGGGGTGGAAGATCTGGAATTATAGAAACTACTTTTAAAGATGAATGTGAGACTGACCTATTTGGTGAACAAACAGTACTCTGTGGAGGAATAGTTGAATTAATTAAAAATGGATATGAAACATTAGTTGAAGCTGGATATGAACCGGAAATGGCATATTTTGAGTGCCTACATGAGGTAAAATTAATTGTAGATTTAATTTATGAAGGTGGAATTGCTAACATGAACTATTCTATCTCAAATACTGCAGAATATGGTGAGTATGTTTCTGGACCAAGAATAATTAAAAAAGATGAAACAAAACAAAGAATGAAAGAAGTTTTGAATGACATTCAATCTGGTAAATTTACTAAACAGTGGATGGAAGAATGTAAAAATGGTCAAAAAAACTTTTTAAAAACAAGAGAAGATCTCGCTAAACATTCAATTGAAACTGTTGGTTCTAAACTAAGAGCTATGATGCCATGGATTGGTAAGAAGAAGTTAGTAGACAGCGATAAACAATAGCAAAAGTTACCGAAATTTCACAAATCTTTTGCAATCTCTATTATAGATTGTATTATAGATTTTTCTAAATTTAATGGTTATGAGCAAAAAAGATAAAGTTTTTATATTTGATACTACAATGCGAGATGGTGAACAATCACCAGGCGCATCCATGAGTTTAGAAGAAAAAATTCAAATTTCTAGAATTTTTGATGAATTAGGAATTGATGTTATAGAGGCAGGTTTTCCAATTGCATCACCAGGTGACTTTGAGTCTGTTAAAGCAATTAGTAAAATTTTGAAAAATTCAATACCTGCTGGCCTGTCTAGAGCTAGTAAAAAAGATATTGATGTTTGTTATGAGGCATTAAAATCAGCCCCAAGATTTAGAATTCATACATTTATTTCAACTAGTTCACTTCATATGAAGCATAAGCTGAATAAAAGTCCTGAAGATGTATTGGATGCCATAAAAGAAAGTGTAACTTACGCTAGAAATCTTACTGATGATGTTGAGTGGTCATGTGAAGATGGTACTCGAACTGATATGGATTTTATGTGTAAAGTAGTTGAGTTAGCTATAAATAGCGGAGCAAAGACAATTAATATTCCTGATACTGTTGGTTATACAATTCCTTCAGAGTTTACTAAAATAATTACCACTTTAAAAAATAAAGTTCCAAATATTGATAAAGCAATTTTATCAGTTCACTGTCACAATGATTTAGGCTTAGCTGTTGCAAATTCTTTAGCTGGAGTTCAAGCTGGAGCAAGACAAGTTGAATGTACAATTAATGGTATAGGCGAAAGAGCAGGTAATGCTGCGCTTGAAGAAATTGTGATGGCAATAAGAACTAGAAACGATTTAATGCCATATACAACTGGAATTAAAACAGAATTATTAAGTAAAGCTTCTAAAGTTGTTTCAAATGCAACTTTTCCCGTACAATTCAATAAAGCGATTGTTGGAAAAAATGCATTTGCACATGAAGCCGGCATACATCAGGATGGAATGCTAAAAAATAGAGAAACCTACGAAATTATGACTCCAGAGAGTGTTGGGGTTAAAAAAACTTCTTTGGTTATGGGAAAACATTCAGGAAGACATGCGTTTAAAGAAAAATTAAACGACCTTGGTTATGCAGATGTTACAGATGATGTAATTCAAACTGCCTTTGGAAAATTTAAAATTTTAGCTGATAAAAAGAAACACGTTTATGATGATGATATTGCTGCTTTAGTAGACGATAGTATGGTTCAAGTTAAGTATGTTATTAGCTTAAAATCCCTAAAGGTTTTTGCTGGAACAGGGGAGCCTCAAAGAGCGGAGATGAAGCTTGATGTTTATGGTGAAGTTAAAGAAACTTCTGAAACAGGTGACGGCCCAGTAGATGCTATTTTTAAATGTATAAAAGTTTTATACCCTCATGATGTTAAATTACAATTGTATCAAGTTCATGCAGTGACTGAAGGAACTGACGCTCAAGCAACAGTAAGTGTTCGTATTGAGGAAAATGGAAAAACAACTGTTGGTCAAGCAGCAGACACTGATACATTAGTCGCTTCAGCTAATGCTTATATTGGTGCTTTAAATAAAATGATAATTAAAAGAAACAGAACTGCTCCAATAGAGCAGGAAACTCTTAAAATGAAGGGAATATAAAATGGCTAATTGGATTAAAAAGTTAACGAATATTTGGAGCCAAGATATGGCCATTGATTTAGGAACTGCAAATACACTAGTTGTTGTAAAAGGCCAGGGTGTTGTTTTAAATGAACCTTCGGTTGTTGCAATTGTAGATCAAGGTGGAAAAAAGACCGTACTAGCAGTTGGTGACGAAGCAAAAACTATGTTGGGACGAACTCCTGGTAACATCAGCGCCATAAGACCCTTAAGAGATGGTGTAATTGCAGATTTCATAGTGACAGAAGAGATGATCAAACATTTTATAAAAAAAGTTCACAAAGGTAGTACTTTTGCAAATCCTAGAATTTTAATTTGTGTACCAACAGGATCTACTCCTGTTGAAAGAAAAGCAATTCAAGATAGTGCTCTAGCTGCGGGCGCGAGAAGAGTTCAATTAATTGAAGAGCCTATTGCAGCTGCAATTGGTGCAGGACTTCCAATTTCTGAAGCTACTGGCTCAATGGTAGTTGATATCGGTGGTGGTACTACCGAGATAGCTGTTATGTCTCTGGGAGGTTTAGTTTATTCAAAGTCTTTAAGAGTAGCGGGTGATGCAATGGATACAGCTTTAGTGCACTATATGAGAAGAGAATACAATTTAATGATTGGTGACAGTACTGCAGAAAAAATTAAAAAAGAAATTGGTACTGCAATTCCAACAAATGATAACACTTATCCTGTTAAAGGTAGAGATTTAAGATCAGGAACTCCTAAAGAAGTTAATATTACAGAAGAAGATACTGCTGAAGCATTAAATGATATCTTAAAAGAAATGGTTGATGGTATTAAAGATGCATTAGAGGCAACACCACCAGAATTATCAGCTGATCTAGTTGACATGGGTTTAACATTAACTGGAGGTGGAGCTTTATTAAAAAATATTGATAAAAGATTTTCTAAAGAAACTGGTCTACCAGTTCATATAGCAGAAGACCCGTTATCTTGTGTGGCAATTGGCACAGGAAAAGCTCTAGAACAAGAAGAGACATTCTCCACTATGCTGACTGAGTATTAAAAATAATGGCCTCAAGCAGAGATGATTTTGTTATAGCAATTAGATCTGCTTTTTTAAAAAAAAGTACTAAACAAAAATTTTCTTTATTATCATTAGTTTTTTTATCGATCTTTATAATAATATTATCAGGAATCAATTTTTCACCAATAAATAAAATAAAAAATCTTATAAATGAAATAGTCTACAGATCTTCGTTTGTTGTCTCTATACCAGAAAATCTGATTATAAATTCTTATTTAAAAATAAAAGCATATTCTAATTTCTATAATAATTATAAAGCAAACAAAATAGAATTAGAAAATTTAAAATCAGAAGAAATATCAAGCAAAATTATAATTAGTGAAAATAAAGAATTAAAGAATTTAATTGAAGATTATACACTTTCATCAGATAAAATATTAGCAAAAGTAATTGTAGATCACAAAAGTCCGTTTTTAAAAACTATAATCATTAATAAAGGTAGTTCACAAAAAATAAAGATCGGCACAAATATCTTTGATAAAAAATACTTAGTTGGTAGAGTAATTGAGGTAAATTATAAATCTTCACGAATATTGTTATTATCAGATTTAAACTCAAGCGTTCCAATTTCGATTACACCAGGCAACGTTCAGGCAATTGTTATTGGTAATGGAAATAATTTGGGAGAAATTAGGTATATAAAAGATAATTTAATTGAAGAAATAAAAGACAAAAGTATAGCATATACATCAGGAGCTGGGTCAATTTTTAAAAGTGGCATTCCTGTTGGAACAGTAAGCAAAACTGAAAATAAATTTTTAATTAATTTTTATAGTGATTTTCAACAACTTAAATATGTTTTTGTAGAAATTGAGAAAAAAGGAACTGAAAATCAAGTAGACATAAAAAATGACAATGTGAATGTCAAATCAATATCTAACACTGAGATGATTAAATTAGACTTATTGAATGACCAAATTAAAATATTAGATGAAACCAATCAAAGATTTATTAAAGAAAATCAAATTTTGAAATCTAAAACTAATGAACAAAATGACAAAATTTATGATTTACAGCAAAAAGTAGATATTCAAGCTGAGAAAACCGAGCAAAATATTGCTGATGAAGAAGAGCTTGATTTTTTAAAATTAAATTTACTTTATAGTTCAAAATGTCAAAGGTCGACATTTAAAACGGGCTACAAAGTTGGGACACCAGAATATAGAAAGTGTATCTTGAGAAGAGGTAAAAAGTCAAATGATTAGATTTGAAAAAAGGAATTTCATTTATAAATTCTACACATGGCTTCCCATCACTGTCTTATATATATCTGTTTTAAATGAATTTGATTTTAATTATCTGAATATAGATTATTTCTCTTTTAATTTTCCATTTATATTAATTTTTTATTTTGCACTTAAAGAGTATAATAAATTTGATTATCTATTAGTTTTCATTGCTGGTTTAATCAATGACACAGTTGTGGGTTTACCTATGGGTCTAAGCTCACTTTCTTATATTTTAGTTTGTATATTTGCTTCTTACCTTAGAAACATAACTATTAGACCTCATTTAATTAAAGATTTGTTTTATTTTCTGTTTGTAATTAGTTTAATCAATTCAATTAACTATTCAGTGTTATTTCTATTTTTTTCTTATGACTTAAACATTTTGTTTTATATAATTAATAATCTTTTTACTTTTTTGTTTTATATTCCAGCAACTATTTTTTTAAATTATTACCATCAGGCCATTAATGATTAATCAGAGTGATAATGTAGTAAAATTAAATTCTATTAATCGCAGAATGTTTATTTTAGCAACAGCTAAAGTGGTTATTTTAGGTGGTATTATTAGCCGATTATTTTTTTTGCAAATTAAAGAAAATAAAAAATATCTGACTCTTTCAGACAAAAATAGAATCCGTGAGTGGAAGCTCCCTCCGATAAGAGGTGATTTCAAAGATTATTTTGGAAACACAATTGCAGGAAATTTTGAAGCTTATCAACTACATATAATCCCAGAACAAGTTGAGAATTTTAGATATACAATTAATAGAATAAAAAAGATTTTAGATCTATCAGACAAAGAGTTTCAAAAAATTATTAAGAAACAAAAAGAGATTAAACCTTGGGAAACTCTTATTGTTGCAGATAATTTGAGTTGGAAAAATTTTTCAAAAATTAATAATCACCTATATGACTTAAATGGCGTTAAACCAATTATTTCTATATCGAGATATTATCCCTACGAAGAAAATTATACACATATTTTAGGTTATGTTAGTCAAGCCAATGAAAAAGATATTTTATCAAGTGAAATTATAAAAGATAAATTTGTTCAGGGATTAAAGGTTGGTAAAATTGGTTTAGAGAAATCCTTTGAAAATAGTTTGATAGGAGATAATTCAATTGAAAGATATGAAGTTAATGCTTATGGAAGAAGAATTAATAAGTTAGCATTTAAATCTGGTGATCAAGGAAAAACAATTAGATTAACTATTGATACAGAAATTCAAAAACTTGCAAATCAATTGTTAGCAGGTAAAGCGGGATCTATTTGTGTGATGGACATTTTTACAGGCCAAGTAATAGCAATGCACTCATCACCTTCATTTGATCCTAATTCATTTGTATTTGGCATTAGTCAAGACGAATGGCAATTGATTAGAAATAATCCAATGAAACCTTTGGTAAATAAAACTTTATCAGGAAATTATTCTCCAGGGTCAACGATTAAGCCAATAGTTGCTTTATCAGCTTTAGAAAATGGGATTATTAACACCAATTTTACAGTCAAATGTACTGGTAAAACGGAAATGTATGGTCAAACTTATCATTGTTGGAAAAAAAAAGGACATGGACTTGTTAGTTTAAGAAATGCCATGAAACAATCTTGTGATAGTTACTTTTATGAAATAGCTCGTAAATTAGGAGTGGATAAACTAAGCGAAACTGCAAAAAAATTTGGCCTAGGAAAAGAAGTTTTTGGAGATTTATTTAATATTGAAAAAAAGGGTTTAATTCCAAATACACAATGGAAGAAAAATGCTTTAGGAAAAGGATGGCTGTTGGGTGAAACTATAATTACTGGAATTGGCCAAGGTTATATTCAAACAACACCAATTCAATTATGTTTAATGACTGCACAAATTGCAAACGGTGGCCATAAAATTTATCCTCAAATTGTTGTTGATGATGATAAAAAAGATCAACCCAAGGATAAATATGAACGATTATATAAAAATTATAAAAATATTAAGATTGTTCAAGATGCCATGTTTGGCTCAACAAATGAAGTAATGGGAACCTCTTATCGTTCTAGAATTAATGATCCCAAATATCAATTTGCAGGCAAAACTGGAACAGCTCAAGTTAAAAGAATTACTGAAAAAGATAGAGAACTAGATTTAAAAACATTTGAGATACCCTACGAAGAGAGAGATCACGCTTTATATATAGCTTTCGGTCCTTATGAAAATCCAAGATATGCTTTAAGTATATTAGTAGAGCATGGTGGAAATGGCAGTACAACAGCAGCTCCTATGGCAAAAGAGCTATTTAAATTAATCATCGATCGACATTCATTAAGAGAGTCAATTTATAATAAAAGGTATTTAGAGATTTAAATGTATCAACATACGAGATTAAGTAATAATAGCTCTGGTTTTTTTAAAAAATTTAAAGACTTCGATTACATACTTTTAGTTTGTATTTTATTATTAGGCTTTATTAGCCTTGCAACAATGTATTCAACAGATGGAGGTAAAATATTATTTCACACTAAAAGTCATTTTACAAAACTAATTATTTTTACTTTAATGATGTTAGCTATTTCTTTTATTAATATAAAATTTTGGTTCTTAACAGGATATCTTTTTTATATTTTGACAGTTGTGCTTTTGTGGTGGACATATCTGTTTGGAATTAAATCATCTGGGTCGCAAAGATGGATTGATTTATATTTTATTAATTTACAACCTTCTGAGTTAATGAAAATTTTTATAATTTTGTGTTTAGCTAAATATTTTCACAGAATGAAAGTAGAAAATATTAATTCAATATATACAATTTTAACGTCACTAATAATTATTATAGTGCCAATGGGTCTTGTAATTGTGCAGCCTGATTTAGGAACCTCACTTTTAATAGCGATGAGCGGAATAGTAGTTTTGTGGTTTGCTGGCATAAATCATAAATATTTTATTTATACAATATTGGGATTTTTAATCTCATTACCTTTTATGATTTCTTTTTTAAAGCCCTACCAAAAATTAAGAGTTTTAACATTCTTGAACCCAGATAGAGATCCCTTAGGTGCTGGTTATCAAATTATTCAATCTAAAATTGCAGTTGGATCAGGTGGCATTTTTGGAAAAGGTTTTTTAAGAGGAACACAAAGTTATTTAGAGTTTTTACCAGAAAAACATACTGATTTTATTTTTACACTCTTTTCTGAAGAATTTGGTTTTCTTGGCTCAGTCTGTCTTCTTGCGATTTATGCAGTTATTATTTATCGAATAAATGCAATTGGTGCAATATCAAGAAGTTTTTTCGCAAAACTATTTTGTTATGGTTTTGCAGCTGCTATTTTTATTTATATAGCAATTAACATGAGTATGGTTTTAGGTTTACTGCCAATAGTAGGATCTCCATTACCGATCTTGTCCTATGGAGGTTCCTCAATGATGGCAACTATGATTGGTTTTGGAGTTGTAATGAGCGCCAAAGTTCATAGTCAGCAATCTATTGCTTAGGTATAATTTGTCGCTTAAATTATTTTTAAGATTAATTGTATAAATTTCTATGGGTAATTTAAAAGTTGGTATAGTTGGCGCGGGTATTCAGGGTATTTCAAATGCCTTGTTTCTTCAAAAAAAAGGTTTTGATGTAACTATTTTTGATAAAGAGGAGCCAGGTAGTCCAGCCGCATCATATGGGAACGCAGGTCACTTTTCTCCCTATGCATGTGTACTAATGAACAGACCTGATGTTATAGCGGATGTACCAGCAATGCTATTAAGTTCAACAGGGCCACTTGCTCTTAAATGGAACTATGTCCCAAAAATGCTACCATGGTTTCTTCAATTTTTGAGAAACTGTACAACAAAAAGAATGATGCACACTGCAAAAAATATGCATCAAATTCTAGATTTAGCATTATCTGCTTATGATGAATTATTTGATGACATAGATTTAGAGGGTTTAGTTGAAAGAAAAGGTATTTTGTATGTTTGGAATGATAAAAGTTTAAAAAGTAGAAAACTTGAAATTAAAGTTAGAAATGAATTAGGCGTCGATCAACAAGTTGTATCACCAAAAGAAATTCATGACCTAGAACCAAATATAAAACCTTTTTACCATGGGGGTGTTTACTATAAGTACGGTAGACACGCAAGAAACCCAAAAAAAATTCTATTAAAGTTATTCAATCTATTTTTAAAAAAAGGGGGAAACTTTTTAAAAATGAATGTTCAAGATATTAATTTTGATAGGGAAAAGCCTGTTGTAAAAACAGAAAATCAAAAATATGTTTTTGATAAATTGGTTATTGCCTGTGGTGCGTTTTCAAAAAAACTTACTGATAGTTTAGGAGAAAAAATACCTCTAGATACTGAGAGAGGCTATCATGTGCACTTCAAGGATTGCGATCATCTTTTAACTAGACCTGTAATATTTTCTAATAGAGGATTTGGAATTACTCCAATGGAACAGGGGTTAAGAGTAGTCGGAACAGTAGAGTTTGGTGGATTAGAAAACCCTCCTTCAAAATCTAGAGTGAAGAATTTAATTAATAATGCAAAATATATGTTGGGAGACCTTCCAGAACACGAAGATGAATGGCTAGGATTTAGACCAACGTTACCTGATTTTTTACCTGTAATGGGACCCTCTAAAAACCATAAGAATATATTTTATTGTTTTGGCCATCATCATCTAGGTTGGACCTTAGGACCAATCTCAGGTAAAATTATTGCAGGAATGATTACCGAAGAAAATACAAATTTAAACTTAAGTCCATATAGTCCAGCAAGATTTAGTTAGTTTATGCAAAATACCAAAGCTTATATAATGTTGGTATGTGCAACATTATTTTGGGCAGGCAATTTTATGGTAGGAAAATTAGCCTATTTAGAAAACATTCCTCCAATGTCATTAGTATTTTTTAGATGGACGTTAGTATGGATAATTCTATTACCTTTTACTTACAAGGAGGTATTAAAAAATAAAGATATAATCCTAAATAATTTACCGTTACTATTTTTTTTAGCCTTTACGAGCGTGGGCTTATTTAATTCTTTTACATATTTGGCATTAGTTCATACGCAAGTCATAAATGCTTCACTTTTTAATACTGTAATTCCTGCAATGATAATTTTTTTATGTTTTTTACTAAAAATTGAAAAAACGAATAAATTTCAAATTTTTGGTTTAATTATTTCTGTATTTGGAATCTTATCAATTATCACAAAACTAGATTTAAATATTTTACTTTCATTAAATTTTAATAAAGGTGACCTCATAATGATAGGGGGGGTAATTACTTGGGGCTTATATTCTTCATTTTTGAAAAAAAAAAAATTTACCTTACCACTTTTAACCTTAGTCCATGTTTTGTGTACTTTTGGTTTGATATTTATACTACCCCAATTTTTATACGAATTATCACAGGGACTAACAGTTGAATTCAATATAGATCTTGGTTACACCCTTATCTATCTTGCTTTGTTTCCAAGTATTGGTTCATACTATTGTTGGGCTGGTGCAGTGGCGATTATTGGAGCAAATAGAGCCGGAATTTCTTTATCCTTAATTCCTTTGTTCAGTACAATAATGGCAATAATATTTTTTAATGAACAATTTCATTTTTTTCATTTAATTGGCTCGATTTTAATTGTAATAGGTTTATTTTTATCAAATAAGGAAATCAAAAATGCTTAAAGTTGCAATCTTAGATGATTATCAAAATGTCTCTCAACAATTTGTTGATTTAGAAAAATTATCTGGGAAATATGAATTTAAAATTTTTAGTGAACCGTTTATTGATGAAGCGGACACTCTTGAACAATTAGCTGATTTTGAGGCATTATTAATAATGCGAGAAAGAACTCCAATGACTAAAAATATAATTGATAATTTGAGTCATTTAAAATTTATTATTACCAGTGGATCAAGAAATAATTCAATTGACCTTGAGGCGGCAAAAAAAAGAAAAATTATAGTTTGTGGAACAGAGATAAATATTCATCCAACTCCTGAATTAACTTGGGCATTGATATTAGGATTGGCTAGAAATTTTAAAGAAGAAATTGATAATATGTATCAAGGTTATTGGCAAACAACTGTAGGTATAGAACTTAAAGGAAAAATTTTAGGCTTAATTGGACTTGGAAGAGTAGGTTCTCAAGTGGCTAAAATTGGAAAAGCCTTTGGAATGCAAGTGATGGCCTGGAGTGAAAATCTTAATTTGGATACCTGTAAAGAATTGGATGTTTTGCCTTGCAGTAAAGAAGATTTAATTAATGCGTCTGATTTTTTATCTATCCACGTTCAAGGAGGTGAAAGATACAAGGACTGCATTACTCTAAAAGAAATGGATAAAATGAAAAAAACTGCATTTATTATTAACACTTCACGCGGAACAATTATAAACGAAGATGATTTAATAATCGCTTTATCAACCAATGTAATTGCAGGGGCGGGTTTAGATGTTTACGAAAAAGAACCATTACCAGAAAATAATAAGTTAAGATTTCTTCCAAACGCTTTATTAACACCTCATATAGGTTATGTTACAGCAGAAAATTACAGTATTTTTTATACTCAGATGATCGAGTCCTTAGAGTCATGCGTTAACGAAAATCCAATAAGACAGATAACCTAGAGAGAAACAGAACCACACTCAAGAGTACTTGAAAATTGTAAAAAGATTATATTAATCAGTCTTTAATTTTTTTAAAAAAAATTTGATTATTATTTACGCACAGAACTTTTATCTTATTTTTTTTTTGGCTATAAAATTTATTAATTGCCTCTATAGGAATATTTTTGTTAACTTTTTTATAAATATTACCATAGAAATAATCATCACAAATAATTAGTCCACCTACATTTAAAATTTTCCATGAATTTTTTATATCTTTAAAAACTTGTGATTTTAAGTGCGAACCATCTATATAAATAAGATCAAATTTTTTAGAGTTTTTTGAAAAAAAATTATCAGACGTCTGCTTAAAAAATTTATACTTTTTTTTAAATTTATTAAGATTATGAATAAATCTTTTGAATTCAAATTTGTCATTCCAAGAATCTACACAATACAGTTTTGTTGTGATAAAGTTCTTAAGTACAAATAAAGCGCTTGATCCTTCAAAAGATCCAATTTCAAGATAAGAAAATTCTTTGAAATTACCTTCTATTACTTTTTTCCAATAATAAGAATTAATAGAAAAGTAATTTTGAGTTAGTTTGTTTTTCTTAAAATTAATTAAAGTTTTTAATTTTTCTTTCTTCTTTAAATGTCTTATAAAAGGATGATTTAACCTATTTATGATATATTTAAAAATTATTATAAAGTCAGTATTTTGTATTACTAAATATCTTAACTTATAATAAAAATTAAATGAAAACATAAGGTAGATTAAAATTTAAATTAACTAATTAGAATTTATAATATAAATAAAATAAAAATGTGAATAAAAAAAATAAAAATTTAACAGCAGAACAAAAACTAGTTATGTTCGAAGATGGAACAGAGTCACCTGGTACTAGTGAATTAAACCATGAAAAAAGAGATGGCACATACCATTGTGCCAATTGTGATGTAAAGTTATTTGAATCAACTGCCAAGTATGAAAGTGGCTCAGGTTGGCCTTCATTTTATCAATCATTGCCTGACGCATTTGAAACTAAAACAGATACATTGTTAGGATATGAAAGAGTTGAATATCATTGTAAAAAATGTGGTGGGCATCATGGTCATATTTTTGAAGATGGACCAAATCCAACTGGAAAAAGATATTGTAATAATGGTGTTTGTTTAATCTTTAAACCAAAATAAGTTATTTTTTTTCTATACAATATAATTCTTTACATTAAGAACTCCTGTAATGAAAAAATTTTTTCTATCTATTATTGCTACACTATTCTACACAGCAGCTGCTAACCAAGGATTTTACGGGAATATACCTGATATAACTATTACTATTAAGTAATTATTACTTTAATAACTCTTGTAACTTATTTTCTTTTTCTAGAGCTCTAACGTCATCGTAACCACCAATGTGCTGTTCATCAAAGAAAATTTGAGGAATAGTTCTTTTCCCATTAGCTTTTTTAATCATTTCATCCATAGCACCGTCAATTGTTGCAATGTTAATCTCTTTATATTCAACTTTATTTCTGATCAATAATCTTTTTGCTGCATCACAAAAATTACAAAGTGGACCTGTATAAATTGTTACATTTTTCATAAATTATAAATACTCACCTTTTTTAATTTTACTAGTTATTTCTTTTCTTGAATACTCAAACTTCTTTTTGTGTTTAATGCTTTTTTGATTAACTCTTTTTCTCCATAATCTAAAAGAAACTGGCTTTATAGATCGTCTCATAATTTTGATAACTTCACCTTCAGTTTTTCCAGTCTTTTTCTCTATCTCTTCAAAAGTAATACGATCTGCCCAAGCTGCCCAAATGATCCAATCTGGGTCATCAATATGTGGCTCGGGATTCTTGACCCTAGTTATAGGGGTGTGACCTTTTTTTTTCATAAAACCTTTATATTTGAAAAAAATCGATAATGCATTTTTTTTTGGATCTGCTATAGTTTGATTGATAGTCCTTCTTAGCCATCTTTAGCTCCCGGTTTTTTGGGACTATCCTTAAAATCCAATAATGCTCCCTTTAAATTATTTTCTTTTTTTACAAATAATTTTATTTTTATTTATTACTCCAGGTACCCCAAGAATTGTGATCATTTCTTACTCCATGAATTATGGTGTTCAAAAATGTATTTGGACAGCATTAGGGGATGTGACTGCAAATATAATTCAAGCAACTTTAGTGATTTTTGTTCTTGGATCTTTTTTTGTCGATAATCCAAATTTTTTAAATATTTTTAAATGGATTGGAATATTTTATATTTTATATCTTGCTTACGATATTTATAGCTCAAGACCAAAAGACATAAGTTCAACTAATATTTCATCAAAAAGTTTTTTCTCATTCTTCAAAGATGGGTTTTTAGTTGCCGGGACAAGCCCTAAAGCTTGGATGTTCTTTCCATTAATCTTTCCACAATTTATTGACTTTAATTCAAATTATATTGTTCAATTTTTTATTTTAATCACAACGTATGTAGTTTTAGATTTTTTATCTTTGATTGCTTATGCTTTACTTGCTAGAAAACTAATTATTTGGATTAAAGCAAATCCAAAAGTAATAAACACAATTTCAGCGTGTGTATTAATAATAATTGCTGTAATAATGGCTTTTATTCAAAAATATTAAGTCGCACACTTTCATTAGAAGCTTGTTTGTTTTTTGATTTAGAGGTTAAATAAATCCTTTAAATTTAAACAATATGAGGAAAAAATGAAAATCAGAAATATAGTAATAACTTTAGTTTCTGCAATTGCACTTTTAATTTCTACTGCAACAATATCTTTTGCAAAGGTTGTTGGAGATAAAATTATTTTAGGTGCGGCTGTTTCATTAACTGGAAAATATTCATCTAATGGTGTTCATACTCAAAACGGCTACAACCTAGCTGTTGAGAGAATTAACAGTATGGGTGGTATAAAAGTTGGTGGGAAAACTTATAAGTTTGAAATCATTTATTACGATGATGAATCAAACTCAGGAAGAGCAGCTCAGCTTGCAGAAAGATTAATCCAACAAGACGGCGTGCAATTCATGCTTGGGCCCTATAGCTCAGGACTTACAAAAGCTATGGCTCCTGTAACTGAAAAATATGAAGTTCCTATGGTTGAAGCAAACGGTGCATCTAGATCGTTATTCACTAAAGGCTACAAATATTTATTTGCAGTACTTGCTCCAGCGAACTTATATCTTGATGTAGCAATTGATCTTGCAGTTGAAAAAAATGGTGGAAAACCAGTTACGATTGCAATGGCATTTGAACAAGACGCTTTCTCACAAGATGTAAGATTGGGTATTGTTGAAGCTGCTAAAAGAACTGGATCAAAAATCATTATAGACGACAAGTTACCAAAAGAACTTAATGATATGGCTGCTACTTTATCTAAGGTAAAAGCTACTAATCCAGATGTTCTTGTGGTTTCAGGTCATACTAAAGGTGCTTTGACAGCTATTAGACAAATCTCAGAGATGAAAGTTGATGTGAAAATGTTAGCGATGACTCACTGTGATGCTGCTAAATTATCTAAACAACATGGTAAAGCTTCAGAGTACGCACTTTGTGCTTCTCAGTGGCATAAGTCTCTATCATACAAAGACAAGTTCTTTGGTGGTGGTATGAAATATGATGCTGACTTTACTAAAGAGTTTGGATATGCACCGCCATATCAAGCTGCAGAATCATCTGCTGCTTTATTAGTTTATAAAGATGCCTTCGAAAGAGCTAATTCTTTTGACACTAAAAAAGTTAGAGATGCTTTAGCTGCTACTGATATGCAAACTTTTTATGGAAACATAAAATTTGCTGAAGGTGGTCAAAACGTATCTAAGCCAATGGTACTTTTTCAAGTATCATGCAATGATGATGGAAGTAAATGTGAAAACAAAGTAGTTGCTCCTACTAAATGGGCATCTGCTGAATTAGTTCATCCAATTCCATCTTGGTCTACAAGATAATTTCTAATATGTAAAATGCTCCCTAGGAATAGGGAGCATTTTTTTAAAGATATTTAAAGAATTTATGGATTTTTTAATCTTCCAAGTCCCTATGTTAATGGTCCAAGCGTCAATGGACGGAATACTTCTTGGTATTTTATTTGCATTAATAGCTTATGGAATGGCATTGCAGTGGGGAGTAATGAATATAATTAACATTGCTCAAGGAGAATTGGTAATTATGGGTGGATACATTGCATATTTTATGTATCTATCAGGAATACACCCAGCCTTTGGAATAATCGTATCACCAATAGTTATGTATTGTGTGGGTTGGGGAATGTACAAATTAGTAATTAATAAAGTCGTAGATAAAGACCTTTTTACTTCAATTCTTGCTACATTTGGAATTAGTATTTTAGCTCAACAACTAATGAATTTTGCATTTGGTGCCGATGTAGTTGTTGCTCAATCAAACTTTGGAACAACGATGTTATTTGATAATATGGTTACATTGCCTAATGCAAAAATATTTTCAGGGGCAGTTTGTGTAATATCTGCAATCATTCTTGTCATTTATATGAAAAAATCAAAATTAGGTAGAGCAATAAGAGCAACAGCTCAAAATGCAAGAGCTGCAAAAATTTTAGGTGTTGATACAGAAAAAGTTTATGCAGCAACTTTTGGAATTAATGCAGCGCTATGTGGAATAGCAGGAGCTTGTATAGCAATTACCTTTACACTTCATCCATATACAGGTTTACCTTATACAGTTCGTTCTTTCATGATTGTGATTATCGCTGGACTTGGAAACTTACCTGCTGTTGCGATATCAGGAATGGGCCTTGGAATATTTGAGGAATGGGCAGACTATTTATTAGGAACAGAGTTTAGGATTGCAGCGGTATTTTCTCTACTTGTTTTAATTCTTGTTTACCGAAGGTTTAAATTATCTAAAAAAAGGGAATACCTGAAGTAATGAGTGAAAAAAAAATGATAAATCATACAGGTAGTTGTATTTGTGGTGAGATAAAATTCACTGTTAATCTAGATGAAAAGCCTAGAGTTTTTAGTTGTCACTGTATTGATTGTAGAAAAAAATTAGGTGGAATAGCTACAATTATTCAACTTAGAGAGGGTGCTTTAGAAGTAGATGAAAGCAAACTGTCAAAACACACACATAATGGTGGAAGTGAAAAAATAATTACCAAATTTTTTTGTAAAGTTTGTGCCGCACCATTAACAACCTATGTGGAAAAATGGAAAGTGTCTTACTTATATGCAGGTTTATTAGATGACTTAAGTTCATTACAATTAGCAAAAAATATATTTTATGATGATTCTCATTTCCCTTTTATGAAAATTAAGGAAAATGAAATAATAATTTAAGATGATGAATAAAAATAATTTATTATATGTAGGGTTAATATTATTTGGTTTAGCGGGTGCATTTATATTTCCTGCTTATAAACTTCAGTTATCATTCCTATATATTTTAATAGTATTAGCAATGACCTGGGATGTCCAGGGTGGACAGATGGGGTACAATACGTTTGGAAATATATTATTTTTTGGTGTTGGAATGTATGTTGCGTCAAGTACACAAATTGCGATGTTCTTCTCTTTAGCTGAATGGACAGATGCAGGTGGTGAAAAAACTTTTGTTCATACTATTCCTCAGTTTTTTCAAGGCTTTGGAGTTGGTATAGTATTAGCTGGAATAATCCCCATGATTATTGCTGGAGTAATTGGATATGGAATTTTAGGATTAAGAGGACACTATTTTGCAATTTGCACTTTAGCATTAGGAATTGCTGCAGGTGAAATTGCAGGTGGAATAGAAATAATTGGAGCAGGCCAAGGTATGACAGTTCCAGTTTGGCCTAAAGGATTTGGTACTAATGCTTCTTCATCTCAGTTTTTATATTATTTAAGTTTTGCTTTAGCGGTTGTAACTTTTGTTACATTGAAATGGGCATATAGCACAAGATTTGGATTAGTCTTAAATGCAATAAGAGATAATGAAGATAAAGCAGAGGCTATGGGAATTCATACAATGAGATACAAAATTATTGGTTGGATGGTCTCAGCATTTTTTGTTGGTATAGCTGGAGGATTAATGGGTCATATTAATGGTTACATTGAACCAACAGAAATTGCATTCGCTGGGCCAACTTTTGGTGTGTTCATGGTTTTAATGGCAATCCTTGGTGGAAAAGGAACTTTATGGGGACCACTTGTTGGTGCAACTGTTTTTCATTTGTTTAAAGAAGGTTTTTGGACATACTTTCTAGGTTGGCAGTATGTTGCTTTAGGAGTTTTAATTGTAGTAATTGTTGTTTATTTCCCAGAAGGAATAATGGGATGGCTTAGAGAAAAATATCCAGAAAAATTTGGTGAAGTTGTTGATGAGGCAGATCGAAAGGCTCAGGTAGAATTAAAATAATGGCTATTTTAGATGTAACAGGAGTTAGTAAATCTTTTGGTGGCGTAAAAGCTAACGTTGATATTTCAATGTCAGTTGAGCAAGGTTCAATTGTTGGATTAATTGGCCCTAATGGATCTGGAAAAACAACTCTATTTAATTCTATTGTTGGAACATATCCAATAGACAAAGGTTCAATTAAATTTGATGGAACAGAAGTTTCAGAATTACCAGTTCCTGTTGTTGCAAAACTTGGGTTGCTCAGAACTTTTCAACAAACTAGAATTTATGGAAAATTAAACTGTATAGAAAATATGTTAATTAGTCATAAACCAGAAAACGACGGTATATTAACTGTATTTCAGAAAATACCATCTGATTTAACTGACAAAGCTGAAACTATATTAAAATTTGTTGGACTTCATCAAAAGAGAAAATTAAGAGCAGGTGACCTATCTTTTGGACAACAGAAATTACTAGAACTAGCAATGGCGTTAATGAATGAACCAAAAATGCTTTTATTAGACGAGCCAACTGCAGGAATTAACCCAACATTAATTAATGGAATCATAGATAGATTAATTCAAGTTAATAAAGAGTATGGAATTACTCTTTTAGTTATAGAGCACAACATGAAGGTAATAATGAATTTAGCACAAAAAGTATTTTGTTTAGCACATGGTGAAATGCTAGCAAATGGAACGCCAGAAGAAATTAGAAATGATAAGCGAGTATTAGATGCTTACTTAGGAGCACAATAATGTCAAATCAATATGATGTATTAGGAAAAGCACCAGGATCAGAAGAACTAAAAAAATTAGCTCCAGATAATAACCACTTAACTATAAAAAAATTATCTGCTGGTTACGGTAAAATGGAGATACTCCATGATTTTGATTTAAGTGTAAGCAAAGCTCAATCTTTATGTTTGATTGGACCAAATGGAGCTGGAAAGTCTACAATACTTCATTCTATTTATGGTTTTACAAATATCTTTTCAGGACAAATTGAAATTGAAGGAAAAGAAATTACTAATTTATCTCCAGCTGAAAAATTAAAATTATGTGGCATTGCCTATATCCTGCAAGATAATTCTGTTTTTCCAGATATGACAGTTGAAGAAAATTTATTAATGGGCGGTTATATTAAAGAAAATACTGATGAGTCATATCAAGAAGCTGAGAGAATCTTTGAAAAATATGAGAGATTAAGAAATAGAAGAAATCAACCTGCTAAAGTTTTATCAGGTGGTGAGAGACGACTTTTAGAAATTTCTAGAGCACTAGTAATGAAACCATCTGTGTTATTAGTAGATGAGCCTTCAATTGGTTTAGAGCCAAGATACATTGATATGGTTTTTGAAATCTTAAGAGACCTTCAGGTAAATGAAAAAAAAACAATAATATTAGTAGAACAAAATGCTAAAAAGGGATTAGAGTTTGCAGATATTGGGTATGTGCTAGTATCAGGACAAACTGCTATCGCTGGCAAAGGGGATGACTTATTAAATAATCCTGATGTTGGTAGATTATTCCTTGGAGGCTAATGATTAATAAAGAATTTTTCTTTAAAGGCTTTAAGTCTATTATTAAACCAGATAGTCCAGCGCTTGCACTTGGATGTTGTTTTATAGCTATTGGTGCGCTTCTTAAAAATTTAGGGTTTAATATTCAAGAAAGTATTTTTTCAACAATGTTAACTTATGCTTTACCAGGTTCATTGGTTATGGCAGAGTCGCTATTAGTTGGAGCGTCACTATTAAATATTTTTTTAGCTGTTTGGTTTGTTAATGCTCGACTATATCCTATGGCTGTTTCTTTATTTCCATTGATGATGCATAAAAGTCAGCCAAAATGGAAATATTATTTCTCATGCCACTTTATTGCTGTGTCAGCATGGCTGATAATGAAGAGTAACTATAAAAATATTGAGAAAAAAAATAGAATAGACTTTTGGATTGGTATTGGCTGCGCAACTTGGACAACAGCTGTAATTGGGACTTTCATTGGATTTTATGCTTCTGATTACTTGGATAAAAATATCATGATGGGTTTAGCAATTTTAAATCCAATTTATTTTTTATGCATGATGGTAAGTGCAATGAGGACAATTCAAATAGGAGCAGCAGTAATATTAGGTTTGTTGCTTGGACCAATTTTTTATTTTTTATCTCCAGAATGGTCAATTTTACTTGGTGGACTTTTTGGTGGGACCATTGCTTATTTTATAGGGGAATTAAATGTCAACTAGTGTAGTTCTTGCAATCTTAGTTACTTCTCTTGCTACTTTTTCATCTAGGGTATTAGGAGTTATTTCATCAAAAGGAATAAAAGAAACTTCGAAATTATTTAGATGGTTTAATTGTTTAGCTTATTCAACATTAGCAGCCTTGATAGCTAGAACAATTGTTTTTCCTGTTGGAGCGTTATCTGATGCAAGCTATTTGAGTAGAGCAATCGTAGTATTATTTTGTTTATTTATATTCTTTATAACTAAAAGAAATTTTGTTTATCCAACAGTAATTTCTGCTATAATGATGGCATTACTGAGTGAATACTTATAATGAAAAAAATTGCAGGTTTAACAATTTCAGAACACAATAACTCAAAAAGAATAATAAATATTGATATAGAAAATGAAATTATTGAAAAATTAATATTTCCATTCAATAAATTTGATTTAACAGCGTTAGAATTGAAACCTTTTACACGCTTTACTATTGCAAAAAGTTTAGATGATCTTACACATAATAAACTTAGTAAATTAATAAATTCTATAATTAGAGACAGATCTACAGGTTGTTTTATTATTGGACCTAAAAATCTTGATACCAAGATTGATGACACATTTTTGGTTAAATTATCAACAGCAGTTGCACACTTAATTGGAAATCCTAACCACGATTCTATGACTGGGAAATATTATGCTCGGTTTTTTGTTAAACACGAAGATAAGAGTGACTCATATTTAAGAAAAGCATACACCAACATGGATCTTCATACCGATGGAACATACGTTAAAGAAGTTACTGACTGGTTATTAATGACAAAAATTGAAGAACAAAATGTTAAAGGTGGAGAAACTGCAATGTTGCATTTAGATGATTGGGAATATTGTGAGGATTTATATAACGATCCTGTTGGTAGACAGAACTTTATTTGGGGCTCGCCCAAAAGTAAAAATATTGATTATAAAGTGGAACATCCAGTTTTTTCATCTGATGATAATGGAAAACCTAAAATATCATATATAGATCAATTTCCAGAACCTCAGAATATGAAACAAGGAATATTTTTACAAAAATTGTCCGATTCTTTAGAGAGTAGTAAAAAAAAAGTAATTACAAAATTACTCGTAGGTTCATCAATAGTTGCTAATAATTATTTCTGGTTACATGGGAGAAGACCCTTTGTTATAAATAAAATGTTGAGTCGTGAATTATTAAGAATTAGAGGTAAATTCACAAAATAGAGAAAAATATAGTTTAAATTTAAGTGATATTTTAACAATTAATTCAACTTAAAGGAGAATAACCTTTAATTTTCCTGCTATTATTTGATATTTAGATTGTTGTTTTTTTGCAACATATTCTTTTTTTCTTAAAATAAGTGAAGATTCAATGTGTGTTTTTTGCCTAATTCAGTAAAAGTAACCCAATATTAATATTAATAATAAAAAAGGAAATAACTTGTTATGAAAAAAATAATTTTATCACTTGTTTCTGTCATGTTCCTAATTTCTACCGCATCCGCTGATCTTGGTGTGAACATAGGAATTACAGGTTCGACTGCTTTATTTGTTGCTTCTGGTAATGAAGTGCAGACGGATGCTCTCGGACTTCAAGGAACTCAAACAGAAAGCGATACTGAAATAGGAGCGTTCTCAACTGGATCGTTCTTTATAGAAAAAGAAATAGGAAGATTTGCCCTTGGGTATGATCATACTCCTGATATGTTCTCAACTGATACTACAGAGACACTACAATCTGACCAACGTACGGCAAATGTTGCCACAGTAACTGTGTCAGAGAATTCAATACAAGTTGATTTTAATGAAATGAATCAAATCTATGTAAAAGCTATGCTTACAGACAATCTGTATATCAGAGCTGGTGCTATGGAAATTGAAGTAGTGACAAATGAAAGTTTAACTACAGGTTCATCTTATGGAAATACTACTTTAGACGGTACTTCTATTGGTTTTGGATATCACAAAGAAATCGAAAACATGGGCTTGTTCTACAGAATTGATGGACAATACCAAACTTTTGATGCTGTGAGTTTGTCTGGTGGAGCTGATAACACAATTAATTTGAAAAACTTAGATGGTGTAGTTGGTTCAATATCAATTGGTAAATCATTCTAAATTTTTTAATAGATAATCAAATTTAAAGCCCCCTTTATAGGGGGCTTTTTTTTTGGGAAAAATAATATTAAGCTGATATACACAAGAAGTGAGATTAGGATTTATTGGCACAGGAAAATTGCTTCATCTGTAATTGAGGGTATTTGTAGCTCAAAAATAAGATATAGAAAAATAACAGTTTCAAAAAGAAACAATAAAATTTCATTTAAATTAAAGAAAAAATTTAAAAAAATTTTTATTAATAAAAGCAATCAATATATTGTTGATAATTCAGACTGGGTTTTTTTATCTGTAACACCTTCAGTTGGTGAAAAAATTATTAAAAATTTAAGTTTTAAGCCAAAACAAACCATTATTAGCTTTATTTCTACAATAACTTTATCGAAATTAAAGAAGATGATAAAAGTTAAAGCTAATATTGTAAGAGCAATTCCATTACCACCAATATCAATAAAAAAAGGGCCAATACCCATTTATCCGCCTAGTAAAAAAGTAAAAAATTTTTTTGATAATTTAGGTACCACTATTGAAATAAAAAATGAAAAATCATCAATTAATTTTTGGGCAACTTCTGGAATGATGGCTTCGTACTATGATATGCTTAGAATTATGAGTGACTGGTTAGTTAAAAGAGGTATAAAAAAAATAGATGCACAAAAGTATATAACATCATTATTTCTAGCTTTATCAGAAGATGCTGTTGTTAATTCAAAAAAAGATTTAAAATTTTTGGTAAAGGAATCACAAACCCTAAAAGGATTAAATGAGCAGGGTTTAAAAGAAATGTCAAAAAAGAAGGTTTATAAATCAATAACAGAAACACTTAATAGTATCCATAAAAGATTGAATAAGTAAAAATGTCTAATGATATTTTAGAAATTAACAATTTATCAAAATATTTTGGTGGATTGGCAGCTGTTTCAAATTGTTCTCTAAAAATAAAACAAGGAACTATTACGGGAATAATTGGTCCAAATGGATCAGGAAAAACAACTTTGTTTAATTTAATTGCCGGTAATTTAAAAAGCTCATCTGGCAATGTTACATTTAATAATGAAGTTATAACAGATGTGCCTTCATACGAATTATTTTCAAAAGGATTACTTAGAACATTCCAAATTGCACATGAGTTTACTAATTTATCTGTCTTAGAGAATTTAATGATGGTTCCAGGCAATCAATCTGGTGAAAAATTAATGAACGCTTTTCTAAAACCTTCAATAGTGGCTCAAGAAGAAGAATTGATTAAAGAAAAAGCTAAAGAAGTTGTGGAATTTTTAAAATTAGAACATCTTTCAAATGAAATAGCTGGAAATTTATCTGGAGGTCAAAAAAAATTATTAGAGTTAGGGAGAACTATGATGGTTGATGCTAAACTGGTTTTACTTGATGAAGTTGGCGCTGGTGTTAATAGAACATTACTTAAAGATTTAGGCACCGCAATAGAAAAGTTAAATAAAGAAAAAGGCTATACCTTTTGTATGATTGAACATGATATGGATTTTATAGGTAGATTGTGTGATCCCGTGATTGTAATGGCAGAAGGTTCGGTTTTGTTTGAAGGAACAGTTGAGGATGCCAAAAAAGATGAAAAGGTAATTGAAAGTTATTTAGGTAGAGGTTCTAAACTTAAGAGTGAAAATTAATGGCTTATTTTGAAGGAATAGGAATGACTGGTGGATATGGTAATGGTCCTGATATTATTAACTCCTGTTCAGTTGACGTTAACAGGGGAGAAATAGTTTCAATTCTTGGACCAAATGGAGCTGGCAAATCTACAGCTATGAAAGCTATGCTTGGGTTATTAAAATTAAAATCTGGTTCAGTGGTAATTGATGGAAAAGATATTTCAAAACTTTCACCACAAGAAAGAGTTAGAGAGGGTATTTCATTTGTTCCTCAAACAAAAAATGTTTTTGTAGGAATGACTGTTGAAGAAAATTTAGAAATGGGAGCCTATCTAAGAGACGATGCTTATAAAGATATTATAGATGAGATTTATGAGTTATTTCCCATACTAAGAGAGAAAAGAAGTCAGTTGGTAGGAGAATTATCGGGTGGCCAGAGACAGCAAGTTGCTCTTGGAAGAGCATTAATGATTAAGCCATCAGTATTAATGTTAGACGAGCCAACAGCTGGAGTGTCACCAATAGTTATGGATGAACTATTTGATCATATAATTAAAGTTAAAAGAACAAATGTTGCTATATTAATGGTTGAACAAAATGCTAAACAAGCATTAAATATTTCAGACCGTGGATATGTACTCGTAACTGGTGAAAATAAATATTCAGGTACTGGGAAAGAATTATTAAATGATCCAAGAGTAAGAAGCTCTTTTTTGGGAGGATAATATGGATTTTTTAAATGCAATTATATTATTACTAAATTACATTTTTGTACCAGCATTAACTTATGGTTCTCAATTAGCACTTGGAGCTATTTTTGTAACTTTAATTTATGGAATTCTAAGGTTTGCAAATTTTGCAACAGGAGACATG
>Ga0209091_10000757_pt1 | contig 30379 bp, 31 predicted proteins | sample ArcticOcean_MG_C_6_FD_187438 | JGI IMG/M metagenome (GOLD analysis project Ga0209091, IMG submission 187438) | Marine microbial communities from western Arctic Ocean - ArcticOcean_MG_CB8_128 (SPAdes) (version 2) | ecosystem: Environmental > Aquatic > Marine > Oceanic | place: Arctic Ocean...
TTGCATACCAGTACATGATGTATTTCTTCGAAGAAGATGACACCTATTTGGCTGAAGTCAATGAGGGTTACCGCTCGGGCCGTATATTGGCTAGCGAGATGAAACAACTCTGCGTTGAACGTGCAACTGAATGGCTCACAGAACTCTCGGAAAAGAGAGCAGAGACTGCCCATCTTGTCGAGACATTCTTCGAATAATCAAGCTAGCCTGATTGTTTCGAGATTCTGTGGTGCATATGTTCGCACCTTGAATTTTTCACGTAGTGTTCGACCAAGTTCGTTACACTTGTAGTAATCACCATGGTGGCAAATAACATTCTTAGGCCTTGGACTCATATTTTCAATGAATTCAATCAATTGTCGCCTATCTGAGTGGCCACTGAAACCATCGATAGTTGCCATTTCACAGCCAATTTTTACAATTTCAGTTTTACCATTGATGATCATTGGTACTTCACTAAATCCTTTCTGCAAACGTCGACCTAACGTACCCTCTGCCTGGTATCCTACAAAGCAAAGGGAATTACGGGCTTCATGTGCCCAGTTTTGGAAATAATTCATGACAGGTCCGCCATTCATCATGCCACTTGTGGCTAGTACAATACAAGGGCTACCATCCATTATTATCGATTCACGCATATCTCGCCCTCGAACAGGACGGAACCATTCACTGGTGAATGGATTATTACCATCATCCGTTAGCAAACTCTTTCGAAGGGCTTGAGTGAGGTAATTTGGATGCGATGAATGGATTGCTGTCGCTTCCTGAATCATTCCATCCAGATATACCGGTACTGGTTTTACAGTTCCAGACCTGAATAGTTCATCGATCGCTATCATAACTTCTTGCGAGCGTCCTACAGCGAAAACAGGACAAATCAACTTACCACCTCGCTGGATTGTTCGACAGACAATATCTTGTAATTCCTGATTTGCTTCTTCACGGCTTGGCTGGAAATCTCCAGATGCACCATATGTTGACTCAATAACTAGAGTTTCACAACGTGGGAATCGTGTATTTGCTGCATCGAACAACCAAGACTTTTCGTATTTCTGGTCGCCAGAGAATACGATGTTATGCTTACCATCTCCAACGTGCAGGTGAACCGATGATGAACCAAGGATATGACCAGCATTGTGGAATGTTAGTTTCACATCAGGCGTAATATCGACAGTCTGGCCCCAATCAACATCGACTACATGACGCATGCATGTTCGAATGTCTTCCATGTCATAAGGTGCCCTCTTACCTTCTGAACCACCAACTTTCAGATAGTCAGATTGCAATAGTAGCATCAAATCTCTTGTAGGTGGTGTGCAATATACCGGACCTCTGTATCCATATCGGAACAGAACAGGTAGCATTCCTGCATGGTCTAGATGTGCGTGGGTTAGGACAACAGCATCCAGTTTCTCCATAGGTAGAGCTTCTGGTGCAGTGAAATATGGCATTGGGTCTGTATCTGATGCAATATTGACTCCAACATCAATCATAACTCGACTTTCATTAGTGGTCACGAGGTGGCATGCACGCCCTACTTCTCGATAGGACCCCAATGCAGTAGTACGAACCCAGAAAGAGCCAGGTCTTGTTGGTCTGTAAATATTCAAACCAAAATCTTTGAGTAACTTTTTCCTTTCTTTGGAATGGGATGCTCTGTAACCTTTGATGTCATGAAGGGTCTTAGAATGAATAGGTGGCGTCCTTTCAAACTTAACAAGCCATCCACATTCATCACGAATCGCTTTTGCATTAGCGCCACGTCGGCCAACTGCTTCACCGGGTTTGCTACAAATTACGGTTACTTCACAATAACAAGCATCGAAATAAATCGAATCGATACCTGAAATATCTTCGATCAAATCACGTATGAATTGCTCAGTTTCTTTTTCATCCTTCATAATTGAAGCATGAGGTCGAAGAACAATTCTTCGCTTAATCTTTTTAGCTATCTTTCCAATTAATCCTTCACCGCCACCGAATGCATCAGGCGTAGGTGTAATTATTGCAATATCTCCTGCCTCCAAATCGACATCATATTTGATATCTTTAGGGACAATCTTTGCTATCTCATCTTTCATTTCTTTGAAACTAAGTCTCATAGTAAGTCACCTCCGTCCCACTGATTGTCATGGTGAACCCCCTGAAGGGGATACACGGGACTAACCCGCGGGTGGAGTTTGAAAGCACTCACTTCTTGAGTAGTGCCGCTATTTCGCTCTGTTCAACAGGTACATATCCGTCTTTCGTAGAAATGACTGCCAAATCCATGCCATTGCCAGATGCAGCATCACGCTGTGCAGATGCAGATAATGCACGTACTGCTAATCCGACCGCCTCTTTTCTAGACATATCGTCACTGTATCCGTCTTCGAGCACACCGTACATGTATGGTGAACCTGAACCGGTTGCACAGTAGGTGTCTGGAATTGAGCCACCTGCTGAATCTATTGAATAAACCGAACCACCTTCACTATCGACTCCAACAATTAGTAGTTGGACCCAGTGGGGTCTTCCTGAAAGAATGTTAGCGGTAAGAGTGGCTGCGCCACGGACTGTCATCAAGTCGCCACGCCTTAACTCGAATAGAGAAACTTCAGCTGCTAGTGTACGAGCAAGTGATTGTGCATGCCCGACGAGTCCAGCGGTAGTCAATGCTAGGTTCTCTCCGATCTTGAATAATTTCTGGACACTCTTATTTGCCACAAAGTGACCCATGGTTGCTCGATGGTCTGCACCAACTACAACACCTCCGTCGAAAGTGATGCCTATTGTGCTCGTGCCTGTCTTAATAACTCCTGGACCATCTTCACTCATCTCTGTCACCTCTGATAGAAGCCCACATAATAGCGGGATATTACCCCCGTCTCGCGGGACCCTTATCAACCAACCGTCACACGATACCCTTCATGAGCGAGGAGGCGGAGAGGCAGACCTCGCTCGATGTGTTTAGTGGTTCTGCACCACGCACGCTTAATTTGCCGTCACAAGATTCAACGATTTCATCTGCCGGTTCAAATGCCCCGACAAGATATCATGACATGGAGAAATTGTATCCTAATGCCCCGGTTCCCAAAGTAGCCGACGGTTTAGTTATTCATCGAGCAACTCTGCATGATGTTACAGGTACATCACAACTTATGGATTGGCTTGCGGATGGTGAAGCAGCCATTGTCCGTATGGAGAGGCTACTGAACCGAGACCTTGAATTACAGACTGCGATTGAAAGGTTGAATCAATTCGTAGAAGATGATCTGGGTGGCCAAATCATAAGGTTAACCGAATCAAGGTTGATGCTACTACCACCTGGGTGCAGAGGAATACGTGGTTTAGAATCTGAAGCATTCGCAACAGACCCTTCCGATTTGAATTGAGTTGATATTATGGAAGAAGTTCCTGTTGAGATCGCTTGCCCTATTTGTCATGTCGAAGGACAAGTTGTAATGTTGACTCACATCGATGAGATTCCATATTTTGGTGAGCATACACAAATTACAGTTCGTTGCCATGCATGTGGTTGGATACAAACAGATTTCATTCCTGCAGATGGGGATAAACCGGGTGGCTGCACGCTTCTGATTAGCAAGCCAGAGCATATCAGGGCCCGGATTGTTCGCTCATCTTCGTGCACAGTTAGGATAGTTGAATTGGATTTAGAGGTTAAACCCGGCACAGCCTCGACAGGTTATGTTTCCAATGTCGAAGGGGTAATCGACCGTTTCATGGAAGTGATAGTAATGGTGACTAGGCAAGCATATACCGATGATGCTGAGATGTCTGATATCCAAACATTACAGGAAATGCATACGACTTTACTTGAACTCAAAGAAGAACCAATTCTACGACCAATAACATTAGAATTCTTGGATCCAAACGGGCATTCACAAATACTTCACGCAGATGCAGAAATGAGGGAATTGAATAGTGATGAATTGGAAGATTTACCGGTCGGTCCTGAACCCGTAGTATTCAGTACTGACGACTCTACTGAATGATTACAAAATCGGTAGTTCAAAACCAGAATCATTAGGGTCAGGTAAGTCCTGAGTTGTCGACTCTATATGTTTTCCAGAACTCTCGGTCTTAATCGTTAAGGGGGTGCTTCCTCTCGCCTTTTCCTCCCTATTTGTCAATACACTGAAAGATAATATCCCAAAGATAGTTGAAAGTAAAATGGTCATTGGGATTATCCATCCGGTACCGGTAGTGGTAGATACGCCGGCAGCGGCTGCAACCATCAAGACAGCCCCAAGCAAAAGAATCCCCCTTGAATTACTTGCCACAACCATCACTCGGACCAAGGTCTTGATGAACCTAGCCCATACTGGACCCTAATATGTTCAGTTCTGGTGGTACACCGGCTGCTCCGGCAGCAGCATGTCCTGGTTGGCTAATGACAGCAGTTGCTCCTTGGGGAGAAAATGCGGAAGATGCTTATGACCAAGGTTTGGTAGAAATGGGTCTTGGTGACTCGAGATTGATTGAAGTTCACGGTGCTTTCCTACCGATGGGATTCGCAGCAACACCGCCGCAATCTTTGCCTATGGGTTCACTTGTAGAGTGTCACATAGCAACAGCATATTCGTTTGGTGGTGCAAGTGCATGTGCGGGAGTTGCATGGGCTGCATGCACAACCCCTGAGGGGGAAGAATGTGCAATCGTCGCAAAAATTACTACAGAACTTGATTATGAAGAGACAGAATCTTTGCTAAAACGCAATTTGCAGAGACGTCTTGCAAGTCGAGACCTTGAAGTCCAATCGTTTGATGTGGCTGTCGACGAAGTAACAGCTGCACAAGATCACTTCGGAGTGGCAATGGCCGCACTAATTCTTCCTGAGTCACTCAAGATGTCAGGTGGAGGCAATGTTGGTCGTGTGCGTGCGGGACTTACCCGTCAGGCAACTGACGCAATGGCAAATGCTGCTCGTCGTGTTGACACAAAAGCCCCGGCTGCACCAGCAATGCGCCCAGGTGGCAAACGCCCTTCCAATGATGGCGGGACAACTGATTTCTCATTGTGAGGGACGAGAGTGTATACCGTTGTTCGCTGTTCGAATTGCGAAGGATGCTGGGGTATCGAGGGCAAAACCCGAAAATGCCCTCACTGTGGGACTATAGCAAGCGACAAACTTCAGATTGTTTCTGTTGCAGATAATGCAAGCGAACTGCAAAGAGAAGTAGCGATTGCAAACATGCCGGAGAACCTTCGAGATGAGATGCGGGAGAAACTACCTCGAACAATTGTGATTGAGGAGGAACCAAGCGCTTCTTTGCTATTTTCGTGTATTAAAATTGCTGCAATCGGCGATGTGGTAGAACTTGATAGGCTCGCAGGGGCTTTGCGAGCCAAGGGTGTGACTATAGATGCTGAAGATGTAGCAGAGGAAGCGATTAGTCAAGGATTGCTGATAAGAAGCGACGATGATTCCTACTTGCTTCTTCAGTGACATTCAAGAAGGGAAACCTTGGCGCAGGGGTTGGAAGGGTCTGTGGGTTAGCCTGGCCTATACTCGGGCGTTTGGGACGCTTGGACTCCAGTTCAAATCTGGACAGACCCACCTTCCAACCCTTATTTACGGCAACATTGATTTATCGCCATGGCAAGCGAGTAGTCATGGCCAATCGATGGAATGTGATGCAAGACAAGCCGAAACGAAAGCGTAGAGTAACAATGGACACGTATGAATTTTGTACATTTTTGATATTTGTATCGCTAGGTGCAATCGGTGTCATGATATTGTTAAAACTTCCAAGTGGCACTTTCGACCATGTATCGGATAGCCGTAATGCTGTAATTGCATTGGGCTTTGTTATTTCAGGCGCTTTATTATTGAAATTTGATTCAAATGCGCGAGTACGTGCCGCCAAGAAATTCGATTATGATTTAGCCGAGTATGAAATGGTTCGTACGAAATGGTTAGATATGGAAGCAACAAAAATCGATATGCAAAAAGAGCATTCTATTCAATACCTTGCAGTGGATAGTAGCAAACCAATAATCGTTGAATCGTTACCCGAATCAAAAGTAATTGAAGTTTCCCCTGATTAGCAAAAGGGTCAGGGAGTGGCCCTTCCTAAACCTAAGAAATACCTAGTATTTACATTGAATGACCACTATGAAATTAAGATGAAACCGTTGATATTTGGAGCATGTATGCTGTTGCTAACGTTTGCTACAGTTATAATTCCATATATTTGGTTGCTTACAGTTCCAACATACTTGACAATTCTGTTTGCTGCTATTTCTGAAAAGATAGATATTCGAACTGACGATGTTACTAGTCAAGAAAGTTCAGAGGATGAATAGTCATTCGTCGCGTGAGTGAACCCAGATTAGGTGGAAGCCAAATCTAGATTTAATGAAGCAATCACAGTGCTCTAATTCTTGTTCCCATACTTGCTTAGAAAATTCAGATGCCATTTGCTTTTCATGGAACTCCCCTAGATCTCCTTTTTGGGCTGATGTAGAGCATGTAGAATAGTCTCTAGCCATTTTCTTGAATACCTTGAAAGGCTTCTTCGCCTTTGTTATTTCATCGAGTATAGATTGAGCTTCGGCTTTGGTGCCTACCAGGATATGTCTGGCGCGGGCATACCTTCCTGGCACTCTCATCTCGCATCCCTCAATATCGATTTAACATGTACTCTATCACTTAAGTGAGTAACTACAAACATTAGAGGGCAATAAATCCAACCCACTAGGTAAGTAGCCCATGTAATCAGTAATGGAAGGCTTGGCCTCTTGAGTGTATTGCGTAATATTCTAGCATGCAACCCCAGCAATAGCATCACTGATACCTTTGGCAAAAAGGTGAAAACACGAATGCCACTTTTTTGGCCTGAATAAATTGCTTTGACAGGAACATGCTGAATTCGCCAACCAACTTCAGATAGTCTCATCAACCACCAATTAGGGTATCCATATCCTTTCCAAGACACAGTCCAATTCCAAGTTCGCAGAACTTCACTGCTAGTTGCAGTATAGCCACATTGTGGGTCTCTGATAGTCTGGCCACAAGCGAAAGTGGTTAGTATTGAGAGAAGGAAGGTCCCAAATCTTCGATATATCGGCATTTTTCCAGCACGGTCGATTCTTTCTCCCTTTACATGGTGTGCATTTCCATTTACCACAGGGGAGATTAACCTCTCCATGTCGTCAGGGTCCATTTGTCCATCTCCTGCCATAATTACCGATACGAATTCTCCATCAAATATCTCCATGAGGCGTTGGTGACCTTTGTCTATTGCAGCTCCAACGCCTTCACCTGATAATGTGACTAAATATGAATCTGCAATTAGGTTAGCAGTGCCATCGGTAGAGCCATCATCAACAACAACTACTTTGTCGACAAATGATGGAATAGTGGCCAGAACTTTGGGTAAATGTTCAGCCTCATTGCGTGCGGGGATGACAACACCAACATTCATGCCCCCGTACATGTGCCTCCGACTAAGAGTTGCATGATGAACTTCATGGCTGGAATACATCTAAACAAATGTTCAAAAGGTGTTCGTACAAATTTGGTCCATGGCAGTTAAGTTCCGACTACTTGCATTGGCCCTCACCGTATTGCTAGTTCTTCCAGGTTGTACTAATCCTCAGAACATGGATGATAAAGTAATGGACAAGGAACTTGAATTGCCAGAGCATCTCAATCTAGTAGCAGATACTGCAGGGAGAGATGTTGATCGAGGTCAACGAATGGATATCTTGTCTGATGCTAATGGTTCTAACACCCTTATTTTATGGGTTTCCACCGGATGTTCTGGATGTCATGATTGGACTGAAATGATTGCTGATGAGATGCGTAGTGGCAATATTTCGAATGATACTAGAATTATTTCAGTTCACAGGTACCCTTCATTTGAGAGTCGAGATGAAGTAATCGAGGTTTATGCCTCTGCAAATAGTTCAACAGAGTCACTTTGGCCGGTTTTGATTCCGATGGATGGCCAATCTGCAATTGATGTTGACTTGAATAGGGCTACAGATTATGATTATTGTACCGCTTTTGGTACCCCTGCAACTCCTTCCCTGACTCTTCTAAACGGTGATGGGAAGACAATTTGGAAGAATAAGAAATATTGGGCTAATGAAACGATTTTGTCCGAAGCATTGGAACTGCTGGAATCTTGATTTGGTTGATGAATTTACTGCTTGTAAACAGTATTATTGTACTACAATCATCCATGAACTTCATGACTTAGAAGAATGCCCGCCCTTCATGGAGTCTCTGCGTATTGTTCTGATGGGCAAGGACTTCGAGTTGCGTTTCGTGTCATTAGTCGTCAGGGCTAGGGAACTTGCTGATGAAGTAATTCTTCTAGATTTGGGTAGTACCGACGAGACGGTAGAATTGGCGCAAAAAGTGGATTGTCGGGTTATTCATTGCCAAGAACAACCCCTTGTTCCACCATTGGCAAAATTGTTGTTTGAAGATGAACCTGCTGAAAACACTCTACTTATTCACATCAATAACCGCTTTAAATTACGAGACCTTCCATTGCTTGTAAACCGGGCCAGAGAGAATTGGGATGTTCATATGTCCTTCAGTAGTGGTAATAATGACAAATCTAATCCGCAGGAAGTTGCTTATGAAGGTGCAGAGATTTCACATATGGCGGCCTCAATAGCTGGACTTGAATCATTAGCAAATTCCAATCTTTCTGATACACCTTTAGAATTAGAACAGGACCTGAGAGTCCGTGTTCTTCACTCAAAGCCCACACCCAAAGTACAGCAGAGAGAATCATTAGCAACGGCATCTAAGTTTGCTCAACTGTTCTATTGGATGTTAGAGTCCAAACACCCACTTCTTTTATTCGGAATTCCAGGGATCGTTCTCTTCCTTGTGGGCTACAAATTGTCCGGTAACGTACTGGACACATTCGATGAGTGGAATCAAACTAGTGTGGGTGTTGGACTGGCGGTCGTTGGTGTTACTCTGATGGGACTATTTGCCATGATGGTTGGCCTAATCCTATACATCATGGGTAAGCAAGTTAAGCAAATTCAAGCACAATACAATCATTGGCCAAAGGAAGATTGAGGTATTGAAATGCAGCACCTAATATGTTTTGATATGGACAGAGTCCTCGTTGACCATTTGTCGACTTGGCAATATGTTTACGACAAATTAGGCGTTTCAAACGAAGAGGCATTCGCTCTTTACAACCAAGGTAAGTTGGATGAATGGGACTGGCTCAAAATGGATTTAGCTCTTGTTAAAGGCGCACATCCAGATATAACCGACGAAAAGATGCGTAATCTTTGTGTTGGAACTCCATTGATGGAGGGAATAAAGCAATGCTTAGATTGGCTCATAGAAAATGGCCATGAAGTAGCAATCATCAGTGGCGGAATGCAGGAAACTGCCCGAGAGATTGCATGTATGTATCCAAGTGGGAGTTCATGGCGTCGCAGATGGGGTGGAATTAATCGACACCGAGGATGTGATACTAAATTCCACGTTTTCACAAATGGCTGGTTGAGTCGAAATGACGGAACAATCGATGATTATGGTCGTTATCAAGTCCAAATGAATGGAAAAGGTTCAATTGTAAATATGCTACAACGCCGGCTTGGAATTCCCAAAGAGAGAACTATCTCTATTGGTGACAGTGCTGGCGATATTGGAATGTTTGAGCAAAGTGAATTATCAATCTGTTTCAATCCTTGGGATGAAAAGCCCGTTGCAGTTGCTAAGTTGACAATCCGTAATCGTAATCTACTCAATGTGCTCGAAGCAATCAAGAAGCAAATCAAGGAGTGACTCTACGAGAGTCACGAGGGAATGGAATAACTTCTCTGATGTGGTCCGCACCTGATAGCCAAGAACAAACTCTGTCAACGCCAAGTCCGAATCCACCGTGAGGAACCCCTCCGTAGGTACGTGTGTCGATATAGAACTGATATGGTTCTCGAGGAACACCTTCTGCATCGATACGAGCTAGGATTTCTTCCTCTGACCAAGTCCTCTCTCCTCCACCTACAATTTCACCATAGCCTTCAGGTGCCAGTAAATCGTGACACAAAACATAGTTGTCGTCATCAGGGTCAATCCTGTGATAGAACGGTTTTGCAATTTTAGGATAATGGGTTAGGAAATGTGGGACATCGAAATCTTGAGTCAGAACCTTTTCTTTGGAGTAGTCTAAATCTTGTCCCCACTCGATATCGACATCCATTCCCTGTAGAGTTTCGACAGCCTCATCATAACGCATTCTCGGGTATGGGCTGTCGGCATATCTGGCAAGTAGGTCAAGGTCTCTGTCAATATCTGACAACTCCGCTTCTCTTTCTTCCAGCACAGTACGAGCAATATGCCGGACTAGTCCTTCTCCGTGTGACATGATTTCAGCATTAGAAGCCCAAGCAACTTCCATTTCAGCATGCCAGAATTCAGTTAGATGCCGGCGAGTACGACTCTTTTCCGCACGGAATGATGGAGCGATTGTGTATAACCTCTCTAATGCTGGCATTGCAGCTTCAGCATAAAGTTGCCAAGATTGAGTAAGGTATACTTTTTTCCCGAAGTATGGAACTTCGAATAATGTTGAACCACCTTCTACTGCACCTGCAACGAAGTTTGGAGCCTGATATTCGGTGAAGTCTTTCTTCCTAAAGTAGGAATGAATTGCACCGAAAACGCTCGAACGGATTTTCAGCATGTTCGTCATGCGCCCTGTTCGCAAGTACAGATGGCGATTGTCTAGTAGGAATTCGGTCTCTCCACCATCTGCTGCTGCCATTGCAGACTCTGTAATTGGAAATGGAGCCTCGGCTCTTACAGCACCGATAACTTCGGCACTGGATACCACAAGTTCATGTCCACCTGGTGCTCTTTCATCGACGTTTACTGTACCCTTGAGAATTATAGATGACTCGATTAGGGCACCTTTCATTTCCTCGAAGGCCTCATCGCCAAGGGTTTCACGTTTTGCAACACACTGGATTGTCCCAGTGGAGTCGCGCAGTACTACGAATCTGATCTTGTTTGAGCCACGAGTTCTCTTAACCCAGCCCTTTAATTCAACTTCGGCACCATCATGTGCACCAGCCTGGACATCACCAATCCAGAACTCCTTCGCCATGTTCTGCCGTGTAAGGCATTATGCTTGAATGCCTCGCTTGGGTTATTACGATAAATCGCAGATTAACGCTCTCTTCTTGAAACTAATAATGCCGCCCCGAGTAGAGCAATTATTGTGAAAAACGAAGAAACCCAAGGTAAGCCCAAATTCCTATCCTCTGCCACTCCATTGGAGTTTGCAAGGCCCAGATAGAAGTCATTCATCGCATAATTGTCGCAACTAATTGAAACAGTATCTCCGGTAGAAATGCCGACCTCCCCTGTGTCATTGTATGATAATGTACAATTATTTTCCCCATAATATTCGTCCGTATGGGTAATCATGCCGCCACCATTGATGGCAGTTTCAATATCAACGCTGTAATTCACGGCATAGGTATAATTGTAATCTTCATCATAAACTCGACTGTACAGTACAACATCAGTTCCTTCAATGGCGTATGTTGCATTGAATTTTGTTATTACTGAAGCTGTATGATTTACACTGTACATATATTCTGAATCTATACTTAGTAGCATTGGAATATCTGAATCAGCATTATTTACCCAACTCGGTTGCGAAAAAGATTTCGAATCTATTGTGATTAAGCAATCAAAAGTAGAGTTAGAGATCTTAGTTCCAAGTAAAGTGTCATCTTCATCGAAATAAACCGAGATTGTATATTCTTCATTATCTGGACCAAATTCTTGCATGGTTTCAATCTTAACTGCCCTTTCTCCATCTTCGTCTGGAAATCGTTCACCTTCGGACTTGAACATTTGTGAAGGATTATTTGACAAATTCTCAGCAACAATATTATGAGCGAAGCACCAATTCATTTCGCCAGCATAAGTCTCATTGAACAATTCTTTTGCAGGAGTTGAATTCATCCCTTCTGTAGTAATCTGTCCAGTTTCCCCATCGATAATGTCCCAGGCTATTTTATTTTCATCAATCCAAATATCATTGCCATATGTGGAGAAATAAATTCGCATTTCTGTTTTAGCCCGTGCAGAATCTTTTGAAGCATGAAATTCAAATTCAGCACCCAGTGTCATACTTTCCCCCTCGAAATCGACTTCAGCCTCGTATTCAATATGGCAGCCCCAGTTATCTATGTCACCAGCATGTACATCTTCGAGACTTGTTTCACCTTCCGCTATTTTTATGAATTCATCTTTTGAAAGTTCGTCTGGAAATAACATTCCATCGATTACAAATGCGTACAGAACCCAGCCCATTGCCGAAACTAATAGTAGACCAACAATACTCATAGCTATGATTTTTCCTTTGCCACCCTCTTCTGATTTTTCAGAAACAGGGTTCCAATCAACCTGTCCATCATCTGTTTGTGGATTGAGTTGGAATATATTATCTGCAATTGGTTGCGCCTCAGTATTTTGAACTGGCTCCCATGCAGTTCCGTTCCATTCGAATTTCCCATCCGGTGATAATTCTCCGACCATAGCATTCGGTTAACCACACTATGTATCACCTTTGTCCGTATATTTTCTCGGCTACCACAGGAATTGGTCTAATCCCATTATTCATGACTTGTACTTGGGAAAGCATCAAACATTAGTCAGTCCAATTTTAGTTTGTGTCTCGCACAGTTGTCTATGCGATAGGGGGTAATGCCCTTTCATCACCAACAGGTGGTGATATCAGAGATTCAGCATTGGTACTGGCTAAGGTAATCAGCGATGTAGTAGATTTACTTGAAGCGGGGTGGAGGGTTATTCTCACCCATGGAAATGGCCCTCAAGTCGGTCATTTGATGTCATTGGATCAATCGACTTCTATGGATGAATGGGTCGCTGCAACTCAAGGAATGATTGGACATTCTCTATCGATTAATCTCGATTCGATATTGCGAAAAAGAAATCGGCCCGAATCCACAGCAGTTGTTCTAACTCGGGTCGAAGTTGATGAGAATGACAAGGGATTCCAGTTTCCAACTAAGCCAGTTGGTCCTATATTGTCAGATCAACAGGTGATGTCTGAGGATTGGAATATTGCAGAAACAAAAGATGGTCCTAGGCGAGTAGTGGCCTCGCCATTCCCTAAACGCATCCTTGATCTTGAAGTAATCAAAGCCTTAGTTGCTGAGAACGCGATAGTCATTTGTTGTGGAGGTGGAGGCATTCCGGTTATTCACAAGGTTGACCATTATGTTGGCGTGTCTGCAGTAATAGACAAGGACAGATTGAGTACTTTATTGGCAATAGAACTTAACGCAGAAGCCCTGATTATCTCGACGGCTATCGATGCCATTCGAACTGGTTTTGGAACTCCAGATGAAGTGATTCATTCGAATCTGAGCGTGGCTGACGCAAAGAAATATATTACTGAGGGGGAATTTCCTTCTGGTTCGATGGGACCTAAAGTAGAGTCTCTAATCGATGCTGTTGAGCATGTAGAAGGAATTAAATCTGTACTTTGCCAACCAGGTGATGCAATCAAAGCATTGAGAGGCGATAGTGGGACAATAATCACGAAGTGAAATATAAAACAAAATATTCACCTTGGGTAATGGTAATTTAATTCGGATTAAATTAAATACGACTTGTCGGACCGCAGGCTGGGCCTGTAGCTTAGTCAGGTAGAGCGATGGACTCTTAATCCATCGGCCGCGGGTTCGAACCCCGTCTGGCCCGCCAAATAATCAATTCAGTCTACCGTTAGGATTGAGAATAGTTTCAATTCCTTTGGCACCAGCCAATACAACAGCATCACACATGTTGTTGAATAGTCCAACTTGTACAACTCCGGCAACTAACAATATTTCTGTTTCCATGCGAATTGGATCTGTAATTGTAGGTCCTGTGTGTGCATCAGCAATCATATTTCCATTATCGGTAATAACAGGCCCATCTCCTGCCATACGAATATTTACTCGGCAATCCAGTAGCCTTGATAGTGCTCTTACTGTTGCTTCATGTGAGAACGGAGTAACTTCGATAGGTAGAGGGAAAGCACCTAGGTTTGCGACACGCTTTCTGTCATCAGCAACGATTACCATTGCAGCACTTTCTTGTGCGACAATTTTCTCCCTGAGCAAAGCCGCTCCTCCGCCCTTAATCAGCTGGAAATTAGAATCGTATTCATCCGCGCCATCTATAACGATGTCAAGACCATCTATTTGTGAAAGTTCGACAAGTGGTATGCCGACTTCAATTGCCAGTTTTTCAGTGGCAATACTAGTTGGGACTCCAATGATTTCAAGCCCCTCCTCTGCCATTCTCCTGCCCAATTCAATGACTGTATGCTTGACAGTCGAACCAGTTCCTAGACCAACTTTCATGCCGCTTTTAACAAACTTGCATGCTTCTATACCAGCCTCGCGCTTGAGGGATTCAACATCTGCCATGTTTGGTCCAAGAGTCATAAGTCAATAAGTAATTTGAAGGCGAATGTCTGAAGTGCTTTGAGTTCATAACAAAAATATGGGGAGGCCAAGACTTGCGGTTTTTCTCGTTATTTTATTCTGTGCGATGTCATTTGGTCCATTGGTAAATGCAAATCCTCCCTCTAGGCAAGTCGATGTCGTGATTGGCCTGGGCCCTGATGGTATGTCCGACCAATTTTTTGTTGAAGTTCCAGATGGTGAAATAGTCACGAATTTTAATGTTAAAATATTTGAGAAGCCTTGGCCAATAGATGATGTAGTGACTCTTGATAGCAAAGCCGATTGGACAAATGGTTTCGCCATGGACGGTATAGACTACAACCTAACAGGATTACGAATTTTACCAATGAGCCATGAATGGGATTTCGAAGGCTCAGCACAAAGTTGGACTCTAGATACCAGTGGTGGTTGGGCGCATGGCTATGATTCATCCCTTGGTGCGACAGGTGGAGTACATTCAGGAACTTCAGCCCTTTACACTTACAATGGAAATTATCCAAATTCCATGGGAGGTCCTTATTGGGCTACTTCCCCCTCGATTGATTGCACATCTTGTTCAGGAACTTGGGATTTGAAATTTTGGCGTAAACTTGGCGTTGAATCATCATCCTATGACCACGCATATGTTTCTGTAAAGACCACCAGTGGAGGATGGACCAATATCTATTCCAATCCCTATGGGTCTACCAATGATGGCTCGTATACTCAACTCTCGTATGATGTAAGCACTCATGTAACTGGCAATTCAGCATTTCAAATTAGATTTGGATTGGGTCGGACTGATAGCTCCGTAACATATACTGGTTGGAATGTAGATGACGTTCTCCTTGAACCCAGAAGTAATACTGGTACAGGTTCGGCGAATTGGACCAGTCTTCCATTTGGGCCAGGTTCGAGCGGTGATATGGAAATGATACATGGTCTAATGGCAATTGATGCCACTGTCCCTATGGGCTCGATAATGCGTTGGAGTATTTTAGATGCGACAGACGGCTCTCTTATTCCTGGTTTCATTGACCGAGAAGACCCCAGTGCTGATTTATCAATTATCGATGAAATCGCACATCCAAACGTACAATTGAAAATTCAAATGGAATCAACTACCGATAGTCCAGTCATCCATTCGATTAAACTGGGTGGTGGAATAATCGAATCATTTACCCTAGACCCTTCAACTACAGGATGGAGTGGATTTTCATCTCATAATAATGGAATTGTCTCAGGTAGCAATTTACTGAATTCACCCGAACTGCGAACCGTTCATCCATTTAGTTCACTAGAACTGGATTGGTCTGGAACTGGAAATGGTAACTTCGAAGCCTGCTTTGCACAATCTAGTTTGTGTTCTTCTTCTGGATGGAACACTATTCCTTCCAATGGTAAACTTGCAATGGATAATCCAAGTGTTTTACTGAATCTGCGTTGGAGTGGAAGCGGTTCTTATTCAATAGACCACTTAGAACTGGATTTGCATCGCCAATCATCACCCTTAGATGCCCGGATTGATGTTGGCCGAGATGGTGTAAGTGAGTGGTCTTTCTCTTCTGATGCGGCAGGCGCATGGGGCTTGCAAGATCAATTTGTAGATGGTAATCGTAGTGCTAACCTCTCTTTGGCTTCAAATGGTAATCACATAGTTGAACTTCATTACCCAGTTCGAACAGGACTTGCTGATGGTTCATTTGAATCAGCAGCAAATATGATGTTTACATTAACTCCTTTCGATGCACCAATTGATGGCTTGGAGGTTAGTTTTGGAATTGGAGGTAACTCAATTTTCTCTGAATCATTAGGCTTTATCTCTACCCCCACAGTTATGGTTCTTAGCGATAGTCAAATACAAGATTTATTGACTGCTATGGATTCCAGAGCGGCAGATTCCAATGTTGTTGGAGAATTGGATACCCACATAATCGAAATCACAGTTTCTTCAGCATCAGGTGGCAATCTCTTAATTTCAGGGTTATCAATTCCTTATCGTTATGACGCTCAAATAACAGGGGTTGACTCATTACCAATTATCGCAGCAGTGAATTCACAATTAGCACAAATCGATGCGAATAATGGTGTAAAGAAAGTACCAATTCCAATAATCATGTCAAATCCGGGTCATGTGATAATCTGGGATTATGGGATTAACACATTAGGAACTCCAGAACCGATTTCCATGAGTATGGCAAACCAGACAGATACTTTGGTTGCCGGAAATGATTGGTATGAATTCACTAGCGTTTTCGATATGGCTAGTATTGGAATATCTGATGCATCTCAACAATTCAGTGATGAGGGATGGTCCTCTGTTTTCACATTGGGTGGTAGTGAATGGAGTCGTTCTGTTCACTGTTCCGTTACCACAAACACTTGTAATTCAGATCAAGGCATTATTGTCGATTCTTTCTCGCATAATTTCTCAGGTTCGGAAGTCGAATTTTTCCACCGAATTAGAATTTCTTCGATTTGGCCAGATGAAGAAGCAGTGATTGCTTCAAGTTCAATCGATATGAACGGTCCAGCATCCCAGCCTGCTCAAATCCGCTTTGGCTCTGGATGGTCGATGGGTGTTGAGCAGGACGTCGATGTTGTAGATTGGCACCTTTCATTCTTGAACGGTGCAGAGTCAACTTGGGATGCGTTGTATATTGACCCGGCCAATCCTGGAATTGTAGAAGTGGAATTAGCATTTGAGGATTTAGAAGATTCACCTCGTTCATCTTCCTTTATTGTTAGATTATACATGGATGGATTATTGATTGATACTACACAGGAATTGGATAATGGTGTTGCAACGCTAATGTTTACTCCTGATGCATTAGCTACTAAAGTAGACTTGGAAATTACAGTGACTGGGCTCTATGGCCAAAATGTAAATTGGAATACGCCAATGAATGCAACATTCCAGATGGATGCATTGTCTCCAATTCTGCTTTCCACAAATGTTGCTCCGCTTGACCATAGAAGTAATCAGGCACCGCTTGAACTCATTTTCGAAATAGGGGACAGGCCAGTATTGCCTAGGCACTCCATCCTTCATTTGCAGTCCTCTTGGGAAGGCGATAGTACTGTTGTTCTGGATAAGCCAACCGACATGAACAGTTTCCAAGGGGAATATTCCAAGATACTAGATGTGAGCGAGGCTAATATTGGCGATACATTGGCAGGCTGGCTCGAGGTTTTCGACCCTGCCGGCCACGCAATGCTAGACTCAGGTAGTATTGAGGAACCACTATTCATCATTCAGTTTGGCCCAGACGGGGCTCCTGTCATCATGGACGATGGATTAGGCTGGACACATTCTGATCATTGGTTACATCCTGGTCAAAATTACAGCATGCAAATTCCAATTATGGATGCCAATGGATATGGCGACATCGAATCTGTAGAAATTGATATGGCCTCGAATACAAATGAGAATTTGAAAATTGAATGGTCGGCAACAAATGGCTGTTCATCTTCATTACCTGAAATTATAATTGAGGATTGTTTCATTGTGGGTGACGCATATCATTTCGATGCAATGTTCATATTGGAGGTTGTTATTTCATTCGCCTGGGACTTTAATCCAGATTCATCAGCGGAGAGGATGATTCGATTGACGGCTAGTGATGATTCAGGCCAATCTTATCGCAATGAAATGCAATCAATGTGGAGATATTCTAGTGAGATGGAGGTCGACCTTTCTTCAGTAGGCTTCTCTGGCTCGTCTGCATTTGTCGCTCCTGGTGAAACAAGTACCCTTTTGGCCGACATTATTTGGTCTAGGGGTGGTCAATTGGTAGAAACAGTAGTCGATATAACTGCTATGATCGATGGGGCAGAGCAATATGGTCTCGCATCCAATGGATCTGCTAACATGCAACTTATAGCACCAAATTCAACAGGTATCCATTCCATTACTCTAGATTTGGTAAACCTTCCATCTGGGGCAATAGATCGCACCGAAACCGACGAGATAGTAGCTTGGATGATAGTTGATGGAAATGCTCCAAAAGTTATTCAATTCCTTTCACCAGACCCGTTGGACCTAGTTCAAGAAAGAGATTGGAAAGATCTTGCATTCGAGATAATGGTCAACGAAAGTGAAGGTTTGGACATGGATTCACTACGAATGCACTGGCTGATAATACCTCACGGCTTGGCAATCCCCGAACTCGCGTTATTGAGAGGGAATGTCAGTATGGAACTCATTGCAGGAACGGGGGCCGGATATTCAATTCCATTATCTGCAACTCTCGATGTTGATGCAATCATTCCAGAGATAAGCCGACAGAATCCCTGGGACCTCTGGATTTGGGTAGAAGGAAATGATCTCGCAGGTCAAGATATAGATTCGACATTCAATAGCCACAATTCTCCTCTTGCAGTATTGCAATTGGCAAATCGGGAATCCGACTTAAGATTGGAATCAAGTGATATCGTTATTCCAAATGGTTATCATAGTGTGGGTGACACGATCTTGTTGAATATTACAGTCCACAATGATGGACAGGTTGATGGGACTACAAGCGTACGCGTTGAAGTTGTTGAAAATGGAGATGAACGCAGATTAATCGATATTGTAAACATAAATATTCCAGCAACTGGGTCAATCTCATTTGAAGTGAAATGGGTTCCTGAATCTGAGGGTACTGCGTGGGTTGAGATCTCCACTCCTGATGGGATGTCAGGGAGAACACCAGCGATACAAATAGAAAAGGAAGAATCAACATTTGTTATCGAAGGTTTGGATGGGGCAAGTAATACAATGCTTACCGGATTTGGTGTTATCACATTCCTAATGCTAGGCTTACTGGGTTACCTTGTTATGTCTGGGAAGAAGCCTAACAAGCCAGAATATGATGAAGATGAATACATTTGAACCTTACAATGGTTTGAAATGTGTTTGACCTCCACGGCAGATTGGAGGATGCAGGAGGACTGCTGACAGACTTCGAGTCTGAGGAAAGTCCCCTCTCCACAGTGCAAGCGGTCGACACAAGTCGGGACACAGAAATGGGTAGGTCAATGGTGCAGAAACGAACGATGTGTGGTGTGTACGATGAATCCGGAAGGACGAGATTACTACATTGTCGATGAGACGAGCAACCCCGCTGGAGCAAGTCCAAACAGTCCTGTTGATACGGCACGTGTAGGGACAGGTAGGACGCACAGTTGAATGCAGTCACCGAAAGGGAACAGAAAGGGGCTTACTCCCTGCATTCTCCAATCCTTTCGCTAATCTAGTATTGCATCAACAGCGCCCATGCTTTCATCGGTTAGGACAACACCGTCACCGAAATCAATGAATGGCGGTTTACCTTTGATCTTGTTACGAATCACTTGATCTGCCGTCAAGCAAGCAGGAAGTAAGAATACGCTTGTAAGGAATGCAAATCCAATTAACAGCATCATCAGGATGAAGAAATTGACAAGTCCAGGGAACGCCACGAAGAATCCAGCTCCAAGTCCAGCAACGGTTGTCGCGGTTGTTTCAAAGATAGTTTGTCCGGTTTTTTCAATGGCATTTGACATGCCCATAGCAGTTTCACCTTCCTCTTGTATGCGATGCATCACGTGAATCGCATCATCAACTCCAATTCCGAAAACGATGGTTCCAATCATCGCAGTAAATATATTGACATTGACATCACCAGAGCTCATCAACAGTGGTTGCCAAATGATAATCGTGGCTACGGGTATCATTGTATAGATTCCTAGGCGTGCTGATCTGAATACAAAACACAGTAAAATAGTTAGAATTAGGAGAGTTAGGATGGTGGTATAACTCTGCGTATCATGAATCCCTTCATTGATATCTAGGCTAACTGGCAATCCTCCAGTTAGTGGAGATACTCTAATCCCCGGTTCTTCTAAATCATCACCAAGCATTACATCGATGTCGTCGCGAAGCATACTTGCATTGTCGAGATTCATGTATGGTTGCGTGACATAGACTAGTGCCTTACTTCCTGCCTCATTTGTCAGCATCCATTGAACTTCCTTCGATAAAGTGTCATATGCCACGTTTACCATGTCTTTTCTTAGTTCTTCTCTTCCAGTACCAGGAGGAGTAGACAATGCATCAAGAAGAATCCAAGCAGCACATTCTGGACTATTTGATTCCCAACATTCGTCATGTAATAATCCCCAAAGTGTGCCGTCATACAATGTAATTCCAGTTGTTGGTTCCGCAATAACGACAGGTATCGCTTCCAAGAACGTAATCAGACTAGTGGTATTGGTATATGGTACTTCAGAAATCTTATCTTCTAGCGCATCCATCGCATCTAATACCTCGAGAGAGCGAATTTTCTTATCTTGGTCATTTACATGTTTCGATGCATCAAATATGAACAATGATGTTTGACCTCCTGAAAATGTATTGGAATACTCAACCATAGCTTCCATTGAGGGGATATTATCTGGGGTTTGGTCCGAACCCGTAATTGGTTTGCCCATTTCATCAATATTCACAATTCCTGCAAATGTGATAGCTCCTGCAATCAATAGAACAACTCCAAAATGTCTAACCGGTAATTTTGATATTGAACCCCACATTGGAGGATTGGTTCTTTTGTTGAATTTCAATAGCCATATCAGGACTGGAACCAAAATCATCGAGAACACAAGTGTAGCCAGTATTCCTGCAACCAATGTCATACCTACCGATCTAATTGGAATGATTGGGACTATACTTGGCAATATTAGTACGGAGAACCCAACTACTGTCGTAGCTGCAGAAATAAATACGGCTACTCCGGTTGTTCTTGACATTTCCATTACACACGACCTATAGAATTCAGGGTCCCATAAATCTGGAACCTCGATTAGAGCCTGACCTTTGCGCCGGCGCCTCTCGTTTTCATCAACAGCAGTGTCTATCCTTTTACGCCGCACTTCTTCGATCCGATTTACCATGTGCAGGGCATAATCCACCCCCAATCCTATCAAGATCGGAAATGTTGCGATGATCATTGGCGTTAGTGTCATTTTCAGTAAAACCGACGCTCCAAAGGTGACAGCTAATGCCATGACAATCGGAGTTCCAGATATTATTACCACTTTCCAGGAACGATGTAATAATGAAATAATAACTACAGTCAGGAATAGAGAAATTGGCATCATGTCTAGGAGGTCAAGATAAATTGCATCTGAAACATCTTCTAGAATTTTAGATAATCCAGTTTGGGTCATAGTTGTGATTCTATATTCCCCCGGTCTATTTTCTTCTGAAATAACCTCGTCTATATGGATGAAGAATTCTTTGTAGTCGGCCCATTGTTCGGTTTGATTCATTTGATTTGCAGAAATCATTCCCACCAATACAGCAGTAGTGTCCCATATGCCATCTCCATTAGTATCCCTAACTAATGCGTCCAATGAACCATTGGATTGGTTTACGATTTCATCTATTCTCTCCTGTTCATCTGGAATAGCATACAGCCCACCATTACCTCCCGGTGCTTGTTGAATCGCATTACAATCTATTAGTTGTGCAGTTAGCCTTTCACCAGGGTTTTCACACATAGCATAATTGAATCTACCATCGCTTGAATTAATTTCTTTAATAATCTGAGATATTGAAATTATCCAAAGAACTCCATCATTTATCCCATGGTCTTCTTTATCCCAGTCCAAGCCATTATTTTCAAGACCGGGGGCCCGCTTCTCATCATCACCTTCAATCCAAGATATCTCATGTAAAATATCGACATTAGTAATGTTGAAATCAGCCCCATACACATTAGGGTCATATGCATTTGGCGTTTTGATATAGATAAAGCCCACATCTGTGGACCATTCACTTCTAACCTCTAGTAAGAGGTCGGTAGATTCAGCCCCTTCAGGAAGGAATATTTCCACATCATCAACGATTTGATCTTGAAAATCAGTCCCAATATAACCTAGCCATGATGACAATAAAACCAGTATTAGTAATGCTGTTTTAGGTTGGGCTAGCACCTGTGAATAGAACGAATCTAGACTTTCTTCAGTTTTCTTGCGTGCCAAACGGGAGTACTCTGCAAATCGCCCATTTGTCTCCCCCATGTTTGTTGGGGGTCATAACCAATCCATGAAGGCTATGCTAAGTCGGACCTATTTCAGGCTAATCCGAATTCCTTCACCAATAGGTGGCGAAGGAAGTTTCGAGCGGATTGTAAAACCAATCCTGTAGCCATCATAGACAATCCCAAAACGCCAATCCAAATAGCTGTTAATCCCGGTCCTACGAGTGCATCAACTGAACTTGATATACCATTTACTGCGTTCAGTGCCATCGCGGCACCAGCGGCAAATAATCCTAATCCCGGTAGGCCGAGAACTAGAAGTGGCTTCTTCTGAGAAAGCGAAACCATGGCCCATGCTAAAACAGTAAACCCATGCGATAATGCAGTGAAATTACTTCCTTTAGGTACATCATAACGAATTACAGTTGGTACCTCTTTAATTATCAATTCTTTTTCATGAGCATCCTCAAGCATTTCTAAGGATAATTCCATTCCTTCCGAATCAAATCTAAGCCTCTCAATTGCTAACTTAGAGAATGCTCTGAATCCAGATTGGGTATCCTTAATATCTAGATCACTAGAAAGGTTTGATGCTGCAGTAATAACTTTAATTCCCAATCTTCGATATGCTGGCATATCTTCACTACCGCCACCATCAATAAATCTGCTGCCAATTACAAAGTCAGCATCCCCTGATAATATCGGTGCGAGCAATTTAGGAATATCGGAAGGTTCGTGTTGTCCATCGCTATCTAGGATAATCAATGCGTCAGCATTCATTTCTCTTGCTTTGGAGAATAATGTTTTCAATGCACCACCGTATCCACGATTAACTCTGTGGCGGTGAACGTTTGCTCCACATGATTCAGCAATTCTTGCACTCGAGTCAGATGATCCATCATCGACGCAAATCACTTCATCAACATAGTCTCGGACCTTGGTGACAACCGTTCCAATGGTTTCTGCCTCATTGTACATGGGCAGGCCCGCAATGATGCGCAATGGTGCATTTTGCCCTGTCTCCATAGTATTGGGCGAAATCCGGTCCGCTATATGTGATTCGCCGCCATGACACTGACTGAACCCATTCTGCGAGGTATTTGCCCGCCCCAGACATATCTAGGGCGGGCTGGCAAGTATAGTTAGTGAATACTCACTAACGACTCAACTATTCAATTGACTAATCGATGTAACTGCACGGCTTCCATCGATAACACCTGTAAGTGCATTCAAACTAACAATTAATTGGACATATGTTTGTCCATCACTGGTTACGAATGTTGCACAGTCCTGGAAGGAACTAGTGTTTATCGAGAGCTTTATAGCACGGCCTGCGTTGGATTTTCTTACAAATCCTACAAGCATGCTGTTAGCGTTTTGTTCATTATCTGGCTCTTTATTTTCTTCTATTTTCGGCATATTTACAACTCCTGGAACTTCTTGTTCTCGCTGCGCCGTTCCCTCTCGCAGCAAAGTAGTATGTTTCGTCAATAGACCATGTCCTTTTCTAACAGAGGTCGAGTGAAAGTAAAACTAGACGAGAATACTGAGTATTAAAACAGTGAATGTAGACGGCTGGGTATGCGAGCACTAGTTACGGGGGGGGCCGGATTCATTGGTTCACACTTAGTTGACCGCCTTGTAGCAAGAGGAGATGAGGTCGTGGTCGCTGATAATTTATCATCAGGTGTAATTGGATTTATCCAGGGACATATTGATTCAGGTGCAGTAGTGTTCCAGAATGTTGAACTCAAAGATCTCGATGCATTAAAACCAATCATGGTGGGAATAGATATGGTCTACCACCTAGCAGCCAATCCAGATATTCGACTTGGAACTAGGATTACAGATACCGATCTCAAAGAAGGAACCATTGTGACATACAATGTCTTAGAATCCATGCGTCTTGCGGGTGTTGAAAAGATTGCATTTGCATCATCCTCGGTAGTATATGGTGAAGGGGCGCCTATGCCAACTCCTGAAAATCACGGACCATGCTTACCGATTTCCCTCTATGGGGCATCTAAGCAAGCAGGTGAAGGTCTAATCGGCTCTTGGGTCGGTACATTTGGATTACAGGCATGGATTTTCAGATTTGCTAACATCATTGGGGAGCGCGGCACCCATGGTGTAATCTTTGATTTCATTCACAAACTAAAGACAGACCCAAGCCGTTTGGAAGTACTCGGCGATGGCCTACAAGAAAAATCATACATGGAAGTTGGAGATTGCGTCGATGCTATTATTCATGTAATTGAAAATACAAATGAAAGGATGAATCTTTACAATCTTGGTTCGAGTGATACTTGTAGCGTTAGAAACATTGCAGCAATCGTCGTTCGTGAAACCGGCTGTGATAATGCAAGTATCGAATATACTGGTGGTGACCGTGGTTGGGCAGGAGATATTCCAAAAGCTATGCTTGCTATCAATCGACTCAAGGAACTTGGATTCAAGGTCAACTATGATAGTGAGGAGGCTGTGGCGCATACCACAAGGGTCCTTATCGAGGAGATAATGGGGTGAACAAATGCAGAGAAGAAATATTTCAAATGAAGCAGGCGGACGTGCTGATGGATTGCTATTGGTAAGCGTAATTTTCATTACAGCATTTACTTACATTGCATTGACTACTAGCCCTGTGTATACAGGTATTGGTGTTGATGATCGTGCCCCTGTTTTAGATGGCCAAGTATATGATGGTACTTCTTGGACCGACTTTAGCCTCTATGAGAATGTAGATTCAATGTGGGTTGAAGGCGAAGGTGGAACCTACTACATGATTGAATTCATGGATACAAATTGTGGTGCTTGTCAGAATGCTGCTAAAGATTTCCCAGACATGCAAGATAAGTGGCTGGGTGAAGACGCCGCACGCTCGATGCAAGCGAATCAAAGTGTTGAATTCCTTGCAGTATCGATTTCACTTTGGGATGAAGATACTGCTGGGAAAGAATATGGGCGAGACCAAATTGAAGAATTCCGTGCCGAATACCTCCACGAATTCATGTATATGGACGACCAAGACGACTCAAACAAGGATGGTTGGGGTGACTTTGGTACTCCGACATATTTCCTTGTAGCACCAAACGGGCTAATCAAATACGTGAATCTTGACGCTCCAAATGGTTATACTGTTTGGGATGCCATGGAAGACATAATTCCTAGGAGTGAGTAATAATGGAACTTGATGCAAATACCCAACTTATGTTTCATTGGATTCCAATAGTCTTCGGGCTAGTACTAATGTCTCCCTTCGGTGAAGGATTGGGACTGAAAATGGCTTCTCGTTGGCCAAGCCTTGAAACTATTAGAGGTAGAACCATCGGTGGTATGATGGCAGTTATATTTGGTGGATTTACCGTTTCTGCTCACACGCTTTGGATTCATAATAAAGCCAATGAAATGGGAAGTGGTAACTTCTGTAGCGCTGACGGAGTTTGGGATTGTTCTAGCGTTATTGGCAATCCAGACTGGAACACTATGCCATTTATTGGATTACCATGGGGCATGGTCGGCATGCTTGCCTTTGCTCTATTTCTGTGGTTGATTATTTCAGTTGCAAAAGAGCCAACAGAATCATGGGTCTTGACTCATCTTAAGATTGGCCGAAATTTAGGAATTCTCGGAATAGGAATGATTTTCTATCTAATCTATGCGGAATATGATATTGGCAAACTTTGTCAATACTGCACTACAGCACATGTTTCTCACGTAATTACTACATTTGGTTTCTTCAGACTAAGTTCCATGTATGGAACTAAAGATTGGGGAGTTGGAACTTCTGGCTTATCTGACAGCGATACAAAGGACCGCAAATCAAAGCGTGGTGGATACGTAGCACCAGTTACTGCCTCTGAGGAGGAATGATTCTGCAAGAGAACAGTTGGTGGATGGTTTTCACCGCAGTCTGCCTTGTTTCCTTGGTTGGACTTCTTGAGTATGAAGGTGTAATCAATATGATTGGAGAATCTAATGCTGAACCTCTGGATGAAAAAGAGGAAGACACTCCGGTTGAACCTTTGAATAGTTCAGCCGATGAAATGCACCCACTCGGTGAAATTTGTTTGGGTGGCCATGGGAACATATCAATGCATTTCCATCCATATCTGACTATTCTTATCGATGGCGATGAATATAGTATTTCAGAGAACACAGGCATCGATACCACAACATGCCCCGAAGCCATGCATATGACGCACACGCACACACCAGATGGTAAAATACACGTGGAAGGGCCTACTGAGGAAGTACCTTTGGAAGTTTTCTTCGATGTATGGGGTATGCACTTCGATGAAACCGGTATTTTTGACAATCGTGATGGTTCAATCGTGATGACGGTTAACGGAGAAGTTAATTCCGATTATCAGAATCTACTTCTAGAGGATGGCCAAAATATCGTAATATCTTACACTTCTAACTGATCAAGGCGCATATATTCCCTCAAAGTATAGGTCATTGGTATTGGTAGTAACCGGCTCGATGCGGTGGACAGTAACATCAACTTTCGACCTGGCCTGGTATGCCTTTCTTAATTCACCAAGAAGACGGTGGTGCACGTCAGCCATCTTATCTGCTATAATCAATGAAAGATGTCTGTGACTTTCTTCATCTACTTCGACGGTATATTCTACCACCCATGTTTTTGTACTCTTGTGGTCCCATTCTTCAGAGGCATTGTGTGTTGGTTCCATAGTATCGCATAACACTCCAACCTTTTCAATTGTTTGGTCGGTTTGTGCGTTTTCGGCCCTTAAAGTGACATAAAACCATACTATCGTGCTGATTAGACGGGAATTTTTCACTCTTCTTCCTTATTCTGGAACTTCTTTACCGGCACGAATACTACTAATGCTCCGAGCAATATACATGTGGCTAGAATTTGAAGCAAATTGTCGTCTTCATATATTTCCCAAATTTGATTGCTTATCTCCACCACTCCATACGGCTCCCCACCTTCGATTGGCTCGTGAACCAAAATAATTGACCATGATTCAGGAAGTTGCAAATCTCCATAGATTGATGTGTTATTCATTGAATCGACGACTTTCATGCCTACTAGGACACGATCACGAGTATCCTCGCCTGGGTTGTCAACACCCGTTGGTACTTTTTTCCCATGTTCTAATATCATCACAGTAAGTTGGCCGTAACCAGGTGGTGTAATTTCAACATCCTGGCCAATTAATGTCATTGCAATATCTTCAGGAGCTTGACGAATACTTTCTTGGGTGAGAATTCGTTTTTGAACATCAGTCCAAGAATCATAACCCTCTGCTGTTTTCATTCCATCAACGAAAAACGTTGGTGTTCCATATACTGAACCATCAGTTTTCATTTGATATTCGATTCGAGCGAGGCTAGCTTCATTTTCAAAGGCATCATCAACATGCAAACCAACTATTGCTGCTCGAGCACCATGTCCTTTTGCAACCATCGATAATTCGGGGTCAATCTCCGCACAAGAGGGGCACCAGATTGCAGTTCTTTCTTCCACAAGAATAGTACGTTTTAACCAATGTTGTTCCACACTTTCTTCTGCAACAACAGTGGTAGTTGATGTGAGGCATAATGCCAGGACGAGGACGGCCATCAACTGTCGCATTGAATCGTTGGGGGCCTAACTCGTCCATGAAGTTATCATGGGGATGCTTCCCCGATTGGTTTGAGGGTGTGCTATGGTTGACCGCTGGGTTATGAACCATCAACGTGATTCTTGGCGTAAGCAAGCCAAGGCTAGTGGCTATAGGGCACGCTCAGCTTTCAAATTAAAGCAAATCCAAGACAGACACAAGGTAATGGAACACGCAGACAGTGTTCTCGATGTTGGTTGTCACCCCGGAGGTTGGGCTCAGGTCGCTGTTGAATTAGTTGGCTCGAAGGGAAAAGTTGTGGGTGTTGACCTCAAATCCTGTGTGCCGGTTGAAGGCGCTAACCTGATTGTAGGGGATATTACCGACCCATTCGCTCAACAAATTGTGCTCGATGCAATCGATACCCAAGTAATCGATGTTGTCATCTCGGATATATCACCGAATATTACAGGGAAATGGGATATTGATCAAGCAGTATCATTGATGCTGGTAGCCGATGTGTTTGATTTTGCTCTTCCCATTCTCAAATATGGTGGGCATTTCGTGACTAAACTGTTTCAGGGAGTAGGAGTTGAAGAAATGATTGAACTTGTGCGACCACACTTCCAAGTAGTCAAGAGATTTTCACCTATGGCAAGCAGAAATTCATCCTCAGAAGTATACTTGGTTTGTAAATTCCATACGCCAAAAAGAGGTCCTGATTGGCTGATTAGGCCTGCATTTGAGTTAGCATTGGAATCAAGAAAAGGTGGACCTGATCCATTGGATGATGTTGAGCCAGTCAAACCTACTTTCAGTATTCGTAAGAAAAGTGCTCCCGAGGAGTGAGTTTCCATATTCACTCTGAGTGTAGAAAGCATTGATTACCGTTGGAGCAATCCACTTTGATTCATGCCAACAAAGCATAAGCCAGTAGTTGAAGAAAAAGATCAGCGGACAAAATCCATACTATCCGCTATGGGAAATCCAAACAAACCTCCAATTTCTAGAAGTTCGAGGCAGCGTGTAAATGATTTAGTCCCCAACCAACAAATTCAACGCCTAGAATTGGTCGTATTACGCCGGTATCCTCGGCGTTTGGTCAATTCGCCGAATTATACCGGTTCTCTCGCAGCAGCTTGTGGTAGAGATGAAACTGGATTGGTGGGGATTGTGCTTTGGGGAGACCAGGTTAAACAGGTGAAAGCGGGCGACATAATACGAATTGAGAACGGTTGGTGCCGTTCGAGAAATGGTGAAATAATAGTTTCAACTGGTAGAAAAGGTACGCTTGAGGTAATCGATAGATGAACTTCATGGTCGCGCAAGGATAAAGAGGAGGAGGTAGTGGCCGTGTTGCACTGAGGTGTAATATCATGACTGACCGAGCGACCGTTTGCACATCTTCCGGAGTCCCATTAGTGGATAAAGGATCTACATCTTTCCCTTGCCCTTCTTGTGCTGAACCTATTGGTCGCAGCCCTCGGTGCCGAAACCAAGGCGTTACTTACGTTTGTAGCTGTGGATTTCAGGGTCCTTGAACTCAATTGGTGATTTCTATGGGAATGGTCGCACTAACTTACAAGGTCATGCCTGCCTCAGATGTTGATGACGTCTCAGCAGATGATATTGCAGCACAAATTACCGCACTAAAGGATGATGTATACGATGTCCAACTTTGTGAAACTAAGCCATTAGCATTTGGACTTAAGTTCATTCAAGTCCATGTCGTCATGAATGACGGGTCAGGTCTTTCAGATATCTTCGAAGAAAGTATGCGTGCAATCCACGGTACTGGTGAAATCGAAGTTCTATCGATGGGACTTCTTTGAAGCAAGATAGTATTTGATTTACGCAACTGCGTAGAATTTAATTCAAAGTTGATGCAGTGGCGTTCGCATAAACTCTCTAAGTAGAGTTGTTGCATAACTTCCAGATGGTAAAGTGAATCTAAATCGGATACATGCTCCTTCAGGATGCCACAAATCGCCTTCCTTAACACCACTATTCCACTTTTCACCCATCGTTTCGCCTCCAGCGATCGCAACGGGTTCATACAAGAATTCACTAAATGTGGTGACAAGAGGTCGGCGTGTTCCTTTGGTGGTTAATCTTCCAATTCTTTCCACTTGCCATGTAGTTTCAGAAAGGCCCATTTCTTCAAGTACAGATTGCTCGATTTCACCAGACCTTCCTTCAGGTCGAATAACACTTGCACCTGGTAATTGGCCGGTGACAACAAGTCTTCCAAGAATACAGTTTCGTGAAATCCGATTCAAAGTTCTCTTCTCGACTGCTACCATCGATGTAGTTTCGAGTTGACCGTTTTCATCAACT
>Ga0209091_10000762_pt1 | contig 30261 bp, 32 predicted proteins | sample ArcticOcean_MG_C_6_FD_187438 | JGI IMG/M metagenome (GOLD analysis project Ga0209091, IMG submission 187438) | Marine microbial communities from western Arctic Ocean - ArcticOcean_MG_CB8_128 (SPAdes) (version 2) | ecosystem: Environmental > Aquatic > Marine > Oceanic | place: Arctic Ocean...
AAATGGAAAAGGAACTCTTTTTTTCCCCAATGGAGAAAAGCAAGAAGTGGAATTTAAGAATGGACAATTTTGAAGGTGGACTAGTAAACGAAATTTATACAATATTATGAAGTGTATAGCTTCTCAGACAAAAAAATAAAGTCAGTTTTAGTTAATTTTCACTTCTTGTAATAATCAAACAGTAATTGGACGCAAAAGGTTCTTGGTTGGTTAATCCGCTATTTGCAGTTTGACAATTTTGTGCTAGAATACATAAAAAGGCACTTCACTTGCAAGTTATGGGTTAGAGCTGGATGGATTTACTGTTTCGCATATTTAGGGCAGAAGCTTTCCTGCAGAAAATATTTTAAACAAATAAGAGGTATGTAATGAAAAACTTACTTAGGTTGATATTCATCATCACAATGGGGATTTTGTTAACCGGGGGCAATTGTGGTAAACAACCGGATCCAGCTCCAACTGAAGAACCACCGGCAGAAGAACCACCGGCACCGCCGAAGGAAGATCCACCGCCGCCGCCGAAGGAAGATCCACCGCCGCCGCCGAAGGAAGATCCACCGCCGCCGCCAAAGCCTGTAGTTGAAAAACCGAAACCAGTAGAAGTAGAAGTAGAAGAAACTGTAGAAGTGCAAAAACCTGCAGAAGTGCAAAAAGCTGTTGAAGAAAAGGAAGCTGAAGTAGTAATTGCTCAACAACAGGAAGAGGTGAAAAAAGAAGAGTCTCAAATTGCGATAGAACAAGATGCCGAAAAAAGTGTTGAAGCTCCGAAAGCTGTCACCATCATCTCAGCTCCTCCAGAGGAATCAGATGCGGTAATTTATGATATGGAAATGGTCTACTTTGCCTACGACAAGAGTGTTATCACCACTGCCTTTGCAGATGTTATCAAGAAAAACTATGAATGGATTGAAGAAAATCCGGACCTCCAGATTCAATTGGAAGGTCACTGTGATGAGCGAGGTACCAATGAATACAATCTGGCATTGGGAGAACGGCGTGCAAAAGCTGTATTTGACTACCTGGTCAGCTTGGGAGCCAGTCCATCACAATTTTCATTGGTCAGTTTTGGCGAGGAACGTCCTGCAGATGAAGGAAGTAATGAAGTTGCCTGGAGAAAAAATCGGCGAGTAGAGTTCACCCGTCTGTAAACACTTTGTAACACTGTCAAGAATTTCGACTACTCTTTGAATTATGCTCACCGAATGGTTAGGAGAAACGAGCATAGTCGGGATGGTACTGAGTGGCAGTTTGATTGCAAAGCTAGTGTTGCTCATTTTGGCTTTGATGTCGGCCCTTTCCTGGGCCGTCATCATAATTAAGGCGCTTCAGTACCACAATATCCGCAAAGAAGATCAAAAATTCTATCAAATCTACCTGAACGAATCCAGCCTGAATCAAATCAAAAAAGTTTCTTCAGGGTATCTTTTTTCTGCTTTTTCATTCATGTTTTCTGCCACCTATCAGGAGGCAGCGCGAATGAGTCAACGCATTCAGAATTCTTCTACGGACATATTAGAAAGCAATTCGATGCTCCCTTATCTCAGTAAACAGCTGCAACGAGTGATTGAAAAGACAATCAATGAACGGTACTCTTTAATAGAAGATCGTTTAAATATTCTTGCAACCATTTCTAGTGCAGCTCCCTTCATTGGATTATTTGGAACTGTCTTAGGAATTATCAATTCTTTTCAGAGCATTGGAACAACGGGAGTAACAAGTCTTGCTTCAGTTGCTCCTGGTATTTCTGAGGCTCTGGTTGCAACTGCTGCTGGATTACTTGCTGCAATTCCTGCATTGATGGCTTACAATTATTTTCGTAATCATGCTCGTCTATTATCTAATACCATGCGAAATTTTGGCATGGAACTTACTAATCGTTTTGAATGGATAGTGAATGGGAGGCTCCTGGGAAGAGAATGAGCCACTGAGTGAGATCAACGTTACACCTTTTGTTGACGTACTCCTGGTATTGTTGATCATCTTTATGGTAACGGCTCCAATCGTAAACCATGTGATACAGGTGGATCTTCCGGAAGACAGCTACAACCAGGATGTAATGAAGCCTTTGCAGGAACCGCTAAAAGTGGTGATTGATAAGGCAGGGGTACTGTATTTAGGAAATACGCGTATCGGCGGTACTAAAGACGTTGAAAGTCAGCGGATTCTCCAGGATAAGATTCGACAATGGACTAAGAAGCAGAAAAAGCCGTGGATGGTTGATGTAGAAGCTGATGAAAAAGTTGACTACGGTTCAATCGTTCCAGTCATTGCCAGGCTCAAAGAGTTGCACGTCAGCATGAACCTGGTTATTCGTCCCAGACCAAAATAAAGATAATTCATTCAGCTGTTACCTTCTTTGCTGACTATTACATCTTCTTTGCTGACAGTAGAGTCCTCTTTAATTACAGTAGTATTTTCATCAATTTTTGACTGATCTTCTTTGTTTTTCTTTGTTGCACTTTTAAAATTGGTAATCATTCCGCCAAGTCCCTCACCAATCAGAGGTAAGCGTTTTGCTCCAAACAAAACTACGATAATAGCCAAAATAATCAAAAGTTCCCAAATACCTAAACCAAACATAGTGCACTCTCCTAACTAATTGTTTCATTGGTCATAGACGACCCTATAATGTGAATTGCAACCAATATTAGATCAAACTGGACTGATAATCGCAAGTTTATTAAAACAAGTCAACTGTTAATAAATGTAGTTCATGAATAAAATTAAAAACTAGGTTATATTGTCATTTAGGTCTGTTTAGATAGGGCTCAATGAAAAAGTATTTCTTATGTAATCCCGAATTATTTAGGATCCGGATCACTGATCAGCTTGAGTACAAGATTTGAAACATTTCCCATTGATTAGGCGTCTGCGCTTTGCTTTGCCCAGAATGGCAAGGGAGAAGAATCTGAAGAAGTAAGACTATTTTTCACGTGGGCTCACAATGTTGGAAAAGAGCCTCAAACAACAGAAGTGGAAAACTTTTAATACTTTTTTATGAAAAACCTTGCGGTTGTTATCATAATTCTGATAATTACTTATTGATATTATTAAATATTATTATTATTCAGTAAGTTATAGATAATTTTATCTGTAATCAAATAAACTGTTTTTCACACTGCTGGGAAAAAATATTTAAATTTTTTTTCAGGTAATTAATATTTAGCAAACTTTACAAAACCGTCAATGGACATTGAAACTCTAGAAAAGGGATCCAGTCTTCATCAGTTAAAGTTTTTAGCAGATGCTTCTCATGTTTTACAGGCAGAAATTGCCAGGACAGATATATCACTGCAAAAAGTTATGCAATGGGAACTAGGATCTGTAGTGATGTTTGAGAAAATAGTTGGATCACCGATTGATGTGTTAATTGGTGACCGTTTAATTGCAAGAGGTGAGGTAGTAGTTGTAAATGACAGTTACGGAGTGCGAATCAATGAGATTACTCATCCAGATGAAAAACCAGTTTAAAACTGGAAATAATCACTGATTACAGTTGGACATTACGGGAAGATTTTGCCAATATCAGTTAAATCATTTTTCTTGTAGTGCCTTACGAAATGCTTTGGCAGTCAGTTCCAGATCCTTTTCTGAATGCGCGGTAGAAACAAAAAGCGATTCAAAAGCCGAGGGTGCCATATAAATCCCCTGATTTAGCATACTGCGGAAAAAACGCTTGAAGCGTTCCACATCAGAGTTGAGTGCGTCCTGGTAATTACGTACCGGGGTTTCAGAAAAGAAAAATCCAAACATTCCACCCATGGCTCGCGTCTGGAGCGGTACTCCAGCTGACTCAGCTGCCGATTGAAACTCTCCTGAAAGCCATGATGTTTTTTGTCCAAGTTCAGGGTAAGGATTTTCCTTTCTTAAAATCTCCAAAGTCGACAAACCTGCGGCTACTGCCAGAGGATTACCAGACAGCGTACCAGCCTGATAAACGGGGCCGGCAGGTGCAACTTGAAGCATGATATCCTGACGTCCACCATATGCGCCAACGGGGAGTCCGCCTCCAATAATTTTTCCGAAAATACTCATGTCCGGAACCACCCCAAACAGTGCCTGAGCACCTCCGTAATCAACCCGGAACCCACTCATCACTTCATCAAAAATAAGCAAAATACCCTCGCGGTCACACAAGTCACGTAAGCCTTGTAAAAATCCGTGTTCAGGAGGAATCATGCCCATATTACCTGCAACAGGTTCAATAATAACTGCAGCAATTTTACTAGAGTTTCCTTCGACCAGTTTGATGACAGAATCCAGATCATTGAATTTTGCCTGCAGCGTATGTTCAACAAAAGATGCTGGAACTCCCGGAGAATCGGGAATTCCTAAAGTCATTGCTCCGGATCCGGCCTGTACGAGTAAGGGGTCCACACTGCCGTGGTAGCAACCTTCAAATTTAATTATTTTATCTCGGCCTGTATATCCACGGGCAACCCTAAGAACTGCCATAGCGGCTTCAGTACCGGAATTAACCAAACGCAGCATTTCAACACTGGGCACCGCCTCGCAGATCATTTCGGCTAACAAAATTTCACCCTCGGTGGGAGCTCCAAAAGAAGTTCCTTTCAGTAGAGTTTCTTCAAGTTTTCTGATAACTTCTGTATGTGCGTGTCCTAAAATCATAGGTCCCCAGGAGCCGACAAAATCAATAAATTCATTACCATCCGCGTCATACAGTTTTGAACCCTGAGCACGGGTGATAAAAAGCGGTGTCATGTTTACTGATTTGAAAGCACGGACAGGACTGTTTACGCCACCAGGTATTCTTTGCTGGGCACGAGAAAACAATTGCTTAGACTGTGTGATCTGCATGAAGGTTGCACTTCTTAAAGTTTGATCAAGAGTTTTTCATAGAAGAATAAGTTTCCGGCTATTCTGGTTTGAGTGGATCCTGAGAACAGACCAGATAAAATTCGGAACCTGTTTATGTTCTGTTACCAACTTTTAGGTACCTGAATCCAAAAAAATATATTCTATGAACGTAATTAATGTAAAAAATAGTTTGGAGAACGACTCAAGAGTTGTCAAGACATCAATAAAAAATGCGACAAATAATCCTGTTTTTCATAATTAGCCAAATTCTGTTCAGTGGATGTTCCTCTATTGGAAATAAATTTCAGGCTTCTTATGATCCTGAATATAAAGTTGCAGATCGAGGTAAGCTTGACGTTATAGTTAAAGGCAGGGCTTGTGCACTTCTTGCGGATGATGCCGTCATTTTTGCAAGGCAAACAGCTGAATTTCACCTGCGCAGCGTTGTAGGAAGTCAGAATCACAGGAAGGAATTTCAGGAAGTAGATCGCTACTATGATGGAGATAAAATCTGTGTGGAAATGAGAGCTGCTGCTTTACCTCCTTTATGAAGCGGATTAATAATTTCGCCTTAGAACCTTGATTACTTGCGATTTAAGCTGCAAATAGATAAAGTAATAATAAGTTTATGGACTTGGAAGTTTAAGATTTATGAACTAGGATTAAGCATCAAATTTGGATTATTTAGGTTCTCAAGATTCAGGAATGTTTTACTACTTCACTCACTAAGCCAATTTAAAGGTAGTTTATGTCAGGAAAAGACAAGGAAAAAAATACTACACAAAACCAGATTGCACTGCCAATGCTGCCTATGCGTGATATCGTTGTGTTCCCCCACATGACCGCACCATTTTTCATCGGCCGCTCACTCTCTATTGCTTCACTGGAAAAAGCACTGGACGGAGACCGTCAAATTTTCGTTGTTGCTCAAGAAGATCCGTTGGTTGAAGAACCTGAAGCAAAGGATCTGTTTCGTGTAGGAACAATAGGTAAGGTTTTGCAAATAATGCGTCTCCATAATGGTACCATTAAAGCACTTTTTGAAGCAAAATCGAGAGGCCGTCTAATTGAGGCACACATGGAAGAGCCACATTTTGCTGCAGTAGTGGAACCAATCCCAGAACAAGTTTCCAAAGCACCAGAATTATTGGCCCTAAGTAAAAATGTTCGCGCCGAATTTAAACGCTACCTGAAGGACGTTAAAAAAAGAACTGAAGGAATCGAAAAATTATCCATTGAATCAGAAGAACCGCATATTCTTGCAGACCGTATCGCTCCGCTTCTGAACATGGATTTGCAAAAGAAACAGGATTTGCTGGAAAACTCGGATCCAAAAAGACGGCTCGAAATAGTCTATGGCCGGATGCTTGAAGAAAAAGAATTCAAAAAAGTTGAACGAAAACTAAAGGAGAGTGTCCAGGGGCAAATTGGCCGGACACAGAAAGAATACTACCTCAATGAACAAGTTAAGGCTATCCAGAAAGAGTTGGGTCACGGAGAAGACAGTAAAGCTGAAATGGATGAGTATGCTAAGAAATTTGAGGAAATAAAACTTTCTGATGAAGCTAGAGAAATGGCAGAAAAGGAACTTCAAAAACTGAAAATGATGCCCCCTATGTCTTCAGAAGCAAATGTCGTTCGAAATTATATTGACTGGTTGCTCAGCATGCCGTGGGCAGAAAAAACGGAAGATAACTTAGACCTGGAAAAAGCTGAAAAAGTCCTGGATGCTCAGCACTACGGTTTGGAAAAAGTAAAAGAACGTATTATAGAATATCTTGCTGTAGCTCAGCAGGTAGGCAAAATGAAAGGTCCAATTATTTGTCTGGTGGGACCTCCTGGCGTAGGAAAGACATCCCTGGCGCGTTCTGTTGCAGAAGCTCTGGGAAGAAAATTTGCACGGGTAAGTCTTGGAGGAATACGTGATGAAGCTGAAATCAGAGGGCATCGCAGGACTTATATTGGTGCCATGCCTGGGAAAGTTATCCAATCGTTGCGGAAAACAAAATTCAACAATCCACTACTTCTCTTTGATGAAATAGACAAGATGTCTCATGGAGTGATGGGAGATCCTGCTGCAGCCTTATTGGAAGTACTTGACCCGGAACAGAACCACACTTTCATGGACCATTATTTGGAAGTAGAGTTCGATGTTTCGGATGTCTTATTTTTTTGTACAGCCAATGTTTCTCAAAACATTCCGCCTGCACTGATAGACAGAATGGAAGTTATCCGACTTTCCGGCTACACTGAGCTAGAGAAAGAAAACATTGCCCGCAAACATCTCCTCCCAAAACAGATGGATGAAAATGGACTGACATCAAAAAGAATTCAGTTTCAGAAAAAAGCCATCCTGAAAATTATCCGGAATTACACCAGGGAAGCCGGAGTCCGAAATCTTGAACGGGAAATTGCCAAAACATTCCGCAAAGTTGCAACCCAGTTGGTAAAAAAAACGAACCTTAACAAAGTCGTTGTTACTCCACTGGGGGTGGAAAAATATTTGGGTGTACAAAGTTACAAACATGGAAAAGTAGAAGAAAAAAATGAAATTGGCACCACTTGCGGTCTAGCCTGGACACAGGCCGGAGGAGAACTTTTGGTAACGGAAGTTAATATTATGAAGGGTACAGGTAAATTACAGTTGACGGGAAAACTTGGGGATGTGATGAAAGAATCGGCTCAGGCAGCACTGAGTTATGTGCGCACTAATGCAAATCAATTGGGGATATTTTCTTCAGTGTTCGAAAAAACTGACATTCACATTCATGTTCCTTCGGGAGCTGTTCCCAAAGACGGTCCTTCCGCTGGAGTAACTATTGCAACTTCTATAGTCAGTGCATTTACTTCCATTCCTGTCAGAAAGGAAGTAGCAATGACAGGAGAAACCACTTTGCGCGGCAAGGTTTTACCGATTGGCGGATTAAAAGAAAAGCTTCTTGCATCAAAACGGGGTTTAATTTCTACTGTGATTATACCTCACAAAAATAAAAAAGATTTGAGTGAAATCGCGGAAGAAATACAGAGTGGTTTGGAAATTATTCCTGTACAAACAGTAGAAAAAGTCTTAGAAATTGCTCTTGAACGTATGCCAATAGCAGTGATTGATCCCAAACCTGAAGTAGAAGAAAATATGAAAGTTGACAGCCCAGAGGCTGCAATTCTGCCACAGACAGACCCGCCTGAATCACCTCGAACTTATGATGCATAGTCATAACTCGGATGTCAGAAGTAAAGAAAATTATTTTTAAAACCTCACTTCAGCCTATGAAATGCCTGAAGGTGCTAATTGCTTCTGAAGTTTTCATGCTTTTAATTTTGAATAAACCATAAAAATAGAAAATTGTGATTGATGATATGGAATTAAGCAGTTCTGACCAGGAACTGATGACAGAAATTAATGTGGCTCTTATTAGTTTCATTAAATCAAATGAAACCCATCTGCAAATGGATCCAATGAATTCGTACCGTAGAAGAATGGTGCATAAAATCGGGACTGAATTTAAACTGACTTCTGAGTCAACCGGTGAAGGTGACAACCGTTCTGTTCAATTGGAAAAAACAAATGCCTCTGCTATTCCAGAAAATGTAAATAAAAAAAGAGTCTTTGATCGAGGGATAGAAATATTTTATTCAAAGCCCGGTGCTGAAATTGTTTTATCCACTGATGGTAGTTTTGGAATTTCACTAAAAGAGCCCGAGAGCCGTGTCCTGGACAAACGTACAGTAGAGGACGGTGAATTTCGAATTCGAGAGAACAAAATAATCTGCAAGGGTGACACTAACTGGTGAGTAAATCTCAAATCGAAACAGGTCTTTCATTTGCGGCAATTGAGCAGTCTTCTTTTTCATTATCATATCTAGGAGACGCATTTTACGAATTGTGGTGTCGCCAAAAGATTTTGCAACTTCTCCAAAATAGAAAACAGGTACATCAAAGCGTTGTACAGTTTGTCCGCTGCCAAACCCAGGCCCGTCTGGTACATTTGATTATGCCACGCTTGACGGATGAAGAAAAAAACATTTTCCGTCAGGGCCGTAACAACAAAGTTGTTTCGCTTCCCAAACATGCATTTACAAGAGAATATCGTGCAGCAACTGGATTTGAGTGTCTGGTAGGGTTCTGGTATTTGGGTAAGGAAATAAAGCGTTTTGAAAAACTGATGTCACAAAATGAGGTGCAGGAGTACCTGGATTCAGTCTTAAACTCGTGCAAAAACTCTTTTACTAACGCAGCTTAAAGAGATGATTTGGACATTTATTATATTTATTGTCGCAGTATCTGTAGCTACTATCGCTTTTCCTCTTTTTTGGAACAAACTGCAGCTCTATCAACTTCCAGAAAATTCTACACAGGATTATAGTCAAGCGGATTACTGGCTCTCTGCTTTAAGTGATTTAGAAGTTGATTTTTCACTTGGGCGGATGTCTAATAAGGAGTATCTGCAACAAAAAAGTTTTCTGCAGCGTGGTTATTTGAAGGAAGAAGGAAAGTCTGGGGTATTAGAAGAATGACAGTTAATTTCAGGAAGAGTTTTTGCTTTAAATCAAAAGTAATTTAAAGTTGAACTTTTTTACAGAATCGGTTGTGACAATAGAACGCTCTATATTCAGGTTCCATTCCACAGTGGTGAAATAGACTTATTTTTCAAAAGAGAGACTCTCCGGATATGTTTTGCATCCACTGAGCGTTTCCGCGGACCGGTTGTGTTAATAATCGAGACAACCTCATTTCGGTCAATGTAATCGGAGATATTATCAAGATCTTCCCGGTCCAGGCTCGTTTTTTCTATATTAGTGAAACCTGCTTTTTGAAGTACTTTATAAGTTCCTTCCGTAGCCAAATTTGTTTGTCCTGCTTTCTGAAATTCTAGTGCCGCAGTAACCATTCCCTGTTTATCCTGATCGGTCACTCCAAAAAAAATGTGTCCTTCCTTAATTTCTGATTTATAAGCAGCAACTTGGGCTTTCATGAAGGGATCTTCCAAGTTTTCTCAGCGTCCCATTACTTCACCTGTTGATTCCATTTCAGGACCCAGTTCAGTGTCTGCTCCAGAAAAACTGATGAAAGGAAATACTGTTTCCTTAACTGAAACAGATTTCAGTGTTTCATATGAAAATCTGATATCAGTCAATTTTTATTCCAGCATGAGCCAAGTTGTATATTTTCCCAAAGGATGTCCATTAGGTTTACTGTAAAACGGGACCGTCCTGTAAGCACGAGGATTAACTTCAATCAGAAAAAATTCATCATCTTTAACAGCAGATTGTATGTTCATCAATCCTTTCACACTGAGCTCTTTGGCTAGGATTTATCCTTTGTTCTTCCAATCTTCGCAACACATCCGAAGACAGGTTTTGTGGTGGCAGAATACAAGCGTTATCTCCAGAATTAATCCCAGTGTGTTCCACATGTTCTATGATTCCTTCCATTTCAGAGTTAGTTCCGTCACCCAGTAGCTCCATATCAACTTCGACTGGACCTTTAAGAGACGGATCGATCAAAACCGAACTATCCGAAGTGTCGTAATAAGTTCTTACCGTTTCAGGGTTGCAGTTGAGTATTAATGATTCATAACCAAGTTCTCAGGCTGCCCAGGAAGCATGAACACAACAATAATGAACTCAACCCCCTGAGCGATACAATTGGCCCCTGATTCCAGTATGAGAGTTTTTGCTGTTTAAGTTGGAATCGACTCAATTTCTTCGCCATAAGGGGAATAATAATAAGGAGTATTTTAAGTTTTACAATTTTGAGAGACCACATCAATCTCTGGTAGGAAATACGCCTGCAGAGATTTATTGAGGTAGTGAAGTATCCAGGAAGGCAGCATGATTAATACAATGAAAAATAAATTAAAGTACACTTTAACTTATAAGAAAAACTGTCCTTGACTTGGGGTCCACTTCAGTTGCAGAATTACTGTTGATCAAGACAATCTGAAGAGCTCTTCTTTGAGGTTTTTTCAGACTTGAGTGCCGCTGTAATCAAACTAACAGGCTTGTCCAATTACGATGGGATTTGATCCAATAAGTAATACAGTCTTAATATCAGTACGCCAGTGCATTATGTTTGTTTAGATTTGTGACTTATATCAAGCCTGAGAATTTGTAAGAGAGAAGCCCAAAATATTCGTGTAAAATAGTTTGGATGCGGTTAAAATTAGTCCAGTCAAAATACAGCCACCATGGAATTGAAGTTTTGGGATAGGACTGGTTTGCAGAAAATGCATAGGACTCTATCCCCAATTTTTTGAAAACAGACACAAGACGAAATAAATGGTAATGATGAGAAACCAAAAGAACAGATTTTAACTCCAGACGATTCAAAATTTTGGAGGTCTCGACTCCATTCCTGTACGTATCTACAGAATTATTTTCAATGATGATATCATGCGAAGGAACTCCCATACCCTGGAGAATAATGGCCATACCTTTAATGTTGACAGGAGGAGAATATGGTTTAGTTACACCACCGGTAATAATCACAAGCGGTGCCAGTCCCTCCAGGTATAATTTTCCCGCTGTGTGTGCTCTTAAGGTAGAGCCAGGTGTTGGTGCTCCCGAAACGTGAACTCCGGCTGAAGCAACCACGATTGCATCGCTGACTTTTTTTTCACTTTTAGGAGTCATACTTTTTAAAGGATATGATATAGCTTGAAAAAACAGTGTATTGCTTCCAAGCAGTAAAAACAACCAGCTTACTAAAAGAATACGGAATGAAAGTTTATTTTCTTTCCTCTGCCGGAACGTCAAAAAAAGTGCACAGGATAATAAAATCAAAAGCAGTAGAGGGCCGAATAGAATGTCTTCAACAATTAACTTTAAAGGACGTTCCATGGATTATTTCTGAATCTAAAGGTATGGGGCTGATCAAAGTATTTGTAGGGTAGTGTGTCACTTATTCACTTGGAACCAGAAGAGTCCCCAACTTTAATGTATTAATATTTAATTACTGATCAGCAGAATTATTATTTAATGAATCTTCGGTAATTTGTTTGGAAGTTTTATTGTCCATGACCAAATTAAGCTGTTTAACTAATTCCAGGGAACCCTCATATGATCTTTGAATTTTTTGCATTTTACTTCCACTTTGTATTTCAAATTTTATCTTTTGCAGACAGTCTCTCAACTCTTTAAGTTCTTCTGGAGAATTTGGATTACTAAGTTCCGGACACTTAAGTGTCTGTTTTTCTTGAGCCAGTACTCCATCATTCTCTACAAATTCTCCTAAAAACACAATACTCACTAAACAAATCAGGCGGAATAAAAAAAATTTTACTACAGAACATGGTTTAATAGCAAAAGTCATAAAACGGTAACGTATAATGTTCAGCTTGAAAGTTGAAGCCATTTCTCTTATTTTTAGGGGTTACAATTTAGTATTGTTTCACGAAATATTTGAAGTATAAATGTTTTAAAAGTATTATCAAAGAATGTTAAAACTATTTATTGCAGCCATTTCTGTAGGTCTGATATATTGGCTTTGGCTTAAAAAAAAACAAATATTTTCCAGTCGCAATAATAAAATTGACCCCTTTATCACTACAATTGAAGCGATTGAGATACAAACATTTTTAGATTGGAACACTTCGCAGTACTGCCTCGAATGTGATGGAATGCGCTACGGCAAACAATTTAAGCAAAAAAAAGCGCCAGACTTACCACACGAGGCTGGATGTCGCTGTGAGGCCACTAAATTATTCTATACTTCTGATGATGTTTTTCAAGGTACTTCACCTGTTTTAACTCATAAATCTGCTTTGGGTGACCTTTCAACAAAAGATGCATTGCTGCTAAAAAATATCTTGCTCAAAATTAGAACCAGCACAGGAAAGGGTGGTTTTTCAGATTTCTTAGAACAATTTGAGATAAACAATTTTTCAGAAAATATTCGCTCCAGGGCTATTTCGCTAGTCAAACATGCTTTTGATGCAGAGCAAAGCAAGGAGTAAAATTATAAAGAAAATGACAAGAAAAGTCTGACTCCTGAATTTAAGAACCATCCTTATCTCTAAAATCTAAATCCGTGGTAAAAAATAAGAATAGTATTCAAGCATTATGAAAAGACTTGCCCTGTTTATCAAATGGTCATTCAGGATAGTAATAATTACAGGAATTATTTCTGGAGCTTCTCTTGGGTTTTTTCTGTTTGAACTCAGTAAAACTTTGCCACAAAATCTTGGAGATGAACTCAACAAAAGAAATGACGTATTACCTACTGTCCTCTATGACCGTGAGGGTAATCAGATTGAAGAACTTTTCATTCAACGGCGCATAGTCATACCCTATGAACAGTTTCCTCCTCACCTGATTCAGGCTCTGGTTGCCAGTGAAGATTCCCGTTTTTTCTCTCATCTTGGAATTGATCTACTGAGAATTCCCAAAGCCTTTCTTGCCAATCTACAAGCTGGCAGAATTGTTCAAGGTGCCAGCACTCTCACCCAGCAAACTGCCAGACTGTTTCTGTTAAGCAGGGAAAAACAGATTATTCGAAAACTCCGGGAAATATTGCTTGCGTTCCGGATGGAAATGCAGTTTTCGAAACAGGACATTCTGTCCCTCTATCTTAATAAAGTTTATCTTGGAAATGCAGAAGGGGTTGAGGCGGCAGCGCAGGGTTATTTTGGCAAACATGCTTCAGAACTAAATCTCGCAGAAAGTGCTTTGCTGGTTGGAATACTTCCTGCGCCTTCTCGTTATGCACCTCACGTTAATCCTGATTTTGCACTTCAGCGGAGAAATATGGTTTTGCAAAGAATGAATCAGGAAGGGTTCATCTCGGAGCAAGAATTGCAAAAAACAATTCATACTCCTATCAGCCTGATTCGTATTCATGATTCGACCACAGAGGCTACGTCCTACTATGTCGAACATGTACGTCGTTATTTGATTAAAAAATACGGTTCAAAAGTGCTTTATCAGGGTGGTCTTAGAGTCTATTTAGCTATGGACTTGAACTATCAGACACATGCTCATGAGGCTTTGAGGAAGGGGATTCTGGATTTAACAAAACGACAGGGATTTCGGGGTGTACTTAACAATAATAGTTTTGATAACAGTAGTTTGACAGATAACTCCACAGATAAAAATACATTAAAAATTGATTCACTGTTTCTCGGAAACATTGTCACTGGCGTGGTGAAAAAAGTCAGTAAGGAAAATGTTTCAGTAGAACTGGGAGAATCGTACGGAATTCTCGAATGGAGCAATATCAGCACATGGAAAAATGGTAACATTCTTAAAGATAAAAGACCTATCAAGATTTCCAATCCGGCAGAAATATTTTCTGTTGGTGATGAAGTAGAGGTAAGACTTGCCGATTATGATTCAAAAAACAATTTTTTTCGTCTGCAGCTCTATCAGGAACCCTTAGTAAATGGAGCCTTGTTGGCAATGAACCCAACGAGTGGAGAGGTACTATCAATGACTGGTGGTTATCGTTACGGAGAGAGCGAGTTTAACCGGTCCATTCAAGCTTTGAGACAACCTGGATCATCGTTCAAACCAATCGTTTATTCTGCAGCCCTTGATGCCGGTTTTACACTCAGTAGTGCACTAATAGACAGTCCAAGAGCTTATGCAACTGGTGCAGAGACTGCTGGAGACGCGGAAATATGGACTCCGAAAAATTATGGGGATAAAGTCATGGGCAAGGTTTCATTGCGTACAGCTCTTGTCAAGAGTCTTAACTTGCCGACTATCGGACTTTGTGAAGAATTGAAACCGAAGCTAGTCATTGCTTATAGCAGGCGTTTTGGTATAACTGCAGAAATGATGGAAGATTTAACCACATGTCTGGGTTCGTTATCAGTCACTCTGCAGGAAATGATTAGTGCCTACGGTGTTTTCGCAAATCAGGGACGATTGGTTAAACCAATCTATATTCTCAGGGTGGAAGATCAGGATGGAAATATTTTGGAATCAAGTGTATCAGAGTTAAAACAAGTCACCTCTGAGGAAACTGCTTTCCTGGTGAGTAATGTTTTGCAGGATGTCGTTAAGCGTGGAACAGGCCGGAGAGCCAGAGCAATTGGCCGCCCTTCTGCAGGAAAAACCGGAACCACAAATGACAGCATTGATGCTTGGTACATCGGCTACATTCCGCAATTGCTGACAGGTGTTTATGTGGGATTTGACAAGCCAAGAAGAATGGGTAAATCAGAAACTGGATCCCAGGCAGCAGCTCCAATCTGGATTAACTTTATGAAAAATGCGGTTGCAAATTTACCTACAGAACAATTTAGACAACCACCTGGAATCACAACTGTTAAAATTCATAAATCCGGAAGGCGTGCAATACCTTGTGATAAAGCAAAAGATGTATACGAAGAACACTATAAATCTGGAACAGAGCCTTTCCTGGATCTTTCGCAATCCGGAATGTGTGTTAAAGCAAAGGAAACTGAGAAAACTGAAAAAGAGGAAAGTGAGCCGGAGTTGTGAGGATAATAATATGAGGAAGTTCTAAAGGTTCAAGGCATTTACATTGTCAAAGCCTTGAACCTTTAGCTGATATTCTTAGTTCAAAGATTTTTTAAGCTTGCTTCCAGCTTTAAACTTTGCACCTTTGGATGCCGGGATTTGTATTTCCTGAGATGGATTTTGAGGATTGCGACCTACACGGGCTGCACGATGGGACACAGAAAATGTGCCGAATCCAATTAACGTTAGTGAGTCTCCGCGTTGAAGAGTTTTTTCAATTGTTGCTGTAAAGGACTTCAGGAAACGATCTGCGTCGGCCTTTGTAAGGCCTGTATCTGCTGCTAAAGCATTAATAAGATCAGATTTTGTCATTGTCATTTTCTCAGAAAAAGATTAGTCCGGATGTTTTTGTATAACAAGCCTCCACCTATTAAACACATCCTATTTATAATATCCAATTCACACCATGCAAATTAGACTGTTTCGCAAACTATTTCAAACTAATTAGTTCTACGATAGTAAAAAAACTACAAGCTTTCAATAAACTTGTCAAGGATTTTTAAAAAAAATATGAATTTTTTTAAAAAATTATACAAATTTGTTGTTTTTCCTGGAATTTCAGCAGGAATTCGTACCTCTGCTAAAAATCTCAATGGCATGGAAAAATTCTTTATTTTCCACGATCAGGGAACTTTTTCCTTTATTTTTGCATCTTCAGTGTTGCTTCACATATTTCTGGTAATAATTACTATGGTAATTTCTGAGTTATGGGTACAGGAACTGCCACCAATTAGGGCGAAAATCGAGGTGCGTTTTGCAAAAACTCCTTCTGAAACAGCTCCAATTGAAAAACCTAAGCCGGTTCTAAAGGAAATAGAAAATGAGTGGCAGCCAAAGTTAAGCAATCTTGTTCCAAAAAAGCCTGTGCTGGAAAAACCTGTTCTAAAAGATACACTTAAAAAATCAACACTATCTAAACCTGAAATAACTCAACCTGAAGCTCCGCGACTGAAAATGTCAGAACCCCAATTAGCTCCTTCAGTTCCTACCGCGAAACTAAACAAGATCTCGGCACCAAAGAAACCCTTACTACTTCCAGTGGACTCTCTGGAAAAATTTCCTCTAATTCCAAGTTTGCCAAAACTAAGCAAAGATCCTGTGCCTCTTTCTCCTCTGAGGTCCAAAAAATCAAAACTTAATCCTAGTCAGTTTGCATTGCCAAAAATATCACTTGGAGACATTACACCTAAAAAAATAAATGCACCCAAGATAATTAATACGTCTAAAAAGTTAAATAAACCTAAAATCAAAAATTCACAAAATTTTTCAAAACCATTAAATTTCCCTGTTCGGGAATGGCCGGCAACAATGGAGTCTGCTTTACAAAAAGTGCCATCAATTCCTCAAGTTCAACCTTCAGACAACCTAGGGACCAACCTCAGGGAAATATTTCCTGACAAAATAAAGTTCGATGAACCTCTTCCGGATTTGGGTATTCCTGAGCAAGCTGACGAGACGAAATTAAAAGAAATACCTGATACCGTCAATTTGCAGCGTAAAAAATTAGCACAACTGGCTGGAGAGGAATATAATCTGCACATTCGTACAAGGATTATCCCTAAACTCGGCAGTTATTCTTCGGAGTTGTACGTTCGTATCCGGCTCAGAATTATACCAACAGGTAAAATTATTAACTATGAAATCATTAAAAAAAGCGGATTTGCTGCTTTCGACAAAGCAGCTGAGCTTGCTGTTCGGAACGCGCTTCTGGATCCTCTACCCAATGCTCTTGCAGAAAATCCTCCCTACATCGTTACAATTCGGATTGTTCCCCAAAATTAAAAACAGAATGCAGTCATAGCTCATGCACTCAATAATTTATATTTTTTCACTTCGAAAATTTAGAATATACTTTACCATTTTCTTCCTCTGTTTCAGCACTTTAGTTCAAGCCCAAACTTATTCCAGCGAGGAAATAGTTATCAGTGGACTGGGGTTTGCCAGGTTTAGTGTAGCTTTAGTTCCGGAAAAGAGTTTTACAGATCATATGGATGCTAAACGCTGGCTGAGGATAATAGACCGAAACCTTTGCTGGAGTGGTGTGTTTCTGGTGACAGATTCACGATATAAGACTTGCCGGACTGCAGCTGGAAATCAGGTTGATATGAAAATAATGCTAAAGCTGAAAGGTACAGTTACTGACAACAGTGATCTGGTTCCAAAACATTTAATGCTGACGGTTGCAGATAATGATGGAGTGCCACTGTTTCCCCTAGAATTGCCAATACGAAAAAACCGATTTCGGGAAGCTGAATTAATGGATTTGATTAACGAAATGTCGGTACAACTCACAGGACTTAAGGGTATTCTGGGAAGCACGATAGCATTTACACTTAAACAACCTAAACGTCGAAAAATTATTGCAAGAATTAATACACACGGGAAAAAGTTGGCGGCTGTTTCGAGGAACAAATATATCAACTTATTGCCAAGTTGGAGTCCGAAAGGCGATGCCATTGTTTACACGACACTAAGTCGACGCGGTACTGCAATTATGTTTAACGATTGTCTAAAGGTTGGCGGCTGCAAATATCGTCCTGTAAAACTGCTGAGTTCAAATATTTCTGCTGCACGTATTTCAAAAAATTTTCTCAGTGTCACAGGTGGAACATGGTTTTCAAATGGACATAAGCTGATAGTGACTCTCAGCCGTAAAGGAAATTCTGATTTGTACGAATTTAACAGGCTGAATAGAAAAGTAAAACGGCTGACTACTCACCGGGCAATTGATACAGTTCCAGATTTGTCTCCGGATAATCAGCACTTAATTTTCGTTTCAGACCGCTCAGGACACGAACAAATTTATTATTTGGAGTTGGGCACAAAAATTCCCTTTCAACTTACATTTGGTCGAGGTAGCAGTAGCGACCCGGTTTGGTCTCCGGATGGTACTCTTATCGCTTTTTCTAAAATCAGCTCAGGACACAGCCAAATTCATTTGATGGATCCATTTACAGGGGAAGATAACTTTCTAACAAGAGGCCGTTTCAATTCAGAGCAACCTTCCTGGTCTCCGGATGGACGGCAAATCACTTTTGTTTCTTCTTCAACAGGAGTTGATAAATTATACATTATGTTTATTGATGGGACGGGTAGGAGACGTTTGACACGTACGCCGAGAGATTTTGAAGAGGGTGGTCCCAGTTGGACAGCAAGGAAGTTTTGATGCAATTTGAAGATTGGCAAACAGCACCAGATCCCAAAGTTATACGGAAAGAAAAGCAGAAAGCCAGGGAACTTAGGAAATCACAGTGGTGGAAAAACCGCAGAGCCTGCAACAGTTGTTATTACTGTGAAAGCCTTACGACAGCAACAAAATTAACCATGGATCATGTGGTGCCCTTGGCACGGGGCGGAAGAAGTATAAAATCTAATTTGGTGCCCTGTTGCAAGTCTTGTAATAATCAGAAAAAGAATTTATTACCAATAGAGTGGAAAGAATATTTAGTAATTATTGGTAAAAAGAAAGAGTAATTATTTTTTGAAAAAAATAATTTTTCTTAACATCTGTATTTCTTGCCTTTTTTGTTTTTCACCTCCCTTTTTGAATTATTTCATTTATTTTTAACTTTACAAAAGCAGTTATTTTTGTTAGTATTTCGTTCACATTGAATTTGGTTTTATTTATAGAAAATTAAAATCAAACAAAGATGTTTAGTAACTTAACGACGAACTTGTGAACAGACAATTTTTTAGTTTTTTGATTAATAATTATCAGGATCAGGGTAAGATGAAAAATAAATTTAATCGACAGGGAAACCGATTTGGATCTAGTGAGAACAGCAAGGCCAAAGGCGGTGCAAACTCTTCCAAAGGTCATCCCACCAGTAAAGAAATTGAGCTTGCTACGAAGGCTTACATCTCAGACGGAGGAAAAATTGATCGGGTCGCACTGAATCACGGTAACGCCGAGAAAGAGGTGTTCAGGGCAAACTTGGAACCTGATTCTCGATTGGGGATGGGAACTTTGGTGGATGATTCTTGGGACTGTTGGGAAAACAAGGATTACGATTCAAACCCCAATGGTTCAGGAATATAATTATTGCGTTGCTTGCTGGATGAGAATTACCAAATTTTAAGCCACCTAGACCTTCTTCCTGAAAACAATAACTTCAACTGAATCTCACACAGGTATTAGCGTTCGGTAGTGGTGAATTTTCAGTAATATGATGATTTAATTCATGTCCACTGAAGGTCTGAGATGTTCTCACTGCATCTTTTCTTTTCAAAAATCAAAAAAGAACAATTGGGGCTTGTAATATCAGTATCCATGCGCTAAACTTCCATTTCATGTTTCATGGAAAAGAGGTTTCTTTTCTAAATTCTAACATTGAGGTACACGTAAAAAGTCGAAACATATAAAAGCTTGGGGCCAGAGTCGCAGAAGTCATATTAAATCAATTCTCTGTGTTTTCCAAAACCCTGCTTTGAGTACAGTAATATGCTGTCTTAGATTTTTTACGAGATCATTATTTAAGCTTGGAGAATGCAAATGCGAAAAATGTTTTTTTTGATCGTGACGGTATCAATCTTGATGCCATTGTCAGCCCCTGCATCCACAGAACAACTTGGTATAGGAGTATTCGATTATATTATTTCCCGAACTGATTTCAATGTTGAAACCTGTGAGGCCTACAGTTGTAACTATGTCTCCACTGACAAAACAATTAAAATGGAGTTGAGGCGTGCAAATTTAGCGGAGCATAATGGCAAAGATCTAAATTTCCTGCTAAATATTGACTTTGACAGTAAATTATTTGAATCTGGTTTACTTGTTCGGTATTACAATGACAAAGACCTGATACGTGTATTTATCAAGAGATCATCTATAACAATTGAAGCTACAAGAAGGGATGAAATTACAACTCTACAGAGTTGGCTTAAAACTGTTTTGAGTCTTGTAAAATAATTTCTATCCCATCCATTTTTCCTAAAAAATATCTGTCGAATAAATATTTCATGTTTGAGTCAGATTAGTATTTATTTTCTGACCCAAGTCTCAGTTCCCCTCCTTCATCTTTGATACTCAACAATTATCTTCATGGATATGCTGTCCGCAGGCCTGACCTTGCTTCTCATCATGGATCCACTGGGAAATATTCCTTTGTTCCTCACTGTCTTAAAAACTGTTGACGATGAGTCCCGCAAACGTAAAATATTAATCCGCGAATTATGTTTTGCTTTGCTTGTGCTATTGATATTTTTGTTTGTCGGCCAATATCTTTTACAATGGTTGAATCTGAGGCAGGAAGCTGTGAGCATAGCTGGTGGAATAGTGCTCTTTTTGATTTCTCTGCGAATGATATTTCCCACCGAAAAGGGTATAATGGGTGAAATGCCTGCTGGGGAACCTTTTTTTGTTCCGCTTGCGGTTCCTTTGCTGGCAGGACCCTCTACATTGGCGATGCTTATTTTACTTGCCAGATCTCAACCGGACCGAATCTTTGAATGGTTGATTGCGGTTTTAGGGGCATGGGTTGTTACAAGTCTAATTATGCTTTCCTCAACCAAACTTCACAAACTCCTTGGTGCAAGGGGACTTATTGCAGTAGAAAGGCTGATGGGAATGGTTTTAGTGGCAATTTCTGTGCAGATGCTGTTGGACGGAATCACTACATACTTAAGCGTTATTCCATCACATTGATTTATGTTTCATTAGACATTTCCTTTCCTTAAAATGTCTTCTTCACTCTCCTCAAATTTCATTCCACCTCTGTTAATATTTACTTAACATCCCCTCTGTTTTTTGTTGCTGAGCCAACTGGCACAGTTTTTGTTGTATTTAGGGAAGAGCCTTAGTTCAGTCGATATAGATTAAAGGTTCAGTAATTCAGGTGAGAACCATCCTGAATTATGAAAAATTCAACATACTAATCGCTAAATCAATGCCGTTTAAATATTTACTAATTGCAACTTATGGTTCGCTACTTTTTATCTACTACTGTGGTACAGCAGTAACTGTGGCTGCAGACTTATCACAAAAAAAATCAGAATTTCTGCCGCTGGCATCATTTTTATATGCTAATCGTGATCCAATGCGTGTTGGCTGGTATAACACTTCCAGTATGCCGTTGGAAAAAGACTTTAAAACAGATGCAAAAAGGCGCGTTGGTTCATTTTTTGTGCAGCTCAAGCCCCGAAAAAATGAAGGGGAATATCAGCTCGCACTTCGGGTTTTAAGAGACGGCTCCCATCAGTTTTTACTTATACGGGAATTTACTAACGGCAACACTTTAAATCATAAACGCTATTTAACAATTCCATTTGAGTTACTGATTGGTGCAATTCAGGGGGAGGCTTTACGTTCTCTTTTTCCGAACGATCATGTTGAATTCGGAGGTTGGCGGCATCAGGTTACTTATGTCTGGGAGACTACGGAATTACTAATGAAATCTTTTACCAGGTCCGGAACACAGACAAGACTGCAGAAAGAATTCATGCAAGGTGAGGAATATACAATTCCATGGAAAAATTTACGTTCTGATCTAGAACTGGAACCGTTAGCCGTGCGTGATCCGCTTTTCATCAGAAAAGACAAGTCTGGTCTGCGCTATGCTTTTTATCGGATTCAATCTGGAGATACGCTTTATTCCTCAGTAGTAATCCGTTTTATTGGAAATATAAAGCATACTGCACGCAGTCAAAATGCCAGTGATTTATTGGTTTTGAACGGACTTGTAGACGCACACCAACTTTTACCGGGCCAATTGATAAAAATTCCCCTGGAGTGGATCCGTCCGGAATATTTGCACCAAGTGCCGAGTATTTACCGTATTTCCAAGAAAACAATTATTAGAGAAAAAGTGGGGTCACCTGAAAACCAGCCATCAATCGAAAACAGGCGACATAAAACCGGGAGCTATTTCCGGACACAGATCATCAGCCAACGCTAGAATATTATGAAGATAAAATATTTCGTCTTTTGTCTTGTCTTGTTCGGTTTGTCCGGACTGCCGGCAAGTTCTTCTGCAAAATCTACAAAAAAATCTAACTGGCAAAGCTTCCAGTTGCAGTATCAAAGTTCTGAAACAGCAAAAATGCTGGTAGGTTGGAATGGAAAGAGACTAGTTGTCAAACTGAAACCCTTGTTTGGAGAAGGAGGCTATAGTTTAGCCAGAAGAGTTCTGTTATCGAATTTTAGAAGCCTCAAAACAATACGTAAATACAGTAAAACCCGTCGCCTGTATCGGAACCGCTTCATAACTTTTCCATTCAAGGTCATTAACGGCAGTATCCGCAGTTCTGCACTTAAAGCTGTATTTTTCAAAGACAAAGCTGGTATAGGATATTGGAAACACCGTGTTACCTTTGCCTGGGAAACCACCAGTATGATTGCAGGTTTGTTCACTAAGGAGGGTATCAAGGCAGGACATTTAGTTCGTTACAATAAAATGCGTAATAAAGGTAACATCCTCAAAAAAGGAGATGTTATCAAGATCCCCTGGAAATGGATCAGTCCGGAATTGTCACTCCGCCAAGTTTCCTTAAAACCGCCGTTGAAACTTAAACAGGACAAATTAGGTAAATTATATGCTCATTATCAAATGAAACACGGAGAGACACTTTATTCTTCTGTCGTTATACGTTTTACCGGCCGCCTGTTAAACGATGAGGTAAACCAGGTTGCAAACAAACTACTTAAACTAAATAATATTTCTGATGCAAAACTAATTCAAAGTCGGCAAAAAATTCGAATTCCTCTAGAGTGGTTGAGTGAAGAATTTCTTGTTTTTCAAACTAATGATGTATCTTCCACAAAGACTTCTGTTAAAAAAACAAAAAAAAAGAAAACAAAAAAAATAAAATCATCAAAAGTTGCTGTTTCGAAAAAGAAACTTAAACAAGGTAAGTCAATACAGAAAGCAGTTGCTCAGAAAACAAAATCTAAACGAAAAAATAATGTTCATAAAATACATGTGATTCTCGACTCCGGCCACGGAGGACGTGATCCGGGAGCTACTGCAGGATCACGAAAAAATAAAGACATTATTTACGAAGATGAGGTTGTTTACGATATCAGCAAGCGAATGTCAAAGTTGTTTAAGAAGCAGGGTATTATAGTACATCCTACACTTGCAGATCCTAACCAAAAACAACCGATACGTTATTTATCTAATCGTCATGACCGAGACGAACATCTTTTAGTCACACCGCGTTATTTGACGCGCAATGCACGTATTGGAGTTAATATGCGCGTTTACCTTGTAAACCACATTTTTCAACAATTACGAAAGAAAAAAGTGCCATCCGATAATATTTTGTTTATCAGTCTTCATGGTGACGCACTTCATTCTTCACTGAGTGGAGCAATGGTTTATTATCCGGATCATCGCTTGCGGAGGGGACGTTTTATATTGAGTAGTAAAATTTATCGCAAACGCAAAGAGTACATATCAAAATTAACATATAATCAGCGCGACAACATATATTCAGAAAAACTAAGCAAATCTTTCGGCAAAGTTATTATAAATCAGTTTAGTAAATTAAGATTGCGGACACATCGTGTTTCCTCAGCAGTAAGGGGCTATCTGTATCGAAAAGGTAAAAAAACGCTTCCGGCAGTGCTCCGCTACAGTAAGGTGCCGACATCTGTTTTAGTAGAAATTGCGAATCTTAATAATAGACTTGATCGGCGTGATTTGCTAAAATCTAAAACTCGACAAAAAATTGCAAAAGCCATTACAAATTCTGTTACTGCTCATTTTGACCGTTCAAGCGGTCTTGTCGCTCAGCGTTAGTCAACAAAATACTATTTATGTCTTTGATCACCTCTGTCGTTTTCGACCTTGGGAACGTCTTAATTGACTGGAATCCGCGTTATCTTTACAGAAAATTAATTCCAACTGAAACAGAGGTTGAATGGTTTTTGGAAAATATTTGTGATGAAAAGTGGAATGCCAAACATGACGCAGGCTATCCTTTTTCAGACGGTATTGGCGAACATTCTAAAAAATTTCCACAATACTCTGAGTTGATTCGAGCCTGGTTTAGTCGCTGGGAAGAAATGCTGGGAGACCCTTTAGAAGAGGTTGTTGAAGTTTTATCTGCTCTAAAATCAAGTGGGATTTCACTATACATCCTCAGCAACTGGTCAGCAGAAACTTATCCAGTTGCGGAAAGACGATTTGATTTCCTTGACTGGTTTGACGGTAAAGTTATTTCCGGTGAAACTGGAATGATAAAACCTGATCCGAATATTTACAAATTATTGATGAAAACTTATGGATTAACTCCGCAAAAAACTGTTTTTATAGATGATAAGTCCGTCAATGTTGAAGCTGCCAATGCACTAGGAATACACGGAATTCATTTCAAAAATGCCTCAAAGCTTTTGAAAGACTTACGAAAATTGGAATTGCTCTAACTTGTGATTCCTACTCACCAAGTTGCCTATTTTTCACATTTAATATATTCTTTCCTCTTTATCTTTTCCATTTCTGGAATTGCCAGGAAACTTATTATTTAATTACGGGAACCTTGAGAAAACTTGTTGTTTTAAGCTGTGTTTTTTTGATTATTTCCGGCATAATGTTGGCATATTCAGAACTGTTGCCGTGGGTAAAAGAGTCTTCTGCAACATCCTTACTGCATATCTGGGCCGGTGTGTTCTTTATTGTTATTTTCCCCATGTATGCATGGGATCACATTCGGGGACATGCAGATCGTCTACGAAATATTACTCTGGTTACGGCTTCCGGAATACTCCAGTTTTTTACTGGCTTGGGATTGATTATTTCCGGAATTATATTATTTCTTTATGGTGCAGATGCTCTCGATTTACCCCGTGAAATTCATCTGGTACTAACGTTTGTATTGGCAGTAAGTCTTATTATGCATAAAATTTCTAGAAAATAAATTACTGGGTTTTAATCAAGCTTATCGAACAAACGACAGTCACGAGTTTTTGTTTCATCCCGAACTTAGGTGAGGGATCTTATAAGTTAACAGTTCTTTGTCATATCTCTTATTTCGGTCGAGATGACATACCGCAGTCAATAATATAAGTATATTACGAGAATTCATGACTCATGAGTTTAAACAGAACAGCAAAGACTATGTCTTCTACTAAAAAAATTCAATTAATGGACACCACGCTGAGGGATGGAGAGCAGACTCAGGGAGTCTCATTTACACCACCTGAGAAGGCCAATATAGCCAAAACACTGTTGAAAAAGCTACGTGTTGATCGTATAGAAGTCACTTCCGCAAGGATTTCTGAAGGTGAATTAGGTTCTGTACAAAACATTGTAGAGTGGGCTACCGAAAATGGTTTTTTGGAATGTATTGAGGTTTTGGGATTCATTGACCACAAACGAAGTGTTGACTGGATTAAAGAATCAGGTTCTACCGTCATGAACCTGTTAACCAAAGGCAGCGAAAATCACTGTACAAATCAACTCAGAAAAACCTTAAAAGAACATCTTGCCGACATACATAATACTATAAAATATGCACATTCAAAAAATCTGAATGTAAACGTTTATCTTGAAGACTGGTCAAACGGATATCACAACAGTCCGAAATATGTTTACGAGATGATGGACGCACTGAAGGATGAGGGCATCAATCATTTCATGCTTCCAGATACGCTTGGCGTGTTGTCTCCCGATGAAGTGTTTTCCAGCCTTTCGGATATGATTGAACGTTTCCCCTGGGCAACTATAGATTTTCATCCGCATAATGATTACGGTTTGGGAGTGGCAAATGTGTTTTATGCAGTCAAAGCTGGAGTGAGAAACATCCATTGCACAATGAATTGTCTTGGTGAGCGTGCAGGAAATGCTTCACTTGCAGAAATTGCCGTTGTTCTACATGATAAACTTGGTATGGAACTCTCGATTGACGAGTCACATCTTTCGCCAGTGAGTGAAATGATAGAAAGTTTTTCCGGAAAAAGGCTGGCTGAAAATACGCCAATTGTTGGAGAAAATGTTTTTACTCAAACCAGTGGTATCCATGCAGATGGAGACAGAAAGGGTAATTTATATCACAACCCGATTGTACCAGAACGTTTTGGGCGTAAAAGAAGTTATGCACTTGGAAAAATGAGCGGCAAAGCCTCACTCGCAAAAAACCTTGAACTGTTGGGCATACAACTCGTTGATGAAAACTTAAATAAAGTCCTCAAACGTGTTGTAGAGCTTGGTGATTCAAAAAAAACGTTGACTGCAGCAGATTTGCCGTTCATCATCACTGATGTGCTTGAGACCAGTGATACTCTGCGAATTGAGTTGCTTAACTGCTCAATTACAAGTGGATATAATTTAAGAGCCACGGCTACAATTCATCTTAAAATTGATTCGAAAGAGTATCATGAAGCAGGAAGTGGCAATGGTGGATATGATGCTTTTATGAGTGCTATCAAAAAAATATTGAAAAAGACCCACCTTGATGCTCCAGAGTTAGTGGATTATCAAGTAAGGATTCCACGCGGCGGAAAATCGAGTGCTCTCACAGAAGCAATTATCACCTGGCAGATTAATGGAAAACGTATTCAAACAATTGGAATTGATTCAGATCAGGTTATTTCAGCCGTAAATGCAACGCTTAAGATGCTCAATTTGCAACTGTTGCAAAAAAATAGCTAGAACGCTAAGCCCAAAGTGAGTTTATTATTTGCAATTCAGTTCCTTTTCTGAGGGAGCATGAACTACTTTCCGCACCCTGCGGAGTTTAAAAACATGAGTCCGTTAACTGCTGAGGACAAACTGTCCACGATTTACTTTCCCTTAACTGCGAACCCTGCCGGTAACCACCATTTGTTATTGGTTGAGAGCGTTCTGCAGCAATTCACGGAAACCAAACTAGTTATATTTTTGCTTTCAAACGGCCTGCATCCGGATCCATTCAAACACCAAAAAATCCTTCCTGCAGCATTACGCCTAGAAATGTTACGGAGTGCACTGGCAGACTGGACTGATTCAGAAAAATCATTGCCTGCACAAATTGCTGAAGAAGCCGGAACATCCCTAAAATTAAATCCAAATAATTGCGCAATTTCTCGCTGTGAACTATCTCTCAATCGGCCACTGCGTTTTGTTGAACATCTAAAAAACATTTCCAGAACAGAAAAAATCCCAATGATAGTAGGCGCAGATTTGATTGAGCGCATGCTAAATCCGCAGATTTTCACAACAGAGGACTTGAAGGAAATAGAGAAAGGCTGTCACTTACTGGCCGCGCCGCGAAATAACATAGAACTTGAATCAGTTCTGCAGTTGGTAAAGCAAAAACGTGGTGTTACTTTAACAGTTACTCACATTATGTCCAAAGCCATAGCACCAAATCTGCAAAAATTCTTCTTGATTTCATCGACTCTAATCCGCAGAGCTGCCCAAGCAGGACATGTTCTTGAAGCTTATTTACCGAAAAATGCTGCGAGACTAATATTTCAAAATAGTTTGTACGATAGTGCCTCCCATGTTTTTAATTTACAGACTGTAAACATGAATGAACTTCAACTGTGCTGTTCTGAATTGGAGAGGCAATTAGAAGAAGCCGCAAAAAAACTGCAGAAATTGCTTGATCAACTGGAAAAACAAAACAGAGGACACCGCTTTGCTGTTGTGGAAACTAGTGCAGGTGGACAAATTGCCAAAGGTTACACCAGTAAATCAGGAGCATCTCAGCATTTTCTTGCAGGCAGAGTTCTCTATAGTCTGGAATCTCAAAAGCAATTTCTGGGACGAAAATTTACTGAAAATTCGAGTCTATCTGATAAACATGTCCGGCAACTGGCCAAAGTAATGCAAAAAGAATCCGGAGCAGACTGGGTACTCGCAGAAACAGGCATGGCAGGTCCTCCATCTCCGGAAAGAAGAAGCAAAAAAAATGGACAATGTCATCTTGGACTGGCATTATCTTCAGAAGTCAAATATAAGTATTTGGAGTTAAATCCTTTTTTGACACGTAAAGAACATCAGTTATTGTTTGCGATTGAGGCCCTGATCTGGGCTGAAAGTGTGCTTAATAAACATAATTAAAATTTTAAGATGAGAGAATTACTGCAAAAATTACTGGTTGCTGAAGAACTTAGTTTTGAGGAAGCACGGGAAATGATTCTTTGGATTATGAGTGAAGATGCGGTTTCTGTGCAAGCAGCAGCTTTGTTGGCTCTTTTACAGGCAAAGGGTGTGACAGTAGAGGAAATGGCAGGTGCAGCTCTGGCTATGCGAGAACGGGCATCCGCAATTACAGCACCAAAAAATGCGATTGACACGTGCAGTACCGGAGGAAATGGAATCAGTACTTTTAATATTTCTACTTGCGCTGCAATCATTGCAGCAGCAGCTGGTGCAGTTGTAGCCAAACATGGAAACCGCAGCAACACACGTAAAAGTGGAAGCGCTGAAGCTCTGGAAGCTTTGGGAGTAAATATTTCTTTGGAATTAAAGGAGGTCGAAAACTGTCTCAAGGCATTGGATATTTGTTTTTGTTATGCAATAAATCATCATCCAGCCATGCGCTTTGCCGGCCCAATTCGTAAAGATCTGGGAATACCAACAATCTTTAATTTACTTGGCCCACTTACCAATCCTGCTGCAGCCAGGAGTCAACTCATAGGTGTGCCGAACAAAGAACTGACTTTGAAAATCGCCCAGGTACTAAAACGGCTAGGCAGTAACAGAGTGTTAGTGGTTCATGGAGATGATGGGCTTTGCGAACTAACAGTTACAGCACCAACTCATGTGGCTGAGCTTCGTGACGGTAAGATCCGTGAATATGATGTAACTCCGGATGAGTTGGGATTCAAGCAGGGTAATTTAGCTGATATTGGCATCGACAGTCCGGAAGAAAGTGCGAAGATTATTGAACGAATCTTTTCCGGAGCCGATACAGGAACTGCACGTGATATTGCCCTGGTAAATGCTGCAGGAGCATTAGTTGTTTCTGGCCTTGTGGATGAGTTACGGGAAGGTGTTGAGCTGGCGGCTAAAACCGTGGACAGTGGTAAGGCAGAAGAAAAACTGAAAAATTTGATAAAATACTCTCAGGCAAACCAACAACAAGCTTAAAAGAGGTTGTTTCTCAGTCCCGCCTTATTTGAATAGTAGTGTGTTTGTTTGATCATCTAAATGGGTACTGTTTTATTGGCTTAGTCCACCACCAGTTTGCGGATGACTTTCCACACCAGTTCAGGTTCATCACTAATAATTCCGGTAACACCCCACTGAATCAACTGCTCCATCCGTTTCTCTTCATTGATAGTGTATGGAAAAATTCGAAAGCCGTCTTTTTTCAATTTTTCAATAAGAGATGGAGTAACAAAATTTTCATCAGGATGAAAGGAATATGCGCCTTGTCGACTGCAGAGGCCCAAGGCTAATTCCTCTGAAAGAGGTGCTTCCTGTAAAGGTGCAATTTTGGGAAGAGTTGACTTGCCCTGGTTTCGATACCACCTCTGGATTCTTGCAAAAAAGAAATGCTCAAAACTTGAAATCAATACAGAATCACCCATCTCATGCTTTTCCACCAGTTCGCAAATTTGTGATTCAATTCCATCCGGAATAGCAGGAGATTCAAAACTTTCCGGTTTGATTTCGATATTGACTGTAATTCGCCCTTTGACTGACATCAGCAGTTCCTCGAGAGTCGGAATAACCTCTCCGCTAAATTTTGCACTGAACCAACTGCCTGCGTCCAATTCTTTTAATTCAGCCAGTGTATGTTCTGACACTGGGCCAGAGCCATTGGTTGTTCTATCCAAAGTATTGTCATGAATTACCACTGGAATTCGATCACGTGTAAGACTTACATCAAGTTCTATCATATCTGAATTTGCCCCAATTGCTCCCTCAAAAGCAACTAAAGTATTTTCAGGATATGAGCCCCGATATCCTCTGTGAGCAATGACCCAAGGTCTTTTTATTTGCTCAAGTGTTTTTATATTTTCCATAGATTGACACCTTTGTGCAGTTGGTATAAAATTTTACAAATAATATTTTATCCGCATGAGTC
>Ga0209091_10000763_pt1 | contig 30259 bp, 24 predicted proteins | sample ArcticOcean_MG_C_6_FD_187438 | JGI IMG/M metagenome (GOLD analysis project Ga0209091, IMG submission 187438) | Marine microbial communities from western Arctic Ocean - ArcticOcean_MG_CB8_128 (SPAdes) (version 2) | ecosystem: Environmental > Aquatic > Marine > Oceanic | place: Arctic Ocean...
CTTAATATTCAACCACTTATAATGTAAAATGATTTTAATTTCTCGCCATTATCCGCATTGGTACCATTGTGGCTGACGCCGAATACCATAACGTACACAGGCGACGACTTAGATAGTTTTATCTTTGACCGCGTCTAATTTGATCTGAAATCAATCGAGCGTTGAGAAAAAGATGATGGTAACGCATTGCGCGGGCTTCTGATTCAGCGTTACAATCAATTGTACATAGAAGAACCGTCTTAGTTGTTGTTCTAGTTCGATATTGATGTTTAGCAATAGTTTATCGATGAATTTAGAACATCGAAGTAGCTAAAGCACCGGTTATATATTCATATAATGGGAGGGCTTAGTAATGCTTACACGTCTTTTGCGTGGCATCAGTTTCATAATACCAACCACACTTTTATTTTTTCCTGTATCGAACTCCGCGTTTGGCGCCGAAGAGCGACGCCTTGAAGAGATCATCGTAACCGCTGAAAGAAGAGAGGCATCCATTAGCGACACCTCTATTTCTATTACAGCGTTTAACGCGGAAGCGATTGAAGATTTTGGCATTCGCAACCAGGAAGACCTGCAAGCAATGGTTCCGGCAGCCGTGATTGAGCCATACGATATGGCAATCCGCGGCGTTGGCCGAAACTTCCGATCTTTGGGAGGCGATCCAGGAATCGCGACATACCAAAATGGTGTGTACTCCGAGGACTTCGGTATCGCATCAACAGAAGGGGGGCTCTTTGATGTTGAGCGAATCGAATTTTTGCGAGGTCCGCAAGGTACCCTTTATGGTCGAAATGCCATTGGTGGTGCCGTTAACTTTATCAACAAGAAGCCCACTGATGAGTTCACCGCCGAGGTCCGTACATTAGTCGGGAGCTTCGACTTGTTGGAACTCTATGGAGTCGTTTCCGGACCTCTCATCAAGGATGTACTCTCAGCACGATTCGTTGCTATGAATCGTGAGCGAGACGGTTATTATGATGACTTGTCAGGTAATCCTGACCCTGGCGACTACGGTGATGAAAACTACGCGCTTTCATTGCGCTGGACGCCAACCGACAACATCACGTTTAACATTCGTGGTAACGAGCGAAGCTATCACCGAATGATGGGTGGTGCTGACGCCGCGGGGATTCTCAACTTGTCCCAGCGTGGCGGCAAGGACACAGTACGTGATACCAGCACCTACGCTTGGGGATTTCGAGCAGTTAATCCAGGCATTGCTTGCCCGGATAAGTTGACTCGAACACCATATATCGCAACGCCTGGTGTCATCAATGGCACATCTTGCATGATCACGGGTCAGGAGACATTCAACTTTAAAAATCCCGTGGACGGTAGCAATGTCGTGGCTCAGCGAGTGACACCCGGTGCCGACATTGCTACCGCAGGCACGACGGATTCTTACAATTACGCTTATGGTCACGATCCAGCAAGACAACGTTTGATTGGTATCGACGGCCTTAAGGGTGATGATCTCAAGACAGACACCAGCGGTCAGCAGGATGAATTCTTCGATCATCAGGCGATGTCCTTCGACCTTACCTGGGATGTGAATGACAAGTTCTCGATGAAGTATATCTTCGGATATACCGATTATTTTTATGATCGCGAATCAGATGTAGATCTCACGAGTAATCCACTCGGCGATCGCACCTTCTATGTGAGTCAGGATACGAACTATACGTCCCACGAATTACAGTTTTTCTTTGATCCGAATGAAAAGCTGTCGATTACGGCGGGAGCGTTCGTTTATCACTCGAAGATCAGGCAGCGCGGTGATTATTATGATTACAACTGTGTAGGCAACGTCGACTGTCAGTCTCGATACGCAAATGGTGAACCTTTAGGGATTCTAGCTGGCTTACCCAAAGTAGATCTTTTCACGGCTCTAGATGCCTCTAACGCGGTAGCTGCGGGAGGAACCGCCCCAGGTAACTGCCTGTCGGGAACAGCTATCGCCGCACAAGACCAGCTCGATTGGTACTGCTACGGTTCCTGGGAAGGTGACAAGGGAGACAATGTTCCCAACGGCCCTTCTACTATCGGTACCGATCTGGAATACCAGACCCGTACCGAACGTGATGCGTACGCTGCATTTGCTCAGGGTGTTTATCAGATTAACGATCAGTTTGCATTGACGCTCGGTCTTCGCTGGGCTCGGGATGAACTCGATGGATATGAGACAGTGTTCTACTACGCAGAGCAAACAATCGTGCCCCTCGGCTTCTCAGATGCTCCATTTGGCCCGGGTACGGGTTGCATTGCTGATAATTGCACATCAACCCTTGCGGCCATGAACCAGGCACTCGGGTACATGGATGAAGAAGGCAATATTCTTAACCCTAGCCGCTTGATGATAGCTGGAATACCGTCAAGTCAATCGTTAGCCAGAAGGTTGAACAAGAATACCGAGGACATGACCTGGCGTGCCAACCTCGATTGGACGCCTTCCGACGAAACGCTTTTTTATGTCTCAGCTACGAAAGGTCTACGATCCGGTGGTATGAATCTCGTTTTCTTTAGCGGGCAGGGAACCTTTCCCGCAGAGGAGCTGATCGCTTACGAACTTGGTTACAAGGGCACGTTGCTCAATAATAGATTGCAGCTCAATTCAGCTGTATATTTTTACGATTACGAGAACGTTCACACCTTTGCCAATGGCGTCGCGTTTGCGGGTGGCTATACGACTAATGTCGTTCCGGTGCCTAAGGCTGAGTTGTATGGCTTAGATTTGGAACTCACCTGGCTAGCCACAGACAGGCTCACACTGGGATTCCACGGAAGCTATACGGGGACCGAATACACCGACGATTACTTCGTGATTGATCCCAACGATCCGGAACAACCGGAATCACTGTTCGATGCGAATGCGAACCTGATCAACATCAACGGTAACAGTATGCTCAGAGTGCCGGAGTTCAAGGCTGGTGGTTGGGCGATGTATAACTTGCCGCTGAGTTCAGGTGGAGACATCGATTTCACCATGAACTACTCGTGGATCGACCGAGTTTACTTCTCCGTATTTGAGCGTGAGGATCAGTCCGCTGATGCCTACGAAAGGTTGAATCTGCGCGTGGCCTGGCATCCAAACGAAAGCTGGGTAGTTGCTGCATTCGTCGACAACGTCTTCGACGACATTGGCTTACGTCAGATCGAGCAATATGGAGCCACAGAGAGTGGCGGCTGGCGCCGAACAGGCACACCGACCGACCCAAGACTCTACGGCTTCGAAGTTCGATACAAGATGGGCGCGTTCTAGCGAAAGCAAAAACTTCAAGAGTCGGATGATCCCATCCGGCTCGCGAAGCCCAATCCCGAGCCCCTTTGCGTCGTCAGACCTTATGGCACCAATCAAGCCGTTTTCTAAAAGATACTTTTCTGCCCGTTGCTTCTCCAGTCTAGGCTGCTAAAAGGTAGGAAATATAAACTACATTTTTCAAACAACCGTCATATATGGTGATTGCGGATGATCATTCAAATTTAAGACACCGTGATGTAGTGATTCTATTTGATGGTCAATGACTGCCATGGTGCTGCCCTACTAGGCTACAACAGCCTGTTGGCTTGATCACTGGCTGATTACAGGATGCTGGCTGTGGGCTAAAGACCCTGCTGACGAAATGTAATTCACATTTTGGCTGCAGGTGCTTTGTCCAAACGAACTAAGACAGCGTATTCCACTACTCTTAATCCGAAAGGAAGGCCGTCAGCCAAGAAAGGCAACATGGTATAGCCAACACCAGGCGTTGTCACCGAGTAGGTCACTTGCAATCCCGCAGTAGAAGGCTATGATCCCCACCCATGAAAACACGATCTACACAGCGTTTTAGCAACCCAGTCAACCCGTCGACGGTGAATATCGTTGATGCGTGGTGGCTGGGGTATTACTTTTTCGTCAAAAGCTAATTCGCTCAATAATCTGGGCGGTTAATTCGCCTGAGAAACCCCGACAGGCGGACGCCATCGGGGTTTTTTTTGGACTTTTACAAACCGAGCAGCTAGCCACATAGACAGGATAACAGCATGAACGATATCAGACTGGATGATTTAAACGTGTTGAACGAAGAAACCTTAATGAATCCGGAAAAACTAAAAGACAGCGTTCCAGCCTCCGCACGGGCAATGGAAACAGTTTCAGACGGCAGGCTTGCCATCAAAAAAATCCTGAACCGGCAGGACCCCAGGATTTTTCTGATCGTTGGCCCCTGCTCCATCCATGATACGACCGCTGCGATGGAATATGCACAGCACCTGAAAGCATTATCCGATGAAGTGGATGACTCACTTTTACTCATCATGCGCGTTTATTTTGAGAAGCCGCGCACTACAACGGGGTGGAAGGGGTTGATCAACGACCCCCATATGGATGATTCATTCTGCATCGCAGAGGGACTAAAGCAGGGTCGAGAGCTGTTGGTTAATATTGCGGAGCTAGGATTACCAACTTCAACTGAGGCGCTCGACCCCGTAACCCCGCAATACCTCCAGGATTTGATTTCCTGGAGCGCAATTGGTGCCAGAACGACTGAATCCCAGACTCACCGCGAAATGGCTAGTGGCCTGTCCTCTGCAGTTGGGTTCAAAAATGGTACTGACGGTGGGCTTGAAGTCGCGATTAATGCGCTGCAGTCAGTTTCAGCCCCCCACCGGTTCCTTGGTATTAATCACCAGGGCCAGGTTTCGGTAATCCACACCGGGGGTAACGCGCACGCCCATATCGTGCTTCGAGGCGGTGGTGGACGAACGAATTATGATTCCGCCAGTGTGAGCCTTTGTGAACAGCACCTGCTAAAAGCCAATATTCCGGCAAACATCATGATTGACTGCAGTCATGCCAATTCGAGCAAGGATCCCGGCTTGCAGCGACTTGTGTCAAGCAGCGCAGGTGACCAGATCGTCGGGGGGAATCAATCTATCATCGGCCTAATGGTCGAGAGCAATCTCGAATGGGGAAATCAGTCTATTCCCGAAAACCTGGCTGATCTGAAATATGGCGTTTCGGTGACAGACGCCTGTGTAGACTGGGATACGACCGAGATAATGATTCGGGAACTGCGGGACAAGGTTAAAGATATATTACCGGGACGGAAGCAGAACAAAACTCCTCCGGCCCCGGATTCCTAGGGCTGGTAGTATGCGTTTTCCGTCACCGCATGGTCCGTGACATCGCGCACTGCAGTCAGTTCTGGCAGGCGCTCGAGCAAGGTTTTTTCAACCCCGTCTTTCAACGTCGTTTCAACCATGCCACAACCCTGGCAACCACCTCCGAATTGAAGGATGGCAATTTCTGAATCAACTACCTCAACAAGGTTTACATTCCCGCCGTGCGACGCCAATCCGGGATTGATCTCGCTATGCAGCACATAATTAATCCTGTCTTCAATCGGGCTGTCATCTGAGACATTCGGGACTTTGGAGTTTGGTGCCTTGATGGTCAATTGGCCGCCCATTCTGTCTTCCGCGTAATCTACCAGCGCGTCAACCAGAAATGGTTGGCTGCGATCGTCAATCCACGCAGGAAACCCTTCATATTCGATACGCTCATCCTCTGGTTGTTCTTCACCTGGTCTGCAATAGGCAATGCAGGTTTCAGCCAGGGGCGTTCCAGGATCTGCGATAAATATCCTGATACCAATTTCGCCATCTTCCTGTTTGGAAAGGAGCTCAAGAAGGTAAGCCTGTGCAGAGGGCGTGATTTCAACCATGGGATTAACTTTCAAATGGGTACGCCGGTTATTTTAGCGGAAAGGCATGTTCGTAAAAACCATAAGTTTTATAGGGTCAGAGCTTACCTCAGTATGAGATCAGCTCATGTTAATGACCAATATCTTCAATATCCATGAATGCCAGTATTGATAGAATTGGCGCTACTTTCAGACACTAGAAAAAACCCATGAACGCTGCTATTTCGACACAACTTCGAAACATTCTTAACCAAAGGGTGCTCGTAATGGATGGCGCTATGGGCACATCGATCCAGGACCTTAGGCTAGGGGAAGAAGATTATCGAGGGCCCCGCTTCCAGGACCACCCCAGTCCACTGAAAGGCAACAATGAACTCCTCACGCTGACACGACCCGATGTGATCACGGATATCCACCTGGGCTACCTTCGGGCTGGTTCCGACATTCTGGAAACAAACACCTTTACGGCCAACGCCGTCTCCCAGGCAGACTATGGAACCGAATCGCTTTGCTATGAACTCAATCGGGATTCGGCAAGATTGTGTCGAAAGGCGATCGACATCGTGCTGGCAGAAAACCCGGGGAAGCCTCGTTTCGTTGCGGGCGCAGTTGGGCCCACAACACGAGCTGCTAGCCTGTCTCCAGACGTGAATGACCCGGGCTATCGCAGCATTACCTTTGATGATCTGGTTGCAGACTACAGCACATGTGTTAAAGGGCTGATGGAAGGCGGTGCCGATATCATCCTTATTGAAACCATCTTCGATGTCCTGAACTCGAAGGCGGCCATATATGCGGCGCGAAAAGTGTTTGCAGAAAAGGGAACCTCACTACCAATCATGATCTCGGGCACTATTACTGATGCAAGCGGCCGCCTGCTTTCCGGCCAAACTACAGAAGCGTTCTGGGCTTCGATTCGCCATTCAAACCCACTGTCAGTTGGTTTCAACTGCGCGCTGGGTGCGGATGAACTCAGGCCATATATCGCAGAACTATCCCGAGTTGCTGATTGCTTTGTCTCTGCCTACCCAAACCGCGGCTTACCTAACGAATTTGGCGAGTATGACGAAACCATCGATCACATGGCCGATTCCATCAAGGATTATGTGGACTCCAGGCTCGTCAACATCATCGGTGGATGCTGTGGTACGACGCCGGAACACATTGCTGCGTTCACTGAACTCGCTGCATCATCCGTCGTCCGCAAGCCAAAAGACCGCTCACGCGATTGCCTGTTATCCGGCCTGGAGCCCTTCTCGATTAATCAGAATTCCCTGTTCGTGAATGTCGGTGAACGAACCAACGTCACCGGTTCCGCGAAATTCGCCCGGCTCATTCGTGAAGAAAACTACGAGGAAGCACTTCAGGTCGCCAGGGAACAGGTAGAAAACGGTGCGCAAATCATCGACATCAACATGGACGAAGGCATGCTCGACTCCAAAGCCGCGATGGTGAAATTCCTTAACCTCATCGCCGCTGAACCTGATATCTGTCGTGTACCCATCATGGTTGACAGCTCCAAATGGGAAATTATTGAGGCCGGGCTAAAATGTATCCAGGGTAAGTCTATCGTGAACTCCATCAGCCTAAAGGAGGGCGAAAAACCATTCATCGAACAGGCAAATATTTGCCTGAACCACGGTGCCGCCGTCGTTGTCATGGCTTTCGACGAGGATGGGCAAGCCGATAATCTGCAGCGAAAACAGAACATCTGCAAACGTTCCTATGACCTTCTGGTTGACGTCGTAGGGTTTCCTCCGGAAGACATCATCTTTGACCCGAACGTCTTTGCTGTTGCGACCGGCATCGAAGAACACAATCTTTACGGCAAGGATTACATCGACGCATGCGCCTACATAAAGAAAGAGCTGCCGTACGCACATATCTCGGGCGGCATCTCCAACGTGAGCTTTTCGTTCCGTGGCAACAATGCGCTGAGGGAGGCCATTCACGCTGTTTTTCTGTACCACGCGGTGAAAGCCGGGCTGACCATGGGTATCGTCAATGCCGGCCAACTTACCATTTACGAAGATATTCCAGCAGATCTGCGGGAACGTATTGAAGATGTTCTGTTCAATAGAAGAGAGGATACAACCGAAAGACTAATAGAAGTCGCTTCAAGATTCGAAGGCGGTGAAAAGAAGGCCAGCAAGGAAGATCTAACCTGGCGAGAAAAGCCCGCCCGGGAGCGACTTTCATACGCTCTTGTTAAGGGAATCAACCAGTACATCGTTGATGATACTGAAGAGGCGCGCCTGCAGGCTACGCGGCCAATTGAAGTCATTGAAGGCCCGCTGATGGATGGCATGAATGAAGTCGGCGATCTTTTCGGTGCGGGTAAAATGTTCCTGCCGCAGGTGGTTAAGAGCGCACGAGTAATGAAACAGGCCGTTGCTCACCTGGTACCATTTATCGAAGCCGAGAAATCCGGAGTCGTGCGATCCAAGGGTAAGATTCTCATGGCGACAGTGAAGGGCGACGTCCACGACATCGGAAAGAATATTGTCGGCGTGGTTCTGCAATGTAATAACTATGACGTCATCGACATGGGGGTGATGGTCCCTGCAGATCAGATCCTGAAAAAAGCCATCGAAGAAGACGTCGACATCATCGGATTGTCGGGGTTGATTACTCCCTCTCTGGATGAAATGGTTCACGTTGCCTCTGAAATGGAGCGACAGGGTATCCACAAGCCACTATTGATTGGCGGAGCCACTACATCCAAGGCACATACATCGGTCAAGATTGATCCCTGTTTCCATAAAGATATCGTCGCGTATGTTCCCGATGCATCAAAAGCAGTTGGCGTCACCTCACAACTGCTGAACGCGGAAAAAAAGCCATTACTGGCGGCGAGCCTGTCCGAGGAATATGAAAAAATCAGGATAAGAAACAGCAATCGGTCTGCCAAGACCGACGCGCTGAGCTATCTTGCGTCTGTTGCCAACAAAGCAGCACTAAACTGGCAAGGGTACAAGCCGCCCACGCCGACATTTACGGGAACTAAAACCATTACCGACTTCCCGCTTAAAGAGCTTCTGCCTTTTGTCGACTGGACTCCCTTCTTTATTGCCTGGGAACTCGCAGGGAAGTATCCAAAAATTCTCGAAGACGAAGTCGTTGGTGAACCCGCTCGGCAGCTATTCGATGATGCACAAAAACTCCTGAATGAGATCATCGACGGCAACTTACTCCAGGCAAATGCAATTATCGGATTTTGGCCGGCTAATTCAGACGGGGATGACATCATCGTCTACGGTGATGACACGCGCTCGACGATCAAAACGAAGCTTCATCATTTAAGACAGCAGACGAATAAGCCAAACGATCAGGCCAACTTCTGCCTTGCTGACTATGTGGCGCCAACGGATACTGCTCTCAACGATTATATTGGCGGCTTTGTGGTCACCACCGGTCTTGGTGCTGACGACCTGGCCAAAAAATACGAAGAACAAAACGACGATTACACCGCCATCATGGTCAAGGCCCTGGCAGACCGACTGGCAGAAGCTTTCGCCGAGAAGCTCCACCATCTGGTTCGCACCGAGTATTGGGGCTATGCAACTTCAGAATCTCTGAGCAATGAAGAGTTGATCAAAGAAAAGTATCAAGGTATCCGCCCTGCCCCGGGATATCCCGCCTGTCCTGACCACACGGAGAAGGGAACTTTGTTTGAACTACTGAATGCGACAGCCGAGATTTCGGTCAATCTGACCGAACATTACGCAATGTTCCCTGCCGCCGCTGTTAGCGGCTTCTATTTTTCTCACCCGGAATCACGTTATTTTGGGCTGGGAAAAATCGATAAAGACCAGGTCGAGAGCTATGCAAAACGTAAGGGACAATCTCTTGATATCACCGAAAGATGGTTGTCTCCTAACCTTAAGTACGCATAATAATACCCATGAGCGAAACCTCTGAAAAAGACTCAACGCCTACCTCGGAAGAAGCTCGCGAACCCCGATTCCGGGAAGTTGTGATTAGCGTACTGGCCGCCGCACTGGGCGTCCAGAGTTCTAAAAACCGCGAACGGGATTTCACCAAGGGGAACCCTCTGGTGTTTATCGCCGCGGGACTGATCTTTACGATTTTGTTCGTGCTGACACTGATCGGGGTTGTGAATCTGATTCTTTAGCGAGACCTCACAGGCCATCCAAGCATCGTCACCTCGCTCCTAAGGTACGAAGAACGTAACGAAGAGAGCGCGGGGCATCATTCCTCTCGAGTAGCAGATTGCTCGGCTACGCTGGAAATGCCAGTGGATAGCTAGAAATAAGGGGATTCTTAGACATGATGGTGGCGGGCCGAAATCACACTAGCCGCACCTAACCTGACCGGGCCAGCGCCTAGCTGGTAGGCGTACCCGATAGCCAGTAGATAATGGCCAGTACAGGAAGCACCACTACTGCAACTGCTGCAAATGCATCTGCGTAGCCGTCTTCGTTTTCTGGTTTTGTTGATTCGTCGTTCATTTACGTCCATAAATTTAATAATTTCATCGAACCCATTATACGATTGAATCGAGAATAATTCAGTCAATATTCTGAATATCGAAGCAGCATCCGTAAGTACACGGGGACAGGTCGTGCCAATAACACCACTGGCAACGCCTGACTTTCTCTTCGAGCCATCTATACCACCGGCAGAAAACCACACCCTGGATTCACAAATAATATGGTCATGACTAAACCCCGTGTACGTGTCTGTTAGTTTCTGATCAATTGCCTTAAAGGCTCCCTAGCAGGCTCCCTAGCAGGTTCGCATCGCCTCAACGCGAGCAGTGGCGAATAATATGCTATCGTCGGTTGAGTATTTGGATTCCAGGTGTTTATCCTGCCCTCAGCCTCTTTAAGAAGTAGCAACGACTGTTTGTTTGGACTTTATATAGCCAACCGCGAGGAGTATTTATGACTGTATCTAACACACCAGACACTAGTTACGATATTGTGATCGTTGGTGCGGGCTCTGTCGGAATCGCTACTGCCAGTAGTTTGTTAAAGCGCAATAGAAGCTTGCGCATTGCCCTGATAGACCCTTCTCCTGATCATTATTATCAACCCGGTTGGACCATGGTAGGCGGCGGTATTTTTGAGCCAGAATCAACCCACCGAAAAACAGCAGATCTTATACCCGCAGGCGTCGATTGGATCGCCCAATCAGTGACGGGCTTCGCGCCCGATGACAACTCGGTGACTTTGGACAATAACGTTTCATTCATCTATCGGCACCTGGTAGTTGCGCCGGGTTTGAAGCTGGACTGGGCTGCCGTTGAAGGTCTTGAAGAAACGTTGGGTAAGAACGGTGTAACCTCGAACTATCGCTACGATCTTGCGCCGTACACCCGGCAATTGGTGCAGGGCCTTCACCGTGGTAAAGCATTGTTTACCCAGCCGCCGATGCCGATTGAGTGCGCTGGCGCGCCGCAAAAAGCGTTGTATCTTTCCGGCGATGGCGGATGGCTGGAGGTCGATCCCGCATCGTTACAACATAAGCGATATCCCTATATTTGGGGGCAGGTGATGTCATGGATACCGCCAATGCAAAAACTATGATGGCCGCGGCTCCTGCCCGCTCACGGCTGAGAATGGCTAGTGGGGCCAAAATAAATAGTCATTAAATTGTGTCAAGATTAGACCCTATAACTGGAGAAGCACCATGAAGACATTTCAAATCAGTACGTTTATTACGGTGATAGCCGGCCTTCTATGCGGTGCCTCGATGAACGTGCTGGCAGACGAAACCTGCATGTCGCCCTATATGGCAAAAATCGTTGGTCAGGAAGATTTCGTTTACGTGTGGACCTTGGGCGAGGAAGGCCTGGGCGACGAACAGGACAAAATGGTGACTATTGATGTAAACCCGGATTCGCCCAGTTACGGCAAAGTCATTAACACTCTTTCGGTTGGCGGCCGCAATGAGGCGCACCATTCAGGTTTCACTGATGACAGACGCTATCTTTGGGCAGGTGGTTTGGACAGCAATAAAATATTTATTTTTGATGTTCATACGGATCCCGCCAAACCAACCCTTTATCAAACGATTGATGATTTTGTAAAAGCGAGCGGCGGTGTTGTCGGTCCGCATACGTTTTATGCGTTGGCAGGCAAGATGATGATAACTGGATTATCCAATAATGTGGATCACGGTGGACGAACTGCCATGGTGGAATATTCCAATTCCGGGGACTACATCGCTACCCATTGGCACCCTACCGATCAAGATCTCAGAGGTGCGGAAAAATCGGGCGACTACGCCGATGGTTATGGCTACGATATTCGCGCACTGCCCAGGCGCAACGCTATGTTCACATCCTCGTTTACGGGTTGGTCGAACTACATGATGGACTTTGGCACCATGTTGGGTGACCCGGAAGCCATGAAGCGTTTTGGTAGCACGGTGGTGAAATGGAACTTGCATACGAAAAATCCGGAAAAGGTTTTTGATGTTCCTGGGGCCCCTTTGGAACTTCGTTGTGCATGGCAACCCAATCACAATTATTGTTTCACGACGACGGCGCTAACGTCTCAGATCTGGCTGATTTACGAAGATCAAGCGGGCGAGTGGCAGGCCAAAGCGGTGGCGGATATTGGAGATCCAGCCAAGATTCCACTGCCTGTTGATATCTCGATCACCTCGGATGACAACGGTTTGTGGGTTCAAACCTTTATGGACGGCAAGACGCGTTACTTTGATGTGTCTGATCCCTTCAACCCCAGGCAGATTTATGAGAAAACCATTGGTCCGCAGTTGAACATGATCTCGCAGAGCTGGGATGGCAAGCGCGCTTATTTTACCTCTTCGTTGTTACGCAACTGGGACAAAAAAGGCGCTGATGACCAGCAGTTCTTCAAATCCTACACCTGGGATGGTGACAAGCTTAATCTGGAATTTGAGATTGACTTTAAAGCCGAAAAGCTGGGCAGTGCACACCAAATGCGTTTTGGTGCTTACGGCCTTTACGGCATGCCACGCCCCTTTGAGCAAAAGGTCAGTGCAACACTTGATACAAGCACCGATTCCTCCGCTATGGCCAACAGGTAGTGCCAGATGCTAAAGCGGCAGCCCAGAGCCCAGGTAAGAAGGTTGTTACTTGAGCCTCGTTAGGGTTAGGTGTTTGTTTAATTCTCTACTGTGCGCCCTGGCTTTTGCTCAGGGTGTGCTCGCTGAGCCTTCCAAACCAGAGGTGGTGCTTGCGCCTGGCTGGGGCAAGCTCAGTTTTGAAGCACCAGTAGCGGGTACCTATGACTTACCCAAAATTCGACCCGCCGCCGGCGGCACAATATTAGATGACGCAGGAAAATCTCTCGATTTAGATGATTTGTTGGGAGAAAAAATCACAGTACTTAGTTTTATTTACCGCACCTGTGATGATATTAATGGCTGCCCTCTATCGACGATGGTTCTACACAGATTGGCCGGGAAGGTTAAGGAGCAACCGCGGCTGGCAGATAACTTACGCCTATTGACGCTCAGTTTCGATCCGGAATTTGATACCCCTGAAGTTATGAAAAAATTTGGTGAGGGCATTAAAGGCAGTAGCGCCAATAAGGAGGGCGCCCCAGACTGGCAGTTTCTCACCTCCAACTCAGACCAAGCGATCCAACCTATTCTAGATGCGTATCAACAGAGTGTAATTCCGGATATGCAACCCCAAGCCGATGGCAGAAAGAAATACTCGCATATTTTGCGTGTGTATTTGATTGATCGGAAAAAACAAATTCGCAACATATATAATGTTTCTTTTCTGCATCCAGACATCTTGATCAATGATGTACTCACCTTGCTCAACGAAGAACAGGTTGGCCAAAAATCTAACCCGAAAGTCGTTTCACTTTAGGCAGTCTGTGCGTCAACGGTTGCGAGTTTCATTAAGCTGTGTACTTGCGTTAGTCGGCTTGTGTTTTAGTTCGTTGAGCTTAAAGGCGGACGATAAAATACGCTTGGCACCCGGCGACTATAAAACCAACTATAACAATGCGAACTACAAAACAGACTCATTGAGCCTGAGCTTGCGGTCCGGCTCCGCCGCAAATTTGCTGGAAATAACAAAAGCCAAACAACTAGGGTTACCAGAACTGACAGCCCCTGCTGACAACCAGCCCGATGCCCGAAAGATAGCGCTGGGGCGGAAATTGTTTTTTGACCGCCGCCTGTCACGAAATAAAACCATGTCCTGCGCGATGTGCCATATCCCTGAGCAAGGTTTTACCAACAATGAGTTGGCTCGCCCCATCGGTTCTCAAGGGCGCGGACTGAAGCGGAACGCCCCTACTATATTGAATGTTGCCTACTATCAGCGTCTATTTGTCGATCTGCGAGAGTTTAGTCTCGAACAGCAAGTGTGGTCACCGTTGCTGGCGAGCAATGAGATGAATAACCCTTCGATAGGTTATGTGATTGAAACAATATTGAACGCCAGTGACTATGCCGGTCTGTTTCAACAGGCTTTTGGTGGCCCGGTGACCATGCAAAGCGTGGGGCAGGCGCTGGCACAATATGAGCGCACGTTGCTTTCTGGGGATTCTCGCTTTGACCGATGGCTATACGCTAATCAACCCCTGGCACTCAGCAGCAGTGAGACTTTGGGGTACCAGTTATTTACCGGCAAAGGCGGCTGCTCTAACTGTCATTTAATTCAAAAAGACCACGCACTGTTTACAGATCAACAGGCACACAATACCGGTATTGGCTATTGGGACTCCATGCTCCGACCATCCGGGGAGGTGGCAGTGCAATTGGCTCCGGGGGTTACTGCTAACATCGCTCGAACCCGAATCGCGAGTGTAGGCGGAGTTAAGACGAACGATGTCGGGCGTTACGAAGTAACCTTGAATCCCAGTGATCGTTGGAAGTATCGCACGCCGGGTTTACGCAACGTCGCATTAACCGCACCCTATATGCATAACGGCGAGTTGTTAAACTTAGAGGCTGTAGTCGATTTTTATAATCGTGGCGGTATCCCCAATGATTTGCTCAGCCCATTGTTAAAACCGCTGGGTCTGGCTGATAAAGAGAGCGCCGCGTTGGTTGATTTTCTAAAATCACTAACTGGAAGTAATGTGAAGATACTGGTTTCAGATGCTTTTGCTGTACCAATTGGAGACCCTGACGCAGTTTCGGTTGCTCACTAAAAAAAAGCCACCGGATGCTGCTTCGATATTCAGAATATTGACTGAATATCCCTGTTAAAATTTCTGTCCTCAAACACCGAATTTGACCAGGGTGCTTCTGAAATCGAAAATTAACTTAGCATCATCGTTTTTTTACTGAGGGAGTATTTAGAACGATTAACGACACTGCTGAAAACGCTCAATCAACGGTTGATAAATCACCGTCGACACCGGACCCACTGCCACCCACTCAAATACCATCGCGTTCATTTCAACATTTTTGTCAGGTATTTTTTGTCCAAGCCCCTGCTGCAGACGCGACATTTGGTACTGCATACGCAGAGACTTATCCTCATCTGGCGTTGACCGGTCGCACAGTATTTCAGCACGAATACAAAATGTTTTTAGCGCCTGTTCATTCTCATCTTGCGTTGCATCGCCAGCCCCTTGCGCCATTTTCCGTTCAAGTGTCGCCAATCCATTTTTGGGCCATTGCTCGACACTGGATATATAAGCCCTGGCCTCCTGCCCAAGGACTACCGCAGTCGCTGCACTCTCAGCGATTTGATACAGTCGAATTTTATCCGACGCCGTCAGATAATCCAGCCACACTTGTTCCTTAGAGGCCTTCAATTGGCGCGACACCCTGTTATCAAATTGCTCGATAGATTTATAGAAAGCCTGATTCAAACTATTCTCTTTCGCCTTAGGTAAACTACCCAACTCTTTATATTCTGTCTGACATTCTGCTACACGGGCTCTCGCGTCCAAGAGGGCTGTACCAGAAAATTCCTGCAAGCCCTCAACTTCATGTAGTAGTGCCAATGCAGCATTTTTATTCACATCAAGTTCTGCTTTGAACTCTTCCGTTTGCTGCTGTCGTTTTTCAAATATTGCATCGCAGCCTTTGCGGAAGGTCTTCCATAAAGCCTGCTCATCTTTACGCAAAGCAGCCCCAGCCATTTTCCACTGTGCCTGTAACCGTTTAACCTCTTCTACCGCCTGACGATTATCCTGCAGATCCACCAATTTTAGTACTTGGTCGATAAACTGACGTTTTATGTCTGCATTTTTCTGGTAGTGCTCGTTCAACTTTGCTCTTAACGCATCTAACACGCGATCAAAACCATGCTGCACCGGTTTATTCGCGGTGCGCTCAATAGGGGCATAACTGCGCCACTGTCTAATCGCAGTAGTGATTAATTTTTCGACGGCACTACTGTCAACGGCCTCTGCTTCTTCTCCATCCCACCGCTGCGCTGACAAATAAATTTCTAATTGCGAGACCATCTCGATTCGTTTTTCCAAATTATCGCTTCGAATTTTGGCTTGCTGATCGAAGAAAACCTTACAGGGCTGGTAAGCCTGTTGCGCTAATTGGTGAAACGTCTCCCACAAGGCCTGATCCTGGGCGCCTTTACTCAAGCCCTTCCACTCATTCTGTATGCGACTAATTTTGGTTGCGAGTGCTTCCGGGTTATCCCGACTGTCGACCAGTGCCCGCATTTGCTCAATTAGCTGTTGTTTTTTTGGTTCGACCACATAATCTTTCCAATCCAGTAGTTTTTCTAAATCAGTATCCAACTGCTCCAACTGCTTGGATAAATAGGCCGGCATGGCCTTCAATTCCGATCGTTTTTCTTCAATTGTCCGCCTAATACCCGCAGCTGGGCGGGACTGCCCGGAATCAGTTGCTGACTGGGCCTTGCGGATCAAAGTACTTATCTGACGCAGCTGATTTTTCTTTGCCTCCTTTTTCTCCGCCCCTTGTTTTTTCCGTTCTGAAATCAGGGCCCGAGCATCTAACAACTGCTGCGGCTGTAAATCCGTGGTAAGTAAGTTAGCCGTTTTTATACGGGCCAGTAAATCGTTATAACCGGTAGCGTTGGATGCTTGCGTGTCTACATTAGCCTTATCAACGCCAGTTTCAGTTTCAGTTTCAGTTTCAGTTTCAGTTTCTGCCTGAAGGTCACTAAAACCTGCCAGCTGATCAATTAGACTGCCATGCTGCTGCAACTGTTGTAATTGAAATTCGATCCCAGCCCCTAATTGCGTAAAAGCTTTTTCATCCGACTTCTGCGCAGGCTTGTACTGGATGGCGCCTAGCCACTGCTGACGGCATTCTTCCAAAAGCGCTTCAGTCAACTCAAACTCTTCCTCAGTGGCAACACAATCAAACAAATGAGCAAGTAAGCCACGGAGTTTGTCTATAATCGCAACTTGCTGCTGCGCAGCATTGGCGATGGCAACCTCCCGCGCCTCCACATCAGCCTGCTGTTTCAGAAAAGCATCAATAGTTTGTTGGCATTCCAATCCGGCCTGCCGTACCCGCGCCACAATAGGTTCATAAGCTTGTGTTTTCAGTAACGCCCACTGCTCTTGAAAATGCTGGTAACGGGCGGTAAAAAAATTATCGAAGGGCCGTTTACTATGGGCTTCCAAATGTTCACACAGGCTAATAATCTCGGCCTGGGTTTGTGCCGCACGCTGATCTCGATCGCGGAAACCATCACACTTCCTCTTCACAATTCTATAGACTTGCTTGTCTTTACCTTTGGTTTCTTTCAATAAAAATTTGAGCCGCTCTTCATCCTCAATCTTTTCTGCGGCTAGCTGCCGCGACCTAATCGACACGCCTTCCAGAGCTATTTGATAGAAAAATTCTTCGTCACTGTTCGAGTCCAACAGCTGCTCTAGTAAATCATCCTGTTGACAAAACCCGACCACCGCAAACTGCGCCATAAGATCAACACCATCAGCAGCAAGCTGATCCAGCGTGATTGCGCCTTGATCAGCCAGCTCCGCAAGGCGCTGCCGGGCCTTTTGTTGCACGCCTTGCTGCACACCCGCAATACCTCTGTCATAAGCCAGCTCAATTAGCACTGGCCCATAGTTCAACCGAGCGATGGCCGCCAGACGTAAAACATCGCTCTCGTTTTCTACAGCAATGGCTACCAGCACCTCTACCGGTAATTGATCGAGCTCTGCGAGCTGCTCTTCCAGGGTTTTAGGCTTAGCTTTTAATTTGCTAAGAAATTGAGACAGGAGGGTCATATTATGTTCCTACTACAGATATCAATACCAAGGTCTTAAACACCAACAAAAAGTTGAAACCGCCAATGATGAAAAGTCTATAAACACCAAGACCAAAACCGATAGACCGGCCGTTGATGTTTTCTGGTGCTATGATACCACCGGAAAATGCCAGAATGAGGCTTTAAGCTCGTTTTAGAAAACCAAGGAAATCCAATGAGTCTGCATATCTATCTCTCAGGTGAAATACATACTGACTGGAGAGAAAAAATTATTACGGCCTGCGAAGGTAACGGCTGCACGTTTTCTTCAGCGGTCACCAATCATGAGGCAAGTGATGCAGCAGGTGATGTTCTCGGAGCTGAAGAGGTGGGTTTCTGGCGAGACCATAAGTCAGCCAAAGTGAATGCGATCCGAACGAAGACTCAGATTGAAAATTGCAATATCGCGGTTATAAGATTTGGTGACAAGTACAAACAATGGAACGCCGCTTTTGATGCCGGTTATTGTGCAGCGATGGGTACGCCTTACATCACGCTTCATGACCAAGACATTATCCACCCCTTAAAAGAAGTTGATGCCGCCGCACAAGCCTGGGCGACAACCCCGGAGCAGGTCGTTGAGCTTTTGAACTACATCGTCAATCAGGAATGACGATGATAGATTTTGACTCTGCCAGAACTCCGGCGCAACCATATTATGACAACGGCGCAGCCACCTTCAGTATCTGGGTATTTGCACCTTTCCTGTCAGTGATCAAGAACGACATCTACCATCGCACGATGTTAGTAATTTTGTTGGTGACTACTGTGGCGGGCACAGTCATTTCTGAAACTGCCCAATAACCCAATATTGCCGGCGTTTGACTAACCGCCGGCTGGTTTCAATGTAGGTATAGCAGCATGGTCCCTGTCTAGCCACTGTGTTATACCTGATTTTGTAGAAATAGCGGTCACCGCAACGGCTGGTCTTAGCAACATGCTTTGATCAAAATGGATTGATCAACTGCACGGAGATGATTAATGGCTTACGAAATCAAAAAATTTCCTTACGACGGTACCGTTGACGCTGACGGCCACATCCTCGAACCCGCGGATTTGTGGGAGAACTATCTAGAGGATAAATACAAGGACCGGGCGCTGAGAATTAAGGTTGATAACGACGGATTCGAATATCTGGAAATCAACGGCAAACCATCAAAACGGAGTGTCAGAGGCAGCCTTGGATTATTGGGTGCAATGGGTGATGAAGATATGCGCCCCCGACCTGACCGCCGCTATTCCGAGAACATGCCTTTTGGCTCAAGCAATCCCCAGGAGCGCATGTCTCTTATGGATCAGGAAAACCTGAGCCATTGTCTGCTGTACCCTACTATCGGATTGTTATGGGAATGCGAGTTAGACGACCCGGAGATCAGCCTTGCGTATGCTCGGGCTTACAACCGCTGGATTGCGGAATTCTGCAAGGATTCAGGGGGCAGATTAATCCCTATCGCCCAGCTAACCCTTCTCGACCCGGAAGGTTCAGCGGCGGAACTGGAACGCGCGGTAAAGGAAGGTTGCCGGGGTGCGTGGATTAACCCGTTTAATCATAAAGGGATTATTCATGGCGCTGAAGAACACGACATATTACACGCAAAATGTCAGGAGCTGGACGTACCCATTGCTATTCACCCAACTTTCATTCCTCACGGCGCCGCCGACGGCATATTCAACTGGCCAAAGCAGGGTCGCGCTTGGGGTGAGATGATCTGGCTGCGCAGTGTAGTTCAACAGGTCGTGATATCCTACATGGCGCTTGGAACGCTGGACCGGTTTCCCAATTTGAAACTCGGTGTTCTGGAAGTTGGGTGCGGCTGGATTGGCGCCATGCTGGATCGGCTTGACGCATATACAGACGCCATGAACGCGGTAGGCAAACGAAGATCGGCATCTGACTATTTTCGCGAGCAGTGTTTCATTTCTGGCGATCCTGACGAGACCACTGCGCCGCACACGATCGCTCACGTCGGCGCTGACAATTTTATGTGGGCAACCGATTACCCCCACCCTGACCATCCCCATACATGGGTGGACGCCCTGACCAATTTTGTTGAACCACTGTCAGCAGAAGACCGACAGAAATTTTTAGGAGAAAACGTAAAACGAATTTACAAGTTAACCTAGAACTAGCGGCTCAGTTTGCTCGTCTTTCAAAGACGGGGCAAAGTCCAGTTCAAAACAGGGTCGCCTGGCTTCGACAACACCGGCGCCTGCAATGACCCGGGCGTCATGCGTAATATTTCGGTTGCCGCTGAGCATGAGCAATACCTCCAAGACAGTGTAGGCGTCGCCCCTCAGGCTGAAATGTTGTGCGGGATAGACCCTGTTTCTTTTTACATATTTCTTCATCCTAAACCTGTTTATCCATGGGAAGACAAGCCAGCTAGCCTATGCTTAGCGTTGATTTTTTCGTACCAGGAAACCTTCGGTATAGGCTGTGAGCGACGATGTCGTTAGTCTGGTGCTTCACACGGCTTTCTGAAATGATGAGGTCTGTTATCCAATGGTTGTGTCGATGCGTGATCGCTTTGTACCCTTAGCATTTAAGGAGAAAGCCCTCAGTCAGATGAAGGCAGACTCCCTGGCCTATTACGATTTGATGAGCCGTCGACGCTCTGTTCGTGATTTTAGCGATCGTCCGGTCGACCGGATGGTGATTGAGAACGCCATTCAAACAGCCGGTTCAGCCCCGAGCGGCGCAAATATGCAGCCTTGGCACTTTGTCGCGATCAGTGACTCGACGCTCAAATCCGATATTCGAAAAGCCGCAGAAATAGAAGAAAGCGAGTTTTACGAGCGACGCGCGTCTGATGAGTGGCTTAAAGCACTTGCGCCACTCGGTACAGATTCGGAAAAGCCGTTTCTGGACATTGCACCGTGGCTAATAGTCATTTTCCTGCAGAAGTTCAGTCAAGGCAAAGACAAAAGTAGATTGAAGAATTATTACACGAGCGAATCTGTAGGCATTGCGACCGGATTCCTCATCAGTGCCTTGCATAATGCAGGGCTTGTGACGTTGACACATACGCCTAGTCCGATGAAATTTTTGAGCAAACTTTGCGGGCGGCCAAGTGTTGAAAGGCCCTACCTTCTGTTGGTGACCGGTTATCCTGCAAACGATGTCACGGTCCCGGCAATTGAAAAACTACCGCTTGATGTCATATCAACGTTCGTCGAATGAGCAGGCTACGTCGTCACGGAGTTCCAGGATTACCTGATGCGGCATCGGGGGCTTGAAGATGACTCCGGTCACAAATGGCTGCCGGAAATTATCATTGCCATGTGTCGTGACCAGCCTCCCCTCCAGGTAAAGAGGTAGACCTTCTAGCTCAGATATAGATGACGATAGATTTATGATCCGCATCGCAGTTGATCAGGTCAACTCGCTTTTGCACGATCCGCCAGTCGCTTCCTTCCCGGCGCAGCTTGTGATTACAGGTACCGGCATACACGCTCTGGATACGGTAATAAATCACCGCCTGAAAATTGGATTTGACCACTATCTCACTGCCGTCTTTGGAGCTCTCCAGCAGGAGGGTGTTAGCCAGTACGTGGGAACTGCGAACCGCATACTGCATGGAAGCAGCCAGGCGATGGCTCAGGCCATAACCGGAGGCACTATAGATCAGTTTCTGGGCCTCTACCAGGTCGGCCATCTCCTGATAGCTGTAATCAACAGCCTCATCAGCAGAAGACTTGCTGGCCACCACAGGAATATGCAGAAAAGGCCTCGACGCATGTTTGCCGACGCTCTCGCGCAGAACTTTATATACCGTCGTCATTGCATTCCCTATCCGATAGCGGGATGAATTTTGTTATCAACAATCATAGACTTCAAGTCCATATATAATTGATATTCTATTTATCAGATATAAACTAAACGATAACGTAAGAGCGTTCGGGGCTACCCATCAGATCATGGAGAACCCCCAGTAGGGTCGAATTCACTCGGCCTAAAATAGCAAAGAATGCGGCTTGATCAGTGTCGCCCAGTCCGTTAGTTCGTCAAAAAACACCAGATTGTCGCCGAGAACTGAAGCTAAACCCAATTTTCAGGAGGTCATGTACTTAGCTGATGAAGAAAAAATAGGGTTAATTCTTCCTGTATTCTTTCATCGATCATAGGGGTTCAGATTCCAGCGGGTGGCTGAAAATGAATAGCGTCAAATAAACGAATTCAAATTATTATATATTACGGTATCAGCAAGATGGTTTACGTCAATTAGGTTAAGGGGGGGCAGTAACTCGCCCGGTCGTTCTTGTTAATATGGAGTATCTTGTGCACCTTTTGTGCAAATTAAAATGTGCAAATTACGACAATTCAAACCGTACATTGATATCGCTGTGCTTAAATTAATCAATAAGACCGGATGAGAATGATATGCGTCACCTAACGATCCTGTTGGTCACCTTGCTATTGACAGGCTGCCCGATCACTTCCAAGGACACTGAACGCCGTTGGCTGGCAGGAGATCATCATATTCATAGTCAATTCAGTGTTGGCTGGGAGAAGACAAATCCACCAAAGCCGATCATAGGTGGCGACGCTATTTATCCGATTCCCAAGAATGCCGAAATGGCCAGACAGTTTGGCCTGGAATGGATGGTCGCGACCGATCATGGGGGGCCAAATCACAGCAAGATCAATCTCGAGCAAGCTTACCCGGCGCTGGTTGCATCACGAGAGGCCGTGCCTGAGGTTATTCAGTTTCAAGGCCTGGAGCTCAATACGCCCGGAGCAGACCACTCATCTATCATCGTCCCCCACACGCAAGACGAAGCTAAGCACCTGTTTGCGTTCGAATCACGATTCGACAAGATGGAATCGTGGCCGACAGATCCGACACGCGACAACGAAGCTTTCATGCTGGAGGCGCTGGCGTTCGCTAAAACCATGCCTCAGAAACCGATCGTGATTGCCCACCATCCCTCTCGGTCTGCAACAGCGCTGGGAGAGTATGGCCTCACCTCACCCGCAGAGCTTCGAGCCTGGAACGACACGGCGCCCGACATAGCCGTCGGCATGGAGGGCGCGCCAGGCCACCAGGCGGCTGAACTCCTTAAGGGAGAAGCAAAAGTTGGATATCCTGCCTGGGTCTTCTCCCGTGGTGCCTATGGCAAGGGTTATCCGACACTGGGCGGTTTCGATCAGATGACTGCCATAGTAGGCGGTTTCTGGGACTCCATGTTGGCCGAAGACCGTCGTTGGTGGATCACCGCCAATTCCGACTCGCACGTTCATTACACCCAGGGCGGCATCGATTTCTGGCCTGGCGAATACGCCAAAACCTATGTTTATGCCAATAAGGAACACGCTGATATTCTTGACGGAATTCGTCACGGGAGGGTGTTCGTCACAACAGGTGACCTGGTTAGCGAGCTTTATGTGACGGTATCGCAGGCATCCGGACAAGCAGCCATAGGCGGTGAGCTGATAGTGGTGACCGACGAGGCCTTAGACGTGGTTATTCGATTCAAAGACCCTGACACTCCGAATGCCGCGGGACGCAATCCTTTGGTGGCGAGAGTTGATTTGATTGTCGGTGAAGTTACAGGGCCGGGACAAGAACCCCATCGGGACGAACACAAGTTAGTGCGCGTGGTAAAGCGATTCACCAATGAAGACTGGCAGAAGGAGGGACCTTACACAGTGATACGGCACAGCCTCAAACTGGATGAGCCTTCATACCTGAGAGTCCGCGGTACTAACCTTGTCACGCAGCTTGAACCGGAACCAGACGAACCCGGTGAAGACCCTTGGTCGGATCTCTGGTTTTATTCTAATCCAGTGTTCGTCCGCAGATAGCCGTGTTGGATGGTCGGTAAATTCTTCTTATCCTCTGGGCTTTACACAGTGGCGGTCACGATATCGTAGGATTTTAAATCCCTTAGATCGTCGACTTTGGGTACCCCTACTTTCACCGAGGCTAGCCTTTATCGACGGTAGTGTAGGCAGCATTGCACTCAAACGACAACCAACGACGCGTGCTATTGTGGCTCCCATCACAAAAAGGGTTCTATAAAACCTGTCTGGAATGCTTTTGAAACCTGTAACTCATGAAAACTGAGACCTGGTCGTCCCGGACAACGTTTCTGTTTGCCACCATCAGTTGCTCAGTGGGCCTTGGAAACCTGTGGCGATTTCCGTACGTGGCTGGAGAAAACGGCGGCGGCGCTTTTGTGCTGGTCTATCTATTTTTTGTCTTCAGCATAGGTGTCCCTCTGGTGATGGCTGAGCTGGCTATCGCCCGCCGCGGCCATGCCAGCCCGGTGGCCACTACGGCCGCAATTTCTGCCGAGGAGAGCGGCCACAGTCGTTGGCAGATTATCGGCTGGATGAGCGTGTTGGCGCCGCTATTGGCACTCGGCTTTTACTCGGTGGTAGGCGGTTGGTCGCTGGATTATTTGCTGCAGGCCGCCAGCGGCGCCTTTGTAGATGCCGACGCCGATCGGGCGGGAAAGCTGTTCGCCAACGTGCTGGCCTCTCCCCTGCGCATGATCGCCTCTCTCAGCATAATGGTGATATCAGTCGCCATCGTTGTTGGTAGCGGTCTCAGCAGGGGTATAGAAAAGATAGCCAAATTCATGATGCCGGCTCTGTTTGCGCTGCTGTTTTCCCTCGCCATTTATTCCAATATCGTCGGTGACAGTGCCCGTGCCTGGGACTTTATGTTCAATACCGATTTTTCAAAACTCACCGCTAACGGCATATTGATCGCCTTGGGCCAGTCACTGTTCTCCATCGCGGTGGGAACCGGCGCCCTGCTCGCTTATGGTGCCTATTTGTCCGACGATATATCTATTCCCCAGGCGGCCTGGGCAATAGGCCTGGCCGATACGTTTGCTGCCCTGTTGGCCGGGCTGGTCATATTTCCCATCGTTTTCGGCTCCGGCCTTGATGCCGGCGAAGGCCCAGGCCTGATCTTCGTCACCTTGCCGTTGGCATTCAGCGTCATGCCCGCAGGGCAATTCGTCGCTGCACTGTTTTTCCTGCTGGTATTCCTGGCCGCCTTTACCTCCGGGCTTGGAATGATGGAGCCCTTCGTGTCCTGGGCAGAAGAACGTAAAACCCTGAGCCGCCCCAAGGCTGCTCTGCTAACCGGAGCACTGGTCTGGGTACTGGGCCTTGCCGCCGTCTTCTCATTTAATATCTGGAAAGACTTCACCCCGCTGGACATGATTGAGCAGCTCCGCGGGCTTACCGTGTTCTCGATTCTCGACTACGTGGTATCCAACTTCATGCTGCCCTTCAACGCATTACTGATCGCGCTAATGGCTGGCTGGGCGATCAATAGCGTGCGCATGCGTCAGGATATTGGCATCAAGTCGGATTTCGCGTGGCGCGCCTGGCAACTTTCTACCAGGTTGCTGGCACCCATAGCCGTGACCTGCGTTTTCCTGTTCAACGTATTGGGTTAACCAGAGCTGGCCAGCTCCAGACGACAGTGACAATCTACCCCGGTCGTTTGGACAGCAACTTTTCCAACAAGCCTGGGCCGCGACCCGGTTTGGTCCACGGACAGACCTCGATACAAATCCCGCAGCCCACGGTATGGGTGAAATAGGGTGCGCATTTGTCAAAGTCCACATACCATTTTTCCACTCCGCGCACGGTCTGTTTGCGATCACCGATGGCATCTACCGGGCAATCTATGGTGCAGCGCCGACAGCCAACACAAAGATCGTCCACGGCAATATCCACTGGCTTATCCTCAGCAAGCGGCATATCCGTTAACACCGTAGCAATACGCATGCCCGAGCCATATTCCTTGCAGATCAAGGAGCCATGTTTGCCCAGCTGCCCCAGCCCCGCTTCAATGGCCAGCGGGATGTGCAGTAAGTCAGCGCCTTCACAGTAGGCCCGTGCGCGCCAGCCCATACTCCGAATATGTTGCGAGAGCGCAATTACAGTGCGCGTTATCTCCATATAGGCACGCATCGTTTCAGCGCCAGCACGATTGGTAGTGACGTAAGCCATTTCCTCGTTGTCCATTGGCAACAACACCACGATGGCACGGGCGTATTGAGGGTTTGTACCCTTATACAATGCTTGCTCGGAAAGATGGGTTATACCTACCACTCCAGCGCCAAGCTCCAGCGCCAGCGCCTTTATCTCCTGCGACTTTTGTCGCGCATCGACCACCGGTTGCTGCACAGCCGCTATAGGTCCGTCGGCATTGCGCAACAGCCAGCGATTGACCAGGTTGAGCCAGTAGACTTTGAAGGGATTGATAAGCGCGAAAAATATTTCCAACCGCGCCCACTCCAGCTTCCGGGCGCCCGAGCTGTGAAATATCTGGGTAGCGCGGCGTAGCGTGGTCTCTCCAAGCCCATTAATAGTATTACCTGACACGGGCTTGTGGCGATAAGCAAACGGCAGCTTCGGTGAAGGGAATTTTTTCTTCATAAGACTAGTCGGGAAACTGATCTTCAAGCAGCAACGGTTCGTCAGAGACTTTCGCCTTAAGGTAGGCACGACGCACCAAGACACCTTTACTCATCCACATTAACGCGCGTACCGCTAACCACCACAGCAACTTTACATCGCGCCACAGCGCCTGCAAACGGGTCGGGTTTTCCAGATAGAATTGTTCTTCGAAAGAGTCCATGGTCCCAGTCTAACACGCTGCAGGCCGGGGTAGTCGGCTATGGCCTATGCTTGCATATAGGCACCAAGTGCGGCCGGCACTGCCTCATTCTCGATATCGAGACCAATGGTAATACACAAAAACTGATCCGAGCCACCGGCTGGGCGCGGGCTATAGCCGGAGTGGGGTTCGCGTGATTTGTTGACACGGAGTTTTTTCTCTGGACTTGGTGATTGCTTGTCGTTCACGCCTTTAGGGACCTCGGGTAGATATTGTGGATAGAGCGTGGACAGTTTACTCTCAGTGCTTCCCCTACATCAGTCCCGGAATTTTACCTTTGCGATCTAACCATACATCTATTAATGCGACGCTGCCGAAACTCATTATGTTGTCTTATCTGGTTGCGATCGGTGCGCTGGTTTTTAACATTTTGCCGATTCTTCTCTCGCTAATTGGCGAGAGAAAGAACTTCAGTGATTCTCAGTTGGGCGATCTTGGCTCATCCTACTTTATCGGATTTATGGTGATCACGGTCTTAGCCATGTTCTGGGTTCGCCGGGTTAATTGGCGACGAACCGTGAACTTCAGTCTGTTGTGCTCAGTCTTACTTTTTGCAGCGATTCCTCAGCTGGAGAGTTTCGGGGTCATTGCGCTTTGTTTGTTTGCGCTTGGCGTAGTAATGGCGTTTATTTATACCCCGGTTTTCACCTACCTAGGGGACACGGATGAACCCGATCGAGCGATGGGGGTATCTGTCGTGTTGCAGGTAGGTCTGGCGGCGCTGGTTGCGTTTGCGATACCAGTTTTGATCGCCCCTTATTTCGGTTTTCAGGGCAGCATGTATTTCTTATCGTTGATCTGTGGTTTGTCGCTTCTTTTGTCGAGGTTCATTCCTGAGAGCGGCAGGTTCTCGTTTAAGCAGGCTGGGTTACGAGACTGTCTAGTGGCTATTAAGGGCGCTGAGTTCGTGCCAAAACTTGGACTCCTGGCGATGTTTGTTTTTTTCCTGGGTCTTACTGGGCTCTGGGCTTTTATCGACAGAATAGCCCAGGCAGGTGGTTTGTCAGCGGAGGCGGCTGGGAGTGCAATATCGGTGGCGCTGTTGCTGGGTGGGTTGACCGGGCTTATTCCTGCATTGATGGGCCAATGGCCAAGCCGCTTTATCATGTTGCTTAGCGGTTCGCTGTTGCTCGCCGTGAGTATGGTTCTGCTGATGCGCCCAATGACAGCGTTGAGTGTAACTTTCGCACTTGTACTCCTGAACTCCGGATGGAACTTCACGGTAGCCTATGGCTCGGCGATGGTTGCTGAGTCAGATGGCAGTGGGTTTTTGCTGCCGATGCTGCCCGCTACGATCAGTGTGGCTGCGATGCTGGCGCCGGCAATTGGCGGAAGATTACTGGAGTTTGGTGGCAATGGTCTATTCCTTGGTTTTGTCACTGTAGTGTTGATGATTGCCCAGGGTCTGTTTTTATCTGCTGCTTATCTATCAGACCCGCCAAGGTCATAGCAGGGCAATAACAGCGATTGCTGTCAGGAATTTCTCTAATTTGCTGAGTGACCAAAGACCTCTAATTTAACGCTGCATCAGCTGGACGCTTGAATTGCGCGCCTCGCAGTGACTGATTGCCCTAGGCGTAAGCAGGTGGTGGTATGAAGCCCCCAATCTCTTGAGCCATCAGTCTGGTGAAGTCTATGGTGATATAGTCATTAAACTCAGCCCCGACAGCTTGTAAGCCGATCGGTAGACCTTCTTGTGAAAGTCCTGTTGGGAAGACAGTGCTCGGAAGGTGTGCGACGGTGACCAGTCCTGACCAAAATACTTGTTGAAAATAGTCCTGCTCTGTATTGTCGACCATTATTTTTCGCTCAAGATATCCCCCTTGGTCTTGTGGGAACGCAGTCGTCGCGGTCTGTGGGCATATGACGATGTCCCAATCATTAAAGAAACGTTGCCACTGTTGCCGAATAAGGAATCGTTTGTTGTTGTTTTCTGCCCAGGTTCCATGGCCCTGCACGGAGTAACGAATCATATTGGCCGCAATTGAGTGGTCATTGGGGTCTAATTGACCGAGACGTGCTTGGTATTCACTTTTTTCTTCGGTGCTAAGCTCGGCACCCATCACGCCCCACAGCAAACTATTGTAGGTGTCATGACTCTCATCGAGGTTAATCTCTGGGCGAGCGCTGTCTGAAACGGTGGCGCCAAGTCTGCTCAACGTCTCACCGATCAACTGGACCCGATCGGAAATCTCCTGCGAGACGGGGGCCATATCGTCGTTGGTCCAGATAGCGACCCGGAAATCCTTCAAGTTATTCTTACTGGGCTTTGGCAGGTTGAGCTGCCAGCCTGCTACGTCATGGCTCGCGGCCCCTGCAGAAACATCCATACTGATTTTAAGATCTTCAGCACTGCGCGCCATTGGCCCGACCACTGCAATATCAGCGGGTGCCACTTGCCCCGGTAGTGCATGTCCAGCATCTGAAACAACGCCCCAAGTGGGTTTGTGTCCATAGATGCCACAAAAGTGAGCAGGATTTCGGATAGAGCCACCGATATCAGAACCAGCCTCAAGACCGGTCAGTCCTGCAGCTAATGCAGCAGCGGATCCACCTGAAGAACCGCCAGGCGTGCGTTCAAGGTTCCAGGGATTGTTAGTCGTCCCGTAAATATCGTTGAAACTTTGAAAGTCTGCGAGGCTCAGAGGCACATTGGTCTTACCGAAAAAATGTGCGCCTGCGTGCTTCATTCGAACGACGGTCTCCGAATCTGCTGTTGCTATATTGTGCTCGAGTTCAGGGAAACCCCACGTGGTTGGTAAGCCCTCGATGTCGTAGGCTTCTTTGATTGTCATGGGAACACCATGAAATGGACCTAGTGCCTTGCCCGCAGCAATCGCAGAATCCGCTGCCCGCGCGGCCTCCCGGCCTCGCTCGAAATCCTTCACCACGACAGCGTTGATATCTGGGTCTATTGATTCAACCCTATCGATATACATGTCTGTCAGTTCTAATGAACTGACTTCTTTGGCGGCAATAGCGCTGGCTAACGCCACTGCGGATTTGAATGCGTATTCGCTCATTCGGTGATGCCTCTTAATTTAGGTAAATAGTCGCAATTTCACTGACCTTCCACAACCCGCTACGGTCCAACAACTAATAATTAAGCGGCGACGACGGCTGAAGACTCTGTATTATCCGCTAACTGTACTTAATACCTAACGAAAAGGCGCTAATCACGTTGTCCGGCCTTAATTGGCAGGGTTGCGATCGGTAAACCCTCACTTCACTAGAAATACGGTCGTCGCCTCAGTGACGATTGATAATTTAAAAGTAGTGAAAGATCAAAGCGTGTTGAAGGTGACTCACGCTATTCTATTGCCCCGCAGTTTTCTCAATATCAATCACCTGAGTTGATACCGACGTCCCATCGACAATAATTTCTCTGAGCGGAATACCGCCGTAACTTACATTAATTTCGGTCTCGTTCAGTCCGACTCTAAACGCAGCCGAAGGCGTTACGTGCAAGGCGTAGTCTTCAACCACCGTATGCTCGCAATGAAAGTGGCCGCAAAACACCTGGGTAATAGGACTGCGCCGGATGGCAGCATCTACTTCAGATAGGTTTTGTAATGGATAGTTGGTATCCATAACACCATTGCTAAGTTTCTTCGTTGGACGATGAATGAACATCAGCAATCACCATAAGGATAGGCATTTTTACTGGGATATTCAGTCAATAGTCTGAATATTTCTATTAAAACATCTATTCTCCAGAGCACCTTTTGATAGCACTTTTGTTT